>OERT01000306.1_pt1 | contig 11769 bp, 14 predicted proteins | sample 1540111 | NCBI WGS metagenome assembly OERT01 (sample SAMEA3891235, study PRJEB23780) | metagenome | biome: terrestrial biome; feature: animal house; material: water of meat washing | place: Italy | collected 2015-05-12
GTTGGCTGCCTAGAATCTCCCAAGGGAAAGTCTCCTGATAATTCAGCGTATATCAAAGGTTGCATCACACGCTCTTAGTTTTTATATCTTCTTTTAAAAATCTTGGCATAATATCTTCCAGAGAATAACAATGCACGAAACATCATCATGAACAGCACTCAACTCTTACTCGGCGTGATCTTTAGCTCAATTGGTTTAGGCTATTTTCTCTATGGCAAAAAACAAAAAATGACTGTGCCCTTAGTTGCTGGTCTGGTTTTAATGGTTTTCCCTTATTTTATAGAAAGCCATTTCTTGCTGAGTGGCATTGGGATTCTGCTGTCTGTCATTCCCTATTTTTTACGTTTTTAATGCAATTGAGCCGCTTCAAGCGATTCAAATTGAATGTCGACCACATTCCAGTGGTGCATCATCTCACGTAAAAACACAAAGTAAACCAGACTGAATACCCCCTGTTCTACCACTTTACAGACATAATACTCCCGACGCTCGATAAACTCGTTAAAGCCGCTTTCAAGCTGTACTCGGTCTATACTGTGCTGATTCTGGAAAAATAAAGTCAGAACTTGCTGAAATAAATCATCAGCACTGATTGCATTTTTGGGCTGACCATAATGAATTGGAACCGACTCTAATATTTCTTCAATTACATAAATCATCAATTCGATGGCAAGTTCATCCAGCACCCCATGCCGCATACTATTCGACTGTATGAATCGTAAACCTTTATCAATCTGAAAGTGCTGTCCATCTAGTTCAAAACTCAACTGCTCCAAGCCTAAGGAAAATTTTATTACAGCATCGGGAGTAGTCATGGCATTCATCCTCCAGAATCAAAGCACACAAAGATTGAGTGCATCGAGCATTTAATGACAACACCCCTACTCAAATCCAAACGCGCCATCCTATTCTTTATACAAGATAACGCGTCTAAACCTAAAGTTCTGCGGTATTCAGTTTAGTTTGCTTGGGTTTTCGGTAAAAAGAAGGTCGCTAAACCGAGTAAAGGCAATAACGCACACACGCCAAATACCCATTCAATGCCGTTGACGTCAGCCAAATATCCTAAGCCTGCTGCGGCGATACCACTTACACCGAACATTAAACCAAACATTAACCCTGCAATCATGCCAACTCGTCCCGGAACAGCCTCTTGTGCATAGACCACCATGGCAGCAAAGGCAGAGGAAAGTACTAAACCTGTGATAATCGACAGTACAGTCGTCCAAAATAGATTGGCATGCGGCATCATCAACGCAAACGGCGCCATGCCGACAAAAGACACCCAAATCACCGCTTTACGCCCAATTCGATCTCCAATCGGCCCACCAGCAAATGTACCCAGAGCCACCGCAGCCAAAAAGGCAAAGAGATGTAACTGCGCACTTTGTAAACTGAGGTGAAACTTGTGCATTAAATAAAAAGTGAAATAGTTACTGATGCTGGCGATGTAAGTAAATTTGGCAAACATCAACACGCAAATGGTCGACAGCGCGATGACGAGTTGACGCCCATGTAGTTTGCTTTGGACTTGATGCACCAGTGCCGCCAACTGTTTTTTACTGTGGCTGATGCTCCAACGGCTGACACCGAACAGCACCCAAATCGCCAGTAAGGCAAATACAATCAACCATGCCACGGCGTGCTGTCCAAAAGGCACAATAATCAGCGCGGCCAATAAAGGCCCAATGGCTGTACCTGTATTGCCACCGACCTGAAAGGTCGATTGTGCTGTGCCAAAGCGCCCACCCGAAGCCATACGTGCTACACGTGAGGCTTCAGGGTGAAAGGTCGAAGATCCTACACCAATCAATGCCGAGGCCATGAGCAGTACAATAAAATTTGGTGAAAATGCCAACAGCAAAATGCCGCTAAAAGTCACCACCATACCGAGTGGGAGCAGATAAGGTTTCGGATGTTTGTCGGTATAGAGTCCAATCCAAGGTTGCAGTAGCGATGCCGTAATTTGATAGACCAATGAAATCAGTCCGACTTGCGCAAAGCTTAAGGAAAAATTGGTTTTCAGCATTGGATAAATGGCTGGCAAAACGGCTTGAATCAAGTCATTCAGTAGATGCGCAACCGCCACCGCTCCCACCACTTTTATAATCATACCTTGCGGTTGCTCATTGATCGTAGCTTCGCCCATACCCTCTTTCATTTGAATTGAAGACGACATCCCTCGCAAACTCCATGTATTTTTCATCAGGCATTGATTGTAAAATGTCATTCATAAGACTATCTTCCAATAATCATTGTATAACTGACAATTTTAAACCACACATGCCAAATTCTCTGATTCAAACCGAAATGTCCGAATTGGTGATTGGGCTTTCTTCTGAGCATACCTATCGAGAGATTACCCCTGCGCATACCCATTCGCGGGCGCAGTTTCTGTATGCTTCGACAGGGATGATTCAAGTGTTCACCCCAAACCACGTTTGGATCGTGCCGCCGATGTGCGCACTATGGATTCCGACCCATGTTGAACACAGTGTGATTTCATTAAGTCGAGTTAAACTCAATACCGCATTGGTTCAGGCCGATGCAGCTGCACTGCTGGGGCAACATTGTTTTATTATTCGGGTCAGCAAGTTATTGCATGAACTGCTCATTCGGCTCAATGCGATTGAACACATTCCACCTTCCGAGCTGATCAGCTCTGATGAACTGTCTCGATCTTTACAGATTTTAATTTTTGATGAAATTCATAAAGCCAATCTGTTGCCCATTCAAATTCCGTGGCCACAAGACAAACGCTTAATGAATATTTGCCAAGCACTATTAAGTACGCCCGATCAGTTAAAAGATTTAAGCACATGGGCCGATGAAATTGGCACCAGCTCCAGAACCTTGATGCGCATGTTTCAAAAGGAAACGGGGCTGTCTTATCGCGCATGGGTTCAGCAAATGCATATTGCCCATGCCTTAAGTAAAATTGCCAGTGGTGAATCTGTCGCGCAGATTGCAAGATCTCTTGGCTATAGCAATCCGAGTGCATTTAGTACCATGTTTAAACGTCATTTGGGACAGACCCCGCAACAGTTTAAATATAAAGATGAATAAAATGACACTCGCGACTAAGCACTCAGGCGATCGACAAATAAAATACCATTTAGATGATCGATTTCATGTTGCACAATGCGTGCAGGAAAACCTTCAAAAGTACTTTCCATTACCTCACCAGTCAAAGTGTGATACAGCACCTTAATGCTTTGCGCACGCTGTACCTGACCACGCTCATTCGGTACGCTTAAACAGCCTTCTTCACCTAAGGTCGTTGCTTGCGAAAACTCTAAAATTTCAGGATTGACCATCACCACGGCGTCCATTTCAGGCGCATCGGGATAGCGTAAATTTGGCCGTGAAGCCACAATAATGACCCGCTTTGAAATATAGACTTGTGGTGCGGCAATGCCCACACCGCTCCGCTCCAACATGGTCGCAATCATGGCAGAAGCCAACTGCATGAGCCAGTCGCTATTAAATTCTGCATCTGCGACGCGAGCAGCTTTGAGTCTTAAAATATCTTCACCACGTTGTGCAACAGGTAAAATGACACTCATACACAAATCCTAATTTTTATACCTATTTATTCTTTTTATATCATAAGCTTTTTATCTCGCCTGCGTTATAAATTTACGTTGACCGTCAAATCAACGATGTTGATTCATGTATAATTTTTAGTTCAAACCCAGTAAAGAAAGATTGATTATTCATTCAAAAAAGACTTCTTTAAAATCAAATATAAACCTTTATTCAGCTTTGGAAATATACGCATGGATGCAACACCACGTTTGACCAGAGAAGACAAACGTACCCTTGGGCTGTCATCACTCGGTGGTGCACTTGAGTTCTATGACTTTGTTATTTATGTTTTTTACGCCAAAATTATTTCTGAGCTGTTCTTTCCCGCAGGGCTCAGCCCATTTTGGGCCATGCTGAATACTTACGGTATTTTTGCCGCAGGTTACTTCTTCCGTCCACTTGGCGGTGTAGTCATGGCGCACTTTGGCGACCTCATCGGGCGCAAGCGTCTCTTTAGTTTATCTATTTTGCTCATGGCTTTACCTACCCTCATGATCGGGGTTATGCCGACCTTTGAAACGATTGGTTATGCCGCACCTTTACTCTTACTCCTTATGCGGGTGGTACAAGGCATTGCAATTGGTGGAGAAATTCCAGCGGCATGGACCTTTGTTTCTGAACATGTTCCATCTGAAAAAATTGGTTTTGCCAATGGCTTACTTACGGCTGGTTTGTCACTCGGCATCTTGCTCGGTGCTTTAATGTCACTGTTCATTTCTCTTCAGTTTAGTGAAGCAGCTATACATGATTGGGCATGGCGCATTCCCTTTATTGTGGGCGGTATTTTTGGCTTAGTGGCCTTGTATTTACGTAGTTATTTGAAAGAGACCCCAGTATTCAAAGCCATGCAAGCACGTAAAGAATTATCCAAAGAAATGCCGGTGAAACAAGTCTTAGCCCGTCATAAAACCGCCGTGGTGATTGGTATGCTCTTGACTTGGTTCTTAACTGCTTGTGTAGTGGTTCTGATTTTAGCCATGCCAAACTTACTGACGGGTGCCTTTGGCTTTGAACGTAGCGATGCTTTTCAAATGCAAAGTGCTGCGATCATCATGCAAATGCTGGGATGTATACTCGCTGGGACCTTAGCCGATCGTTTTGGTGCAGCCAAGGTCTTGATTTTTGGCTCGCTCGGTGTCGCCGCTATCGCAACCATTTTCTATCACAGTTTAGGTGCGGTCAGTCCAACTACGGTGTTTGCACTGTATATGCTTTTGGGATTCTTTTCAGGCACGGTAGGGCTTGTGTCCTATAGCATGGTCAAAATGTTCCCTGCTCCGATCCGCTTTTCGGGCATTTCGTTTTCCTACAATGTCGCCTATGCCATTGCAGGAGGCATCACACTGCCTTTGGTTCAATGGCTCAGTCTCTATAGCAACATTGGCGCGATGTATTATATTTGGCTGGTCTGTTTGGTTTGCTTCTTCACAGCTTTGGTTTATCGAACTCAGTTCGAGACGAAGCACTAAAATGATAAAACCCTTCAATCGAAGGGTTTCTTTTTATGCAAGCTACTTTGAAAACATGAGGTCAAAGCCTTTAGCTTAAGGTTTCTGCATGCAGATTTTGGCGCAGTTCATCTTCCACAATATCCAGCTCGATTTGGCTAAACTTACGGATTTCACCTTCAGCATGTTTTTCTAACATACCGCCAATTAATGGCACTTTCACTTTTACCGTCCATTCCAGTTGAAAGTGAATCTGCTCATCATTACCCGATACACTACGTTGGCACACAGCTTCTAAAGGTAGGTTAGGGTCTAAACGGACTTCCGAGCTGAGCACAACTAAATTGCTGACGTCGGTACGTTGTAAACGAAATGCATCTTTTAGAAATTTCTTCGCAATATCGGGAATATTGACATCCAAATTATACGCGCGCTTGAGGGTATAAATATCGCCGACTTTATTCGACTCCAAAATTTCCAACTTCTCACCGGGAATACGACGACAAACATTTTCATGTAAGCTGATATTGGCTGCGAGTCGACGGAAGTCATCCAATGAAACACCTTTGATGGTGGCATTGACTACAAACTGATGTGCCATAGCATTAAATCCTTTATTTTTTGTTTTTGTAAACATCCATGCCCTGATCAGGACTGAAAACTGGATCTCGTCATCCTGTAGAAAGGTCAAATATAGACGATGCTCCAGCACCGACTATACCGTGATCTAGATTTCAATGTGTGCCATTCTGTATGACAATATCATCTGCAATATGAATAAAAACCACGCGCTCAAAACAGGCCAAGCGAATATCAAAATGCTCGGCCCCATCATCCAGTCCTGTAACCGCCCAACTTGCACTGCTGGGTAAGTCATCCAGCCAAGTGGCCTGATAAAAATCCGCAACCGAAGCAAAGTCCAAATATTGCTGTGGACTTCCCTTTAACCGCTCAATGACCGACTCAAATTGAGCCAATTGTGCGTGTTTAAAATCAATCAACATACCCAGCCTATACACTTTTTAGCTGTTGTTTATGTCGTACCTGAGTCCATTGCCACCAGCCAAAAGCCGCCAAGCCAACAAAGCCTGCATATAAAGCCGCGGTTAGGAACAAATCTTTATAGATAAACATACCGACATAAACAATATCGACAAATACCCACAGCACCCATGTCGCAATATGTTTACGACTGGTCCAATAGGTCGCCAACAGACTAAACGCTGCGAGCTGCGCATCCAATAGCGGTACAGCAGCATCGGTCAAATACTTTAAGCTCAAACCAAATACTGCACCAGCCGCAGCGGCAAGTAGCATTTGCAAAATCACTTGCCGAGCTGTAATCGGTTCAATCCGAATCTCATGATCTTGTTGTTTACCTTTGAGCCAGTGATAAAAACCGTAAAAGTTCACCACTACAAAGAAAAACTGCAAAATGGTTTCGCCATACAACTTATAGGTATAAAACAAATAGGCATATAACAAGAAAGCAGCGAAGTTAAACCACCAACACCACATATTGCGCTTAATGGTCAACGTCACCCCAATTAAGCTAATGATGACTGCAAATATTTCAAGGCTAGACATGGTTCAACTGGTATTCAAAGAAGTGCTGCTATTATGAAAAAAAACTCAATAAAGGCAAGACAATTCCGCTCAATCTAAACGTCGTTTTTTTCGGTGAATCGGATCAAACTGTCGAGTCACAGAATGAATACGCATAAGTTTTGACAGTTTTCTAACAATCGTTTAAAAACTTATAAAACGATGCAGGAATAATCAAAATGTCAGAACAACAAGGTCGTGTCAGTCGCGAAGTTCGCGGTTCGTTATTTTTAATTGGTTTAGATCGCGCAGCCAAGCGCAATGCTTTCGATAGTCATATGATTCATGACTTATCACTGGCCCTTACCGAATATGAGGATGATCCTTCACTGCGCTGTGCTGTAATTTTTGCGCACGGAGAACACTTTACTGCTGGGCTTGATTTGGTTGAGTTGCAACCCAAACTCACTGCAGGCGTTTTCGACTTTCCCGCGTCACAAATTAACCCTTGGGGCACCAGTTCCAGACCCCGCACCAAACCCGTGGTTGTGGCAGTCCAAGGCTTTTGCTTTACCGCGGGAATTGAACTGATGCTCAATGCCGATGTGGTGATTGCCGATGCCAATACACAATTTGCCCAAATGGAAGTACAGCGCGGTATTTTACCCTTTGGCGGTGCAACGGTTCGCTTTGTACAAGCGGCGGGTTGGAACAAAGCTATGCGCTATCTACTCACAGGTGACAGCTTCAATGCACAAGTAGCTCTCGACCTCAATTTAATTACCGAGGTCGTAGAAGCATCCACGCCAAATGCTGCATTAGAGCGAGCATTGAGCCTTGCAGAATCAATTGCACAAGCTGCACCACTTGCCGTTCAAGCCACGCTGGCTTCTGCACAACAAGCAGTACAACACGGCGCAGACTATGCCTTTGCACATTTACAAGAGCACCTCAGCCCACTACTCAAAACCCAAGATGTCCAAGAAGGTGTCATGGCGATGCTACAACGCCGCCCTGCTCAGTTTAAAGGACAGTAAAGCCCAAAAGTCTGGAACCGACTTTAGTATTTAACAAAAAAGAAGAAACGATAATGCAAGGCACAGCCCATTTAGATTCGCCCCAAATTGAGAAACAAACTGTAAAATTTTCAGCAACCGATGGTTATATACTTGTTGGTACACGTTATCGCTCATCTGAGCCGATCAAAGCCAACATCATTGTTGCCAGTGCAACAGGTGTACCACAGCAGTTTTATCGCCGCTTTGCCGAGTATGCAGTAGCGCTAGGTTATCAAGTCCTAACTTTTGATTATCGTGGTGTGGGGCTTTCTGCACCGAAGCAACTCAAAGGTTTTAGCATGTCCTATTTGGACTGGGGGCAGCTAGACTTGTCGGCTGCCATTGACTCTATCCGCAAAGATGGCAAACCTATTTTTGTGGTTGGACACTCTTATGGAGGCCAAGCACTCGGTTTAACCCACAACCATGACCAAGTCACTGCGATGTATTGCTTTGGCACAGGTGCGGGTTGGCATGGCTATATGCCGTTTCGGGAGAAAATGAAAGTACATGTCATGTGGAATCTTATTTTCCCGCCGATGGTTGCACTAAAGGGCTATCTGCCTTGGAGCCTGCTGAAAATGGGCACCGATTTACCTGTGGATGTCTACACACAGTGGCGAAAATGGTGTAAAAATCCGACCTACTTTTTTGCAGATCCCGAGCAACAACACTTACTGGAACAATATGCACAGGTCAAAACTCCAATCTATGCTGTTTCAGCACTGGATGATGACTGGGCTTTACCGAACTCAAGGCATGCATTTATGCAGCATTATCGGCATGCGAACATGCATTACCTCAATATTGAAGCCAATGACTATGGCTTAAAAGAAATTGGACACATGGGATATTTCCGCCAAGGGGCCGAAGCCATCTGGGAAGATATGCTGAACACTTTCAATGGCTATTTATCATTACCAACCACTACGGAACGTTAAAGCTCTATGCGCCCACAAAAACTGAGTAAAGAACAAATCCAGTTGCACTGCATGCAAACCTTTAAAACCCATGGTTATGCAGGCACCAGTATGGATTTACTAGCAAAGTCTTGTGGGCTCAGTAAAGCGGCATTTTATTATTATTATCCCAATAAAGAAGCTTTGGTTTTAGATATTTTGCAAGTCAGCCAGCAATACTTAAACCATAAACTGTTCAGCATTTTGTGTGATACGCACTTAGAGTATTGCGTTCGCTTTGAACACTTGCACCAGCAAGCTGTCCGCTTTTTTAGTGCGGGTGTTCAAGGTTGCTTAGTCGGAATGCTGTCTTTGGAAATCCCGCATTTATCCGAACAAATTCATCTCAAAATTCAGTCGATTTTTCAAGATTGGGAATTGGCGTTGTTACACTACTTTCAGCAAGTCATGCCTATTGCTCAAGCTGAGGCACTGGCTAAAATCAGTGTTGCCGATTATGAGGGCGCAATTTTAATGACACGCTTAAAACAGGATGACTTCTATCTAACTCATGTTGCAGAACGAATTCTTAAACAGTTATCCATGGCTGTGATGGAAGCTGCGGAGGCTTAAGCGAGGAGATCAATCACGAGTACGATGGCTTTTTTTATGCTCGCGTCCACTGCGGTCAATATGCGTATAAAACATGCCATAACGACTTACATAATATTCAAGCGACTGATCATAAAAGCTCCAAAAAATAGACCATTCATTTAAATCCATTTTGCGGATTTGCGTCTGGGTTTTCGCAGGCATTTTGACCAATAAGGTGCTTTGCATCAGCGTTGCATCTTCTTCAGCCGTGAGCAATATCGCTTGATCTAGAAATAGAGTCGCCACGTCATCGAACAGCTCTTGTTCATAAGCATCAACTTCAATAACACGCTCAACCTGAGGTGCTCTATTGGTATGCGTTGCCATTTGCACAGATGCTGCTTCCGATTCAACCGCTTTTTTTTGTCGCTTCAGAAAGCGGTGCTTTTTTTGAATTTTGATTACAATAATAGATGCCGCAACCAAAGCAATGAGTATGCAAATCATCAGTAAAAATGTCGCCATGCTCTGCTCTCGTAACAAATATTCCCTTTTAAAATACAGCATTATCGCTCAAATAAACACCAAATTAATTAAAACAGACTACGTATGAACTCAAATGCTCAATTCGATGACTTGTAATTGGGTGTTGATTCTCAGACCAATTCAAGTGATTCAACACATATTCGCACAAACGTGAAAGGCATCACGATATGTGATTTTTCACTCACAAAATCACTATAAAAAATAATTAACTTAGTGCGATTGAACAACAAAGTTACATCCGTACTAACAGTAATTCAATTTAATAAATACAGTCGCTAGCATGAAATAGCTGTTTCTATAGCTCTAAGAAGAAAAGATGATACGGGCAGCCCAACTTCAGGACATTCCTGAAATTTTAAATGTCGTGCACGACAGTATTCGATCATGTATCAAAGACCACCATCGCCATGAAAGTACGATTCAAATTTGGCTAGAAAATAAAACCCAATCCAACCTGATTATGTGGATGCACTATAACGACAGCTGGGTTTATGTACTCAATCAGCACGTAGTGGGTTTTATTATGGTCAGTGATCAAGGTCGTATTTTACTCAATTATATTTCATCCGCTGAACAACAGCGCGGTATTGGGAAAGCCTTATTAGAAACCGTTATTGAACATCTTAAACGTAAAAAAATTCACCAAATTAGTTTAGAAAGCACCCAAACAGCATGCTCTTTTTATCAAAAACATGGCTTTCAAATCCATGTCCAAGACATTCCAAATCCCAAAATGGTGACCATGGTTAAACTCTTATCCTAAGGTTTATTAACAGAAGTATGACTCAACTAAATTCACTCATTTTCATAGGATTCATTGGGCATTTTCATCTGATCACGGCCCGCTTCTTTGGCTTGATAAAGCTTTAAATCGGCCGCTTTCATAAGGTCATGAATATTGGCATAAATCGTTTCATGATCCATCCACGACACCCCCATACTCAAAGTTACATAATCTTTGCCATCTAGGCGGTTATGATGCTCAAAGCGCGCACTACGCACTGCATCTAAAACGGTTTGCATAATCTGACTAATAATCGCAATTGGGACATTATATAAAACAATGGCAAACTCTTCCCCACCATAGCGTGCTAAGTAGGCATTATGTGGCAGTACTGCACCAATCACTTTGACCAGATTTTGCAGAACTTCATCGCCCTTTAGGTGCCCATAGAAATCATTATAATTTTTGAAATAATCGACATCCATCATGGCAAAAACCAAAGTTGCATGACTATTTTGTTGTGTTTCAATAAAGCGCTGCTGAATTTCCTGATTCAATGCACGCCGATTATAGGCGCCTGTTAAGGCATCAATTTGAATTTGATATTCGAGTTTTTCATTTAAGTCATGTAATTGAGAGGTGCGCTGTTGCACTTTTTGCTCTAAAGAATCATTCAATTCAATTAAATTATTATTTAAACGTTCGGTATGGTAAGTCTGATAAGCATAGTTACGTGATTGTCGGAACATCACCAAAAGTGCATACAGACTGGTAGAGATAAAAGATAGATGAATAGAATCAATCACATGTAGCGTTAGTAAAAAGTCATGAATGACCGATATACACAGCAATACCACGGCGTATAAATTGATTTTCGAATATTTTTGTTTGGTCTTTAAAGTAAGGTAAAAACCATAGGCAAAATTAAGCAAAATAACAATACTGAAAAATGCGCTATAAAAAGCCAGCTGCTCAAAAACAACTTGCTCGGATAACAAGGTAATGACGATATTCAAGGTCAAAACCAACATGGAGACGGTATAAATCCAATGCTTTAAATAGTACTGATTGAGCAAATACATATAGCTCAAAAAAAACATGACCGCTAAATAGATAAATAAATATTCTAAACGTATGCCCCACAACCAGTTGATATCTAGGAAGGTCGTATAAGCATATGGCGCAGTAAAAAGATTATGTAAGGCAAGAAATAAAATAAAAATACCAAAAACAAAAATACTTTTACTATTCCGTTCATCTGAACCACGGAACATCGAGAACATGGTGGTGAACATTCCTACACCAAACACCACGCCACAGATCATGGCGATACTCATCATCAGTTGCTGATAATGTCGATTAATCGT
>OERT01000310.1_pt1 | contig 11720 bp, 10 predicted proteins | sample 1540111 | NCBI WGS metagenome assembly OERT01 (sample SAMEA3891235, study PRJEB23780) | metagenome | biome: terrestrial biome; feature: animal house; material: water of meat washing | place: Italy | collected 2015-05-12
GATTTAACTCACGATTCAGTCATTTGGGGGATGGGAAAAATGAGGGGATACGCTGGAGCAACCACAGAGGTCACTCGGCCAGAGTCAGTCGATAAAAATCCGTCTCCTGATGTTTCGGATTGGGGCGCAGAAATACCCAGCCAAAGCGCCGGTAATGATTCAAGGCCCGCACATTGGTGCGACTCACGGAGAGGATCGCCCATTTGCAGCCAGCCCCCAGCAACTGCTGGCGAATATAGGCCTGCAACACGGCAGCCAAACCGGTGCCACGATATTCGGGGAACAGATAAATCAGCTGCACATAGCCAGTCTCGGGTTCATCGGAAAAGCTGCGAAATTCCAGCTGGCCCACCAGTTGTTCACCCGCCCAGACATGAATGTAGTGCCATTGCGCTTGCCCCAGCCTTGCGCGTATCCGCTCCCTATAGCCGTCGATAAAGTCGGCAAAGCCGTCATGGGTATGAAAGCTGCAAAAATAGGCATCCCTGCGCGCCTGCACACAGAGCTCGTAATCGCGATCCAGATCGATGGTGTTAAATTCAAGTCTCAAGCAATGACATCCTGTCGTGTGTGGGTTGGATGTAGGGTGTAATAAGCGCAGCGCATTACACCTTTTGGCAGATAAATAGCAGCGGTGCAATTCACTTCGTTCTTTGCACCCTACTCATGCTGCGTTTTCCAAGGTGACGAACCCTCTTGGCGGCTTCGTCACAAGTGACGAACGTCACGCTTCGACAGTAAGACAAGGCCTCGACACCCGTCGGCGCGATTTTTAACGTCATTTAAAAACAAACACTTACACTCATCCAGCCAAGCAAAACCAAGCTGGCCCATATCTTGCCAACCTGCCCCTACTTTCTCCGTTCGCGACACGACAAGGTAGGCTATGAACCGCTTCGTTATCGCTGACCCCAAGCTTTGTATCGGCTGTGGCACCTGTATGGCGGCCTGCAGCGAGGTACACAAGGCGCAAGGTTTGCAGCAAGCCCCCCGTTTAACCGTTATGCGACACGAGCAGGCGACCATGCCGGTTCAGTGCCGTCACTGTGACGATGCCCCCTGCATCAAGGTGTGCCCGGTCGAGGCAATTCGCCAGACCGGCGATTGCGTGCAACTCAACGAGTCGCTCTGCATCGGCTGCAATCTCTGCGCCGTGGCCTGCCCCTTTGGCGCCATCCAGAGCGGCGGCAGCCGTCCGGTGGCCGTGGCCACCAGTTACGACACCTATATCCCCTGCTCCATCCGCTCCAGCAACCCCTCCACCTCTGCCGGCCTGCGCTGCTTTGGCGAGGATCTGCTGAGCTGGGAGCCGGGCGTGCGCAGCATCGCGGTCAAGTGCGACCTGTGCGAGTTTCGCGCCGATGGCCCGGCCTGTGTCGGTGCCTGCCCCTCCCAGGCACTGAAGCTGGTCAATGACGGCGACACCGAACGCGCCGCCCGTATCCGTCGCCAGCAAGCGGCCGACACCAACCCGCAAGGGGCCTCTGCCTTCTCGGCGCCTGCCACGGCGCTCCCTGCATCCGATTTATCCACCACAGAGGGAGTTCGCTGATGTTGTCCCCCCTTGTTATGGCCACGCTCCTGCTCTTTTTGCTGGGCGCTGCCGCCGGTTTGCTGCTGCAAAAGCTGCCCGCACTGGCCAACCGCCTCAATAGCGGCTTTGCCCTGCTGGGGTCACTCGCGGGTCTGGTCGCCGCCATCCAGATCTTTGCCCAAGGCGCCCCCGTCGACGGCCAGCTCTGGCTGCTGGGCTCGGTGCACCTCGACATGCTGGCCGCGCTGATGCTGCTGGTGATTAGCACCGTCGGCGTCGCCGTCGCCCTCTACTCCTTTGCCTATATCCGCGAATATCAGGGCAAGGGGGATGTGGCCATCGGCGCGCTGATGAACCTCTTCCTCTTTGCCATGGTGGGCATGGTGCTGGCCGACAACGCGCTCGGTTTCTTGCTCTGCTACGAGCTGGTGACCCTCACCACCTACTGGCTGGTCAAGACCAACCCGGAGGCCGCCAAACAGAGCCGCCTCTATCTGGTGATGAACCATATCGGCATGGCACTGGTGCTGATCGCCTTCTGGCTGCTCTGCCGCGAAAGCGGCTCGCTGGAGTTCGCCGCGCTGCGCGAGCACCATCTGGCGGGCGGATTGGCCTCCCTGGTGTTCCTGCTCAGCTTCTGCGGCTTTGGCCTGCGCGCCGGTTTCGTGCCGCTGCACGGCTGGCTGCCGGTGGCCGAGCCCGTTGCGCCGTCCCATATCTCGGCGCTGATGTCCGGCGTGATGGTGAAGCTGGGTCTCTTTGGCATCTTGCGGGTCAGCATCGATTTTCTCGGCGCCAGCCAGCTCTGGTGGGGCTATGTGGTGCTGATCTTCGGTGCCTGCTCGGCAGTGCTCGGGGTGCTGTTTGCGCTGGCCGAGCACGATCTCAAGCGGCTGCTCGCCTACCACACGGTGGAGAACATCGGCATCATCCTGATGGGGATGGGGATCGGCATGATCGGCATCGCCAACCAGCAACCGGCACTGGTGGTGCTGGGGCTGCTCGGCGCGCTTTATCACCTGCTCAACCACGCCATCTTCAAGAGCCTGCTCTTTATGGGCACCGGCTCTGTGATGTTCCGCCTGCACACCCGCGACATGGACAAGATGGGGGGCCTGGCCAAGCTGATGCCCTGGACTGCGCTGGCGTTCCTCATCGGTGCCATGGCCATCTCGGCGCTGCCGCCGCTCAACGGCTTTGTCAGCGAGTGGTTTATCTATCAATCCCTGCTCTCCATGACCAAACTCGGCACCTCTGTCGTTGCGCCGCTCGCGGTAGTGATGCTGGCGGTGACCGGCGCCATGGCGGTGATGTGTTTCGTCAAGGTGTATGGCATCTGCTTCTGCGGCGCACCGCGCAGCGAACACGCGAGCCACGCCCGCGAAGTGCCGGGCGCCATGGTGGCAGGCACCCTGCTGCTGGCCGCGGTCTGTCTGGTGCTGGGTCTGGGCGCCCCCTGGATTGCCCCCCATATCGCCAGCTATGGCCAAGCCTTGGTAAGCGGCCAAATGAACGTGGCCACCGGCGCCACCCTGCTGCCACTCGACAGCTCACAAGCGATCCTCTCCCCGCCCGTTATCGCCATCACCTTGCTGGGGCTGTTCCTCATTCCGCTGCTGGTACTGGCCATCTTCAAGGGGCCCAAGCTGGGTCGTCGTCACGCTGGCACCCCGTGGGCCTGTGGTTACGCCTATGAGGAGCGCATGAGCCTCACCTCTGGCGGTGTCACCCACACCTTGCGCCAACTCTGCGCGCCGCTCTATCGCAAGCAGCCGCAGCTCGATCTGGCCAGCGCCCTGCACGGGGTGAGCGATACCAGCGGGACAACCGGCTGGCTGCTGCACGGCATTGTGCTGGCGCTCTTTATCCTGATGGCTGTAGGAGTCTGATATGCCTGTTCTTGAAATGCCGAGCTGGGGCATGGTTGCCCTCGCCCTGACCCAGGCCATCGCCATGCTGGCGCTGGCGCCGCTCGCCACCGGTTTCAACCGGGTGCTGCGGGCCAAGATGCACTCCCGTCAGGGGCCGGGCCTGCTGCAGGATTACCGGGATATCGCCAAGCTCCTGCGCCGTCAGGAGGTAACCCCCGAGCCTGCCGGCATCATCTTCAACCTGATGCCTGCGCTGCTCATCGCCGCCCTCTTGCTGGTAGGGATGGCGCTGCCGACCCTGACTCACGAGTCCCCCTTCCCCATCGCCGGGGATCTCATCACCGACATCTATCTGTTCGCCATCTTCCGCTTCTTCTTCTCCCTCTCGGGGCTCGACAGCGGCAGCATGTTTGCAGGGATCGGTGCCCGCCGCGAACTGACCCTCGGCATTCTGGTGGAGCCCATTCTGGTGCTCGCCTGCTTCATCATGGCGATGATGGTGGGCAGCTCGGATCTGGGCAATATCAGCAACTATGTGGCGACCCAGCCACTGGCCGCGCCGGTTGCCACCCTGCTGGCCGGTGCCGCCTGCGCCTTCGCGGTGTTTGTCGAGATGGGCAAGCTGCCCTTTGACTGCGCCGAAGCCGAGCAGGAGTTGCAGGAGGGGCCGCTCACCGAGTATTCCGGTGCGGGCCTGGCCCTGCTCAAGCTCTCCATCGGCCTCAAGCAACTGGTGGTGGTGCAGCTCTTTCTGGTGATTTTCCTGCCCTTCGGCAAGGCGGCCAACTGGAGTCTGCCTGCGCTCATCGGCGCGGCGCTGATCCTCGCCTGCAAGCTGCTGGTGGCCTTTTTGCTGGCCGGCATCATCGAAAACGCCATGGCCCGTACCCAGTTCGTGCGCACCCACAAGCTCACCCGCTACGGGTTGGGGCTGGCCCTGCTGGCGCTGCTCGCCTATCTGGTCGGGATCTGAGCCATGCCCGCCAGCACAGCAACTTTTTCCGATTTCATCATTTGTGAATGCTCATTCCCGAACATTAAAGTGAGAACTGCATGACCATCGCCATTTCGGATCGCATCGGCTGCGACTACATCCAGCAGGTGCGAGCACAACTGCCCCACGCCATCGTCGACGAGGAGTGGCAAACCGCCGATCAGGCCACCATCACCGTCAAACCCACCAGTCTGGTCGAGACCGCCAGCCTGATCTTCCATCAGCTGGGGGGCTGGCTTCCGCTCTCCTTTGCCAATGACGAGCGCAGCCTCAACGGCCACTTCGCCGTCTACCACGTCTTCTCCATGGAGGGCGACACCAAGTGCTGGATCACCGTCAAGGTGCTGGTGGATGCCGATACCCAGGAGTACCCCTCCATCACCCCGACCATTCCGGCGGCGGTGTGGGGCGAGCGGGAGATCCGCGACATGTACGGCCTGCGCGCCATCGGTCTGCCGGACGAACGCCGTCTGGTGCTGCCGGACGACTGGCCGGAGGATATCCACCCCCTGCGCAAGGACGCCATGGATTATCGCCAGCGCCCGATGCCCACCACCGACACCGAGACCTACCCCTTCGTCAACGAGCTCGGCAGTGATGCCAACCGCATCGTGCCGGTCGGCCCGCTGCACATCACCTCGGATGAACCGGGCCACTTTCGTCTGTTCGTCGATGGCGAAGACATCATCGATGCCGACTACCGCCTCTTCTATGTCCATCGCGGCATGGAGAAGCTGGCGGAAACCCGCATGGGCTACAACGAAGTGGCGTTTCTGACCGACCGGGTCTGCGGCATCTGCGGCTTTACCCACAGCGTCGCCTACACCACCTCGGTGGAGAACGCCATGGGTATTCCGGTGCCGGAGCGGGCCAAGATGATCCGCGCCGTGCTGCTGGAGGTGGAGCGCCTGCACAGCCATATCCTCAACATCGGCCTGTCGAGCCACTTCACCGGTTTCGACACCGGCTTTATGCAGTTCTTCCGGGTGCGGGAGAAATCCATGACCCTGGCCGAGCTGCTGACCGGCGCGCGCAAGACCTACGGCCTCAACCTGATTGGCGGGGTACGCCGCGACATCTTCAAGGAAGATCGCATCAAGGGTGCCCAGCTGGTGCGCGAGCTCCGTGATGAGCTCAAACCCCTGGTGGCCATGCTGCTGGATACCGCCAACATCTCCTCCCGCCTCATCGGTATCGGCAAGCTCGACCCGCAGATTGCCCGCGATTTCAGCTGCGTCGGCCCCATGGTGCGGGCGAGCGGCTTCAAGCGCGACGTGCGCCGGGTCCACGACTTTGCCGGCTACCGCGAGCTGCCGATGGAGATCCAGACCAAGGCGGGTTGCGATGTGCAATCCCGGGTGCTGGTGCGCATCCACGAGCTCTACGACTCCCTCGACATGATTGAGTTCGGCCTTGAGCACCTGCCGGAAGGGCCGCTTTTGACCGAAGGCTTCACCTACCAGCCGGGCAAGTTTGCGCTGGGCTTTACCGAAGCGCCCCGCGGCGAGAACGTCCACTGGAGCATGACCGGGGACAACCAGAAGCTGTTCCGCTGGCGCTGCCGCGCCGCCACCTACGCCAACTGGCCTGCTCTGCGCTACATGCTGCGCGGCAATACCGTGGCGGATGCGCCGCTCATCATCGGCAGTCTGGATCCCTGCTACTCCTGTACCGACCGGGTCACCCTGGTCGACCCCAAGAAGGGCAAATCCACCGTGGTCTCCTACAAGGAGATCGAGCGCTACGGCATCGATCGCAAAAACTCTCCGCTGAAATAAGGGGTCATCATGATCAAGCTGTTCAAGACCATCCTCAAGGCTGGCACCCCGACCGCCAAGTACCCCTTCGCCCCTTACGAGGTGAACCGGGATTTTCGCGGCAAACCGAAATATCAGGCGGATCAGTGCATCGCCTGCGCCGCCTGCACCAAGGCCTGCCCGGCCAATGCGCTGGTGATGGAAGTGGACATGGAGACCGGCGAACGGCGCTGGGAGATCTCCATGGCGCGCTGCATCTTCTGCGGCCGCTGCGAGGAGGTCTGCCCGACCCGCGCCATCGCCCTCTCCCCCGAGTTCGAGCTGGCGGTGACCAACAAGGCGGATCTCTATGAGGAGGCCCGCTTCGCGCTGGCCCCCTGCACCCTGTGCGGCACCTACTTTGCCCCGAGCAAGCTGGTGGCGCTGGTGGAGGACACCCTCAAGCAGGCAGGCACGCCGCTGGCCACCCCGGAGCGACTGCACCACTGCCCCGACTGCAAACGAAAACAGAGCATGCTGAGCCAGCCTGACTCGGCCCTGATCACACCGATAGCCACACCGATGGCCGCACAAAAGGAGTGGATGTGATGAGCAAGATCAAAGGCATAGAACCGGTTGTCGGCCATGCCCATACCCGCGCCGTGCCGCTGGCACAGGATCCCGAGATCACCAAACTCAAGAAGACCCTGCTCAAGGACATTCGCCGCTCGGCCTATGTCTACCGGGTCGATTGCGGCGGCTGCAACGCCTGCGAGATCGAGATCTTCGCCACCATCACCCCGCTGTTCGATGCCGAGCGTTTCGGCATCAAGGTGGTCGCCTCCCCCCGCCACGCCGACATCCTGCTCTTTACCGGCGCGGTGACCCGGGCGATGCGGGTACCGGCCCTGCGCGCCTACGAGGCGGCGCCCGATCCCAAGATCTGCATCGCCTACGGCGCCTGCGGCTGTGACGGCGGCATCTTCCACGACCTCTACTGCGTCTGGGGCGGCACCGACAAGATCGTGCCGGTGGATGTCTATATCCCCGGCTGCCCTCCGACACCGGCGGCTACCATCTACGGCTTTGCCGTGGCGCTCGGTCTGCTTGAGCAGAAACTCAAAGCCACCAGCCACGAGGTGCAACCGGGTGAGCGGGTCGAGCTGCGCCACACCGGCATCCCCAACGAAATCCGGGTGATGATCGAGCGCGAAGCGCGCCGCATGGCCGGTTATCGTCAGGGGCGGATCATCGCCGACGAGTTTATGGCCCTGCTCGAAGGGGCGACCCAGCAGGATGTGGATCTGCGCATCCAGAGCTACCTCGATCAGCACGACGATCCGCGTCTGGCGGAGATCGTCAACAACCTCGCAAACGCCTGCCTCAACCGGGCGGCCGGCAAGGGAGAGGCGGTGCATGGCTGACGAGGTTTTCTTCTATCGCCTCTCGCGCAAGTTCGTCGACGAGCAGTTCGACGTGCCGGAAGAGGCAAAGGAGGTGATGTACTACAGCCTCGCCATCGGCCACCACCTCGGCATCGTCGATTGCCTGCGAGCAGACCTGGTCTGCTCGCTGATCGGTTATCGCGACTGGGTGGCCAAGCTGCCAGAGGGGAGTGAAGCGCGCCGCAAGATGGAGGGGTTTCTCACCTTTGGCGAGATCACCATCTATCGCGAGCACTGCCATATGCTGGCCTGCGCCTTCGACCGACTGCGCAAAGCCGACAATCTGCTCGATGAGCAGGAGCTGGGCTGGACCAACACCTTTATGGATCAGCTCACCGCCCTCTTTAACGACCCCCATATGTACCTGATGGTAAGGAGCCGCTGATGGGCTGCAATCTCGTGTTGACCGTGGGCAATGCCATGATGGGGGACGACGGTGCCGGCCCCTATCTGGCGGAAAAACTGCAAGCCGCCCCCCTGCCCGGCTGGATCCATATCGACGGCGGCATCGCGCCGGAAAATGTGGTCTACAAGGTGCGGGAGCTGCAACCGGAGCGGGTGGTGCTGGTGGATGCCGCCGAGATCGGCGAGAAGGCGGGAACCCTGCAGGTGATCCCCCCCGAGACCATCGCCGAGATGTTTATCTTCTCGACCCACAATATGCCGCTCAATTTCCTGATCGACGAGCTCAAGACCTTTGTCCCCGAGGTGATCTTTGTCGGGGTACAACCGGCCATCGTGGCGTTCTCCTTCCCGATGACCGAGATGGTGAGCGAGGCGATGGATTATCTTTATCAGCATCTTGATGCCGCCAGTGACACTGGTCTGTTAATAGATAAACTGGATCAGTGGAATATTGCCAACGCCAAGCGGTGATTATTTATCGAGTTGTTAACGACCGTTATTGACCGACGGTTCCGGCAATGTGATCGAGGCCCGATGTTAAATTAAAAACATCGGGCTAATTGTGCTGAACTTGATATAAAACAAGGTTCTTTGATTTTTTCAAAAAATCGCTAACTCTCGCTTTTTTATGACAAAAAAAGCGTTGCCAGTCACAGAAATTTGCCACAAAATGGCGACCGTTACGGAAGTTGATGGGGTCTGGTGGCCTCCTCGGTCTTCAAAACCGATGTGAGCCGAGAAGGCTTTGGCAGGTTCGATTCCTGCCTCTTCCGCCAAATTTATCTATTGAACAAATACTCTCTCGCTGAATTTTTCGGCCTGGATGTTATTTCCATTGTTTGTTCAATATGTTTGAAGTAATACCTTAAAAAAGGTGCTTGCCGCTTGCCAATATAATCCGAACTCAGGTTATCTCGCTGGCCAAAAATTAATTTATCAGCATCGATGCAGCATTAATTTATACCCGCTCATTGATGCACCCAGTTTGCAGTCATCCGCAAATCGCCAGCAGTGCCATAACCCGTCAGCTCGGCCTCTCTATCGGCAAACCGGTGCGCATCCCGAACCCACGCACTGCACTGGTAATCCCATGCCGAACTCGTCTCACGCGTCAGCCATCCCCCACCGCCAGCCCGCATCAGGTCAGGCTGCCGACGATTCACAGCAACAGCCCAGCCAGCAACAAACGCGCCGTTTGCCGCAAGTGGAACAGCTGCTGCAGCAACCCTTTCTCGCCGGTTTTATCGAGGCGCTGAGCCGCCCGCTGGTGACTCAGGCGGTGCGCGACACCCTGAGCGAGCTGCGCCAGAGCGAAGATTTTCGCCAGCATGGCGTTGCCCCCGAGCAGATCGAGGCGCTGATTGCCAAACGCTGCCAACAGCAGTTGCGCCAGCGTCAAACCCGGGTGATCAACGCCACCGGCACCCTGGTGCATACCAATCTGGGGCGTTCGCCGTTAAGTGCCGATCTGTGGGACGAGGTGCGTGACCTCAACACCGGCTACAACAATCTGGAGCTGGATCTCGCCACCGGCAAGCGCGGCGGGCGCAAGGGGCTGATCGCCCCCCTGCTCCGTTGCCTCACCCAGGCCGAGGATTCGCTGGTGGTCAACAACAACGCCGCCTCGCTCTTTTTGCTGCTGCAGGAGGTGGCCAAGGGGCGCGAGGTGATCGTCTCGCGCGGCGAGCAGATCCAGATTGGCGGCGGCTTTCGCATTCCCGACATTCTGGCCCTCTCCGGCGCCAAACTGGTGGAGGTGGGCACCACCAATATCACTACCGCCAAAGATTACCTCGATGCCATCACCGATCAGACCGCGCTGGTGCTGATGGTGCACAGATCCAATTTCGCCATTCGCGGCTTTACCGAATCCCCCGATATCGGCGAGGTGGCCCGCGCCCTGCCCGAGCACGTGGTGCTGGCGGTGGATCAGGGCTCCGGCTTGACCACCGAAGAGTTTGCGCCGGATGAAACCTCGGTGCGCCAGTACATCAAGGCGGGGGCGGATCTGGTCTGCTACTCAGGCGACAAGCTCTTGGGGGGCCCGCAATCGGGCATCATCAGCGGCCGCAGCGACCTTATCAAGCGGCTGGAAAAACACCCCATGATGCGCACCTTCCGCCCGAGCCGCATCGTCTACTCCCTGCTCGAACGCCTGCTCATCCACAAGCTCAACAAATCTCCCGTCGGCGAGGGTATCGCCCAGCAAGTCTTAAGCAACCCGGCCGCCATGCAGGCGAGAGCCTCCCAGCTGATGGCCGCCCTGCCCGGCTGCTTTGTGCCGGTCCCCGCCCAGCTGGTGGTGGGCGGCGGCACCTTGCCGGACGAGTTCTACCCGGCCCCTGCGCTGGAGTGCACCGACCCGCGCCCGGCCCAGCAGCTGCTCGATGATTTGCGCGAACTGCCGGTGCCGGTCATCGCCACCGTGCGCCAGCAGAAGGTGCTGCTCAATATGGCGACCCTGCTGCCGACCGAGATGGAACTGCTGATCGCCCAACTCAGGGAGTTGCTGCTGCCCGCCCCGTTCAATGCAACAAATGCGACCGAGGAGCCCTGATCCCATGACCCCCTATCGCGCCGTTATCGGTCTTGCCGGCCACGTGGATCACGGCAAGACCCTGCTGATCAAGGCCCTCACCGGCATCACCACCGCCCGCGCCCACGAGCAGGCCATCGGCATGACCCAGGATCTCGGCTTTGCCCACTTCGACGACGGTCAGGGCAACACCATAGGCGTCATCGACGTGCCCGGCCACGAGCGCTATATCCGCAATATGGTGGCGGGGCTCTGGAGTCTGGATCTGGTGCTGCTGGTCATCGCCGCCGACGAGGGGTGGATGCCGATGACCGGCGATCACCTGCGCCTGCTCAAGGCGATGGGGGTGCCGCGCCTGCTGGTCTGCATCAACAAGTGCGATCTGGTCTCCCCCGACGAGCTTTTGCTGTTGGAAGAGAGCCTGCTGGAGCGGGTGATGGACGAGAGCGGCATGGTGCCCGATATCGTCAGCGTCAGCGCCAAAACCGGCGCCAATATGGCTGCCCTGCACACCGCCATCGTGCGCCAGCTTGCCGAACTGCCAGCCTCACACGCTGCCCGCGAGCAGAGCGCCCCGCGACTGTATGTAGACAGAGTCTTTACCGCCAATGGCACCGGCACCGTGCTTACCGGCACCTTGCAACAGGGCAGCCTCAAGGTGGGGGACAAGCTGCGCCTCTACCCTGCCGATCGGGAGGTGCAGGTGCGCTCCCTGCAGGCCTATCACCAGAGCGTCGACGAGATTGGCGCCGTCTGCCGGGTGGCGGTGGGCCTGAAAAAAGTGCCCCACAAGGAGGTGGCCCGCGGCCACTGCCTTACCAGCGCCGCTGGCCAGTGCGAGGCGGCAACCCACCTTATCGTGCGACTCAACGCCGAGAGCCTGAGTAGCAAGACACTGCGCACGCAGGAGATCGAGGTGGCCCTTGGCAGCTGGCATGGCCGGGCCCGTTTCGTGCCCATCAAGGATACCCGGCTGGCGCGGCTGATCTTTACCAGCCCCATCCCCTGCTTCTTTGGCCAGCCGCTCGCCATCATTCGCCACGGCAGCAGCGAACTGCTGCACGGCGCCCGCATCGTCTGGTGCGGCGACATCCATCCCGCCAGACGCAAGGCGCTGCACACCCTGCTGGGCGAGCTGCCTGATGACTTGGAGCGCTACAACCCCGCAGCCTTGCAGCTGGGGCTCAACGGCTATGTGC
>OERT01000316.1_pt1 | contig 11591 bp, 10 predicted proteins | sample 1540111 | NCBI WGS metagenome assembly OERT01 (sample SAMEA3891235, study PRJEB23780) | metagenome | biome: terrestrial biome; feature: animal house; material: water of meat washing | place: Italy | collected 2015-05-12
CAGGATTATCTGGAGAAGCGCCCGGGCGGCTACACCTGCCACTTCGTCCGTCCCGACTGGGTTCTTCCAAAGCGGCATGAGGCCGGCGATGTGAGCCCTGCGGCCGGGGCTGCAGCGGAATAGGCTTCGCTGCCGTTAGTGCCGCGCCGATCCGGTTCGCAACCTCCGACGACCGCGTCAATCGACGCGGTCGTCGAACCCGGCCTTGAAGCAGATCATTCCATTCAGCCGCCGTCGCAGTGCCAGGATCCAGATATGACAGACCTCTCCTCCTTTCCCATCACGCAGCGCTGGCCAGCATCTTATCCGGATCGCTTGCAACTATACGCGGCCCCCACGCCCAACGGCGTCAAGGTCTCGATGATGCTGGAGGAGACTGGCCTGCCGTATGAGCCCCACTTCGTCGACATCTCGAACAACGAGTCGAAGGATCCAGCGTTCGTGTCGTTGAATCCCAACGGCCGCATACCCGCGATCATCGATCCGGCTGGCCCTGACGGCCAGCCCATTGGCATATGGGAAACCGGTGCGATCCTCATCTATCTGGCCGACAAGACGGGGCAGCTCATCTCAACAACACCCGCCCAGCGGTACGAGACTCTGGCCTGGGTGTTCTTTCAGGTGTCGGGCGTTGGGCCGACCTTCGGACAGCTAGGCTTTTTCCTGCGATTTGCCGGCAAGGACTATGAGGACAAGCGACCTCGGCAGCGCTTTGTTGATGAATCCAGGCGTCTTCTCGGGGTCCTGGATCACCGGCTGGAGGGCCGCGAATGGATTGTCGATGATTACTCGATCGCGGACATTGCGACGTTTGGCTGGGTGAATGCGCTGGTCGAATTCTACGCAGCGGGCGACATCCTCGGCCTAAGCAGCTATTCGAACGTGCAGGCATGGCTCGAACGCGGGCTGGCGCGACCGGCTGTACAGCGTGGCCTGCGAATTCCTGCGAGGCCTGCATGGGGTCGTCTCAGAAAACGGAATCTATGGTCACTCCCGTTTTTGCAACACCGATTTTGACGACAAGTTGGCTTGCTTGAATCTATCCGGCGTCTGAATGGGATTTTATTCCCGCGCCTCGATGAGTTCCGCGCCTGATGAACCTCCAGAAAATATACGGCTTCAATGAGCCTTTCCGTTTTACAGGTTCCTCAACAGGCCGGTGGGCCGTTAGTATCATCAATATCAGTATTCGCAAAACCAGATCAGTAATTCTTTAAACCGGTGTATTTCTGCCGTTATGCTACATAAGTTTGCTGTCGTGCCGTTAGGGCCCAGGCTATTCTGGCCAGCTTGTTTGCCAGAGCACAAGTGACGACAAAGTTGCTTTTCCGGCACAGTAAATCCCTGACCCAATCGGCCAATTTGCCAGACTGGTGTTCCAGTTTTTGTATGAATACCCTGGCACATTGAACCAACAAAGTTCGGATCTTTTTATTACCTCGCTTACTAATTCCCAGCAATGTCGTCCTACCTCCCGTGCTGTACTGCCGAGGTACAAGCCCTGTTGCCGCCGCAAAGTCACGGCTGCTGGCGTACTGCTTCCCGTCGCCAATCTCAGTTGAAATAGTACTCGCTGTCAGTGTTCCGACGCAGGGAATGCTCAGCAAGCGCTGTCCAACCTCATCTTCGTCCAACTTTCGTTTCAACTGAGATTCCAGATCTTTAATCTGCTCAACAAGATAGTGATAATGCTGTTGTAATTTCAGCAGTAACTGGCTGAGATAAAGAGGCAAACTACTGTCCTCAAGAAGGGTACTCAGTCGACTAATAACGGCAGCACCTCGCGGAACGCTGATACCAAATTCCAGCAGAAAAGCATGCATCTGATTAGTTGTTTTCACCTTATCCTGAACCAGGGATTCACGGACACGATGCAGAGCTCGCATTGCCTGCTGAGATTCGGTTCTGGGCTGCACGAAACGCATAGATGGACGTGATGCTGCTTCACAGATAGCTTCAGCATCAACGAAGTCATTTTTGTTGCTTTTAACGAATGGGCGGACAAATTGCGGTGATATCAGCTTTGGAAAATGCCCTAACTCTGCCAGCTTGCGTGCCATAAAGTGAGAACCGCCACAGGCTTCCATCGCGATGGTTGTTGCCGGGCATGTCGCCAGAAATTCGATTAGCTTTGGTCGGGTGAATTTTTTACGGTAAACGGCCTTCCCACGATGATCCTGACAATGAATATGGAAAGAGTTCTTACCCAGATCGATACCAATAAGCGCAATGTTTTCCATGATGGTTCTCCGAATGAAAGCCTGTCCTCAGCATAGTACTGGGAAGGAGGGAGTGACCATCTCATTAAATAAAGCACGCTAAGCCGGTTGCAGCGGCCGTAGCGGCCTGAACTTGCCCGCGCCGATCTTGGCGCTGCTGCGCCAGAGGTAATCGCCGGTCAGGTTGATGTGCTCCCAGCCGAGCGGCGACAGGTACTGCAACAGGCCGTCATCGACGGCTTGACCGTGGCCACGCAAGGCGTTCGCGGCCCGCTCCAGATAGACCGTGTTCCATAGCACGATGGCCGCCGTCACCAGGTTGAGGCCGCTGGCCCGGTAGCGCTGCTGCTCGAAGCTGCGGTCGCGGATTTCCCCCAGGCGGTTGAAGAACACGGCGCGGGCCAGCGCGTTGCGCGCCTCGCCTTTGTTCAGCCCGGCATGCACGCGGCGGCGCAGCTCGACGCTTTGCAGCCAGTCCAGGATGAACAGTGTGCGCTCGATGCGTCCCAGCTCACGCAGGGCGACGGCCAGGCCGTTCTGGCGCGGGTAGCTGCCAAGCTTCCTGAGCATCAGCGAGGCCGTCGCCGTGCCCTGCTTGATCGAGGTGGCCATCCGCAGGATTTCATCCCAATGGGCGCGGACGTGCTTGATGTTGAGCGTGCCGCCGATCATCGGTTTCAACGCCTCGTAGGTGGCATCGCCCTTCGGGATGTAGAGCTTGGTGTCGCCCAGGTCACGAATGCGCGGGGCGAAGCGGAAGCCCAGCAGGTGCATCAACGCGAAGACGTGGTCCGTGAACCCTGCCGTGTCGGTGTAGTGCTCCTCGATCCGCAGGTCGGATTCGTGATACAGCAGGCCGTCGAGCACGTAGGTCGAGTCGCGCACGCCGACGTTCACGACCTTGGTGTGGAACGGCGCGTACTGGTCGGAGATATGGGTGTAGAACGTCCGCCCTGGGCTGCTGCCGTATTTCGGATTGATGTGGCCGGTGCTCTCGGCCTTGCTGCCGGTGCGGAAGTTCTGGCCGTCCGACGATGACGTGGTGCCGTCGCCCCAATGCTCGGCGAAGGGATGTCGGAACTGCGCGTTGACCAGCTCGGCCAGTGCCGCCCCGTAGGTTTCGTCGCGGATGTGCCAGGCTTGCAGCCAGGCCAGCTTGGCGTAGGTCGTGCCGGGGCACGATTCCGCCATCTTGGTCAGGCCCAGGTTGATCGCGTCGGCGAGGATCGTGGTCAGCAACAGGTTTTTGTCCTTGGCCAGGTCGCCTGACTTCAGGTGGGCGAAGTGCCGGGTGAAGCCCGTCCATTCGTCTACCTCCAGCAGCAATTCGGTGATCTTGACGTGCGGTAGGATCATCGCCGTCTGGTCGATCAGGGCCTGTGCGGTATCGGGCACCGCCGCATCGAGCGGCGTGATCTTCAGGCCCGACTCCGTGATGATGGCGTCCGGCAGCTCGTTGGCCAGCGCCATGCGGTTGACGGTGGCGAGCTGCGTTTCCAGCAGCGTCAGCCGGTCATGCAGGTACTGGTCGCAATCGGTGGCCACGGCCAGCGGCAATTCGCTGGCCTGCTTGAGGCTGGCGAATTTCGCGGGCGGCACCAGGTAGTCCTCGAAGTCCTTGAACTGGCGCGAGCCTTGCACCCAGATGTCGCCGGAGCGCAGCGCGTTCTTCAGCTCCGACAGCGCGCACAGTTCGTAGTAGCGCCGGTCGATGCCGGTGTCGGTCATCACCAGCTTCTGCCAGCGCGGCTTGATGAACTCGGTCGGCGCGTCGGTGGGCACCTTGCGGGCGTTGTCGCTGTTCATGCTGCGCAGCACCTCGATGGCGTCGAGTACGTCCTTGGCGGCGGGCGCGGCCCGCAACTTGAGCACGTCGAGAAATTCCGGCGCGTAGCGGCGCAGCGTGGCGTAGCTCTCGCCGATGCGGTGCAGGAAATCGAAGTCCTCGGGTTGCGCGAGCCGCTGCGCTTCGGTGACGCTCTCGGCGAAAGCATCCCAGGACATGACGGCCTCGATGGCGGCGAACGGATCGCGGCCCGCTTGCTTGGCCTCGATCAGCGCCTGGCCGATGCGCCCGAACAGCCGCACCTTGGCATTGATCGCCTTGCCGGATGCCTGGAACTGCTGCTGATGCTTGTTCTTGGCGGCATTGAACAGCTTGCCCAGGATGCGGTCATGCAGGTCGATGATTTCGTCGGTGACGGTGGCCATGCCCTCGATGGCGAGCGCCACCAGGGTCGCGTAACGCCGCTGCGGCTCGAACTTCGCCAGGTCGGCGGGCGTCATCTGGCCGCCCTCGCGGGCGATCTTGAGCAGCCGGTTCTGGTGAACCAGCCGCTCGATGCCGGAGGGCAGGTCGAGCGCCTGCCACGCCTTGAGGCGTTCGATGTGTTCCAGCATGTGCCGCGAGTTCGGTTTGACCGGGGATTGCCGCAGCCAGGCCAGCCACGTCGTCTTGCCGTTGTCGCGGCGCTTGAGCAGATCGTCGAGGCGACGGCGATGCACGTCCGTCAGCGGCTCAGCCAAGGCGTCGTAGAGACGCCGGTTGGCGCGGGTAATCGCTTCGGCGCTCGCCCGCTCGACGGCGTTGAGGGCGGGCACAATGACCGACTGCCGCCGCAGGTGCTCGATCAAGGCTCTGGCCAGCACGATGCCCTTGTCGGTTTGCATGGCCAGCTCGGTCAGCAACTGGACAGCCTGCCGGTAGTGGCCAATCGTGAACGGCTGGAAGCCGAACACCGTTTGCAGCTCGACCAGGTGCTCGCGTCGGGTCTGCTCACGCTGCCCGTACTCGTCCCAGCTTTCGATGCCGACCTTGAGCTGGTTGGCGACCAGTCTCAGCAATGGCGGGAACGGTGGCTCATCAGCGCCAAGGATGACGCCGGGAAAGCGCAGGTAGCAGAGCTGCACCGCGAAGCCCAGCCGATTGGCCGGGCCGCGCCGCTGCCGGATGATGGAGAGGTCGCTTTCGCTGAACGTGTAGTGACGGATCAACTCATCCTTGGTGTCCGGCAACGCCAGCAGGCTTTCGCGCTCGGCGGCGGAGAGGATCGAACGGCGGGGCATGCGGTTTCCTTCTTCTTGAAAACGTAGGTTTGTGACAAGCCCGCCAAGGCAACCGGCGCGGCACGGGAATCAAGGCATTGCGATTCTCGAAAATAGTTCTTGAAATTCTATTCTTGATTGCATATCATCTCAACGAGTTTCGATAAGAAAGGATGCGCATGCGACCGTCTGTTGTGCTTGACATGAAGCGAAGCGCAGTGCGTGAAGCGGTAGGCCGCTTTCGCGCCGCGAACCCGCGCGTCTTCGGCTCGGTGCTGCATGGCACCGACCGGGATGGCAGCGACCTCGACCTGTTGGTCGATGCGCTGCCCGGTGCCACGTTGTTGGACTTGGGCGATTTGGAAGAAGAACTGAAATCGCTGCTCGGCGTTGACGTCGATCTGCTGACTCCCGGCGACCTGCCGCCGAAGTTCCGGGCCAAGGTGCTCGCGGAGGCGCAACCGATATGAGCGAGAACCGCCTGCCCGATTACCTCGACCACATTCAGCAGGCCGCAACCGATGCGCGCAGCTTCGTGGAAGGGATGGCCAAGGACGACTTCTTGGCCGACAAGCGCACCCAGCAGGCCGTCATCATGAGCCTGATCGTCATCGGCGAGGCGGCCACAAAGGTGATGGATGGCTACGTCGAGTTCACCCAGGCGCATGCCGACGTGCCGTGGCGCAGCATGCGCAATATGCGTAATCGCATGGCTCACGGCTATTTCGACATCAACCTCGATGTGGTGTGGGAGACGGTACAGGAATGGCTGCCGGCGTTGCTCCAGCAATTGCCCGCCGTGCGTCAGGATGCCGACGATGAAGACCGTAACGACAACTGTGAAAGAGGGATCTCCGATGACTGTTGAATCGAGAATATTTTCTGTAGCCGAGTATGTTCAGCCGTCCGAAGGCGAGCCTATTCGTTCCGTTGTGCTTGAAACCCGAGACTCAATTATCGTGGTTTGGCATGTCCATCCCGGGCAGGAAATTGCGGCTCACATTCATCCTCACGGCCAAGACACGTGGACTGTTTTGTCGGGAATGGCTGATTACTTTCAGGGCAATGGGATTGTTCGTGCCCTCAGGGAAGGTGAGATAGCCGTGGCAAGACCGGGCCAAGTGCACGGGGCGCGAAATACAGGTACCGAGCCATTTGTGTTAGTCTCGGTTGTGGCATCAGCCAATGCCGGTTTCGTATTGGCTGAGCGATAGAGCCCAATCTCTGGAGTTGGTCCAATGAGCGGTCGGGGAGATAGGTAACAGACATGCAGCGGACACGGCTGCTAAACCAGGTCGCAAACCTCCTTGCGTCGCAGCGTGCCGCAAGCGACGCGATCAATCGAATGGGGTCGGCATGAGACTGAACACCATCCAGTTCCCGACCGCGTAGCCGCCTGTCCTGCCGATCAGGTCTTGACCATCGACGCCTGGGATCAGTCCTGAATGTTCTTGGAGACCACTACGTTATGAGCCGCAGCCGCCGCAAAACACCCATCGTCGGGCACACGACCTGCGGCAGCGAGCGCGAGGACAAGAAGCTCTGGCATCAGCGCTGGCGCACCCGTGAGCGCACGGCGCTGACCAGCGCGTCGCCCGAAGCCCTGAGCGCCCATCTGCCCCTGCTGGAAAACCAGGCCAGCAGCGTCTGGTCGATGGGCAAGGATGGCCGCTCCTACTGGCCCGTCAAGCGCCAGGCCGCCACGGCGGATCGCATCGCCAATCACAAGGGACGCAACCCGCAAGAACGCGCCTCCCTGAAAAAGCGCCTGCTGCGCAAGTGGATGAGCAAATGAAGCTCTCCTTCCATCAGCACATTGCGCTGTTCTGGATGATCGGTGCTCCGGGCGTCTTCGCGCCCGTGATCGAGAACGCCAAGCGGCCCGATGCCGGCGCCGTCATGGCGTGGGGTGTCGCGATCGTGGCGGTGATGATCCTCTTCACCCCTTTGCTGCTGCGCTGTCCACCATTCCGGCGCTGGTATGGCCGGACGGATGCGCTGTCGGAGCGGCAGCGCCAGGCGCTTGCCGAGCGCGGCCTGCGCCGCTACTACCAGACCGCTTTCGATGACGGCTACGTGCCCCGCGTGATGCCCTACGTGTGGCGCATCATCTGGACGGTCGGCGGGTTGATGGCTGTGACCGCCGTACTGCCTACCAACACCGGACGGCCAGCCTTCGATGCCTTGGTGGTCTTCTCGACCTGGTATCCGATAGGCGTGATGCTGCTGGTTTTCGCGTCGAGGCCCCTTGGCCGGTTGATTCGCCAAAGAGCACAGGAGCGGCGGAAATGAGCACGTCAACCATCGAGGCGCTGGCCAGCGCCTGGGCAAGGATTGCCGAGGAAGCGGAATTCCCCGCTGACTACGAGGGGACTGCCACACCACAAGCGCATCGGGCTAGCGAAGCTATTCAGGAGCAGATTCGGGAGCGCATCGTCGCCACCAACGACATGCGGCTGTTCAGCCTGCTGCACCTGCTGGGTCAGGCGTCGCTGCGCATGGAGCAAGCGCTGTGGCCGGAGGATTACGAGCGGATGACGCGCGAGGTTGAGGAAGCCCTGCGGCAAGCCACCGACGCCAACGCCAGATCGTACACCCACGAAGAAGTGATGCAGGCGATGCAGGAACGCATCGACCGGGCGCGAGACAAGCCATGTTGATTGGCTATGCGCGCGTCTCGACGCAGGATCAGAACCTGGAGCTGCAACGCGAAGCCTTGAGCAAGGCCGGATGTAAAAAGGTCTTCGAGGACAAGGTGAGTGGCACGCGGGCAGACCGGCCTGGCTTGGCCAAGACGCTCGAAATGCTGCGCGAAGGCGATACTTTGGTCGTCTGGAAGCTCGACCGGCTGGGCCGGTCGGTCAAGCAACTGGTCGATCTGGTCGGCGATCTGCACAAGCACGGTGTCCAGTTCAGGAGCCTCACCGACTCCATCGACACCGGCACACCATCCGGGCGGTTCTTCTTCCACGTCATGGCGAGCCTTGCCGAAATGGAGCGCGAGCTGACCGTCGAGCGCACCCGCGCCGGGCTGGAAGTCGCCAAGCAGCTCGGCCGCAAAGGCGGCCGCAAGCCGAAGATGACCGACAGCAAGATCGAGTCGGCCAAGAAGCTGCTGGCCAGCGGGGTGCCGCCCAAGGACGTGGCCAAGAACCTCGGCGTGTCCATTCCGACGCTGTACCGCTGGGTGCCAGCCTCCACGCACGCTTAGCGTGCTTTATTTTCCGTTTTCTGAGACGACCCCAGGGAGGCCGATATGCCCGTTGACTTTCTGACCACTGAGCAGACTGAAAGCTATGGCAGATTCACCGGTGAACCGGATGAGCTTCAGCTGGCACGATATTTTCACCTTGATGAAGCAGACAAGGAATTTATCGGAAAAAGCAGAGGTGATCACAACCGTCTGGGCATTGCCCTGCAAATTGGATGTGTCCGTTTTCTGGGCACCTTCCTCACCGATATGAATCATATTCCTTCCGGCGTCCGGCATTTTACCGCCAGACAGCTCGGGATTCGTGATATCACCGTTCTTGCAGAATACGGTCAGAGGGAAAATACCCGCCGTGAGCATGCAGCGCTGATACGTCAGCACTATCAGTATCGTGAATTTGCCTGGCCCTGGACATTTCGCCTTACCCGTCTTTTATATACCCGGAGCTGGATAAGCAACGAACGTCCTGGCCTGCTTTTCGATCTGGCGACAGGGTGGCTTATGCAACATCGTATTATTCTCCCCGGAGCCACTACGCTGACCCGGTTGATTTCAGAGGTAAGGGAAAAGGCGACGTTGCGCCTGTGGAACAAACTGGCACTGATACCGTCAGCCGAACAGCGTTCACAGCTGGAGATGCTGCTGGGGCCAACTGATTGCAGCCGCCTGTCTTTACTGGAATCACTGAAAAAGGGCCCTGTGACCATCAGTGGTCCGGCGTTTAATGAAGCAATTGAACGCTGGAAAACTCTGAACGATTTTGGCCTGCATGCTGAAAACCTGAGTACACTCCCGGCTGTGCGCCTGAAAAATCTCGCACGTTATGCTGGTATGACTTCGGTGTTCAATATTGCCAGGATGTCACCGCAGAAAAGGATGGCGGTTCTGGTTGCCTTTGTCCTTGCATGGGAAACGCTGGCGCTGGATGATGCATTGGACGTTCTGGACGCCATGCTGGCCGTTATCATCCGTGACGCCAGAAAGATTGGGCAGAAAAAACGGCTCCGCTCGCTGAAGGATCTGGATAAATCTGCATTGGCGCTCGCCAGCGCATGTTCGTACCTGCTGAAAGAAGAAACACCGGACGAATCGATTCGTGCTGAGGTGTTCAGCTACATCCCAAGGCAAAAGCTGGCTGAAATCATCACGCTTGTCCGTGAAATTGCCCGGCCCTCAGACGATAATTTTCATGAAGAAATGGTGGAGCAGTACGGGCGCGTTCGTCGTTTCCTGCCCCATCTGCTGAATACCGTTAAATTTTCATCCGCACCTGCCGGGGTTACCACTCTGAATGCCTGTGACTACCTCAGCCGGGAGTTCAGCTCACGGCGGCAGTTTTTTGACGACGCACCAACGGAAATTATCAGTCGGTCATGGAAACGGCTGGTGATTAACAAGGAAAAACATATCACCCGCAGGGGATACACGCTCTGCTTTCTCAGTAAACTGCAGGATAGTCTGAGGCGGAGGGATGTCTACGTTACCGGCAGTAACCGGTGGGGAGATCCTCGTGCAAGATTACTACAGGGTGCTGACTGGCAGGCAAACCGGATTAAGGTTTATCGTTCTTTGGGGCACCCGACAGACCCGCAGGAAGCAATAAAATCTCTGGGTCATCAGCTTGATAGTCGTTACAGACAGGTTGCTGCACGTCTTTGCGAAAATGAGGCTGTCGAACTCGATGTTTCTGGCCCGAAGCCCCGGTTGACAATTTCTCCCCTCGCCAGTCTTGATGAGCCGGACAGTCTGAAACGACTGAGCAAAATGATCAGTGATCTACTCCCTCCGGTGGATTTAACGGAGTTGCTGCTCGAAATTAACGCCCATACCGGATTTGCTGATGAGTTTTTCCATGCTAGTGAAGCCAGTGCCAGAGTTGATGATCTGCCCGTCAGCATCAGCGCCGTGCTGATGGCTGAAGCCTGCAATATCGGTCTGGAACCACTGATCAGATCAAATGTTCCTGCACTGACCCGACACCGGCTGAACTGGACAAAAGCGAACTATCTGCGGGCTGAAACTATCACCAGCGCTAATGCCAGACTGGTTGATTTTCAGGCAACGCTGCCACTGGCACAGATATGGGGTGGAGGAGAAGTGGCATCTGCAGATGGAATGCGCTTTGTTACGCCAGTCAGAACAATCAATGCCGGACCGAACCGCAAATACTTTGGTAATAACAGAGGGATCACCTGGTACAACTTTGTGTCCGATCAGTATTCCGGCTTTCATGGCATCGTTATACCGGGGACGCTGAGGGACTCTATCTTTGTGCTGGAAGGTCTTCTGGAACAGGAGACCGGGCTGAATCCAACCGAAATTATGACCGATACAGCAGGTGCCAGCGAACTTGTCTTTGGCCTTTTCTGGCTGCTGGGATACCAGTTTTCTCCACGCCTGGCTGATGCCGGTGCTTCGGTTTTCTGGCGAATGGACCATGATGCCGACTATGGCGTGCTGAATGATATTGCCAGAGGGCAATCAGATCCCCGAAAAATAGTCCTTCAGTGGGACGAAATGATCCGGACCGCTGGCTCCCTGAAGCTGGGCAAAGTACAGGTTTCAGTGCTGGTCCGTTCATTGCTGAAAAGTGAACGTCCTTCCGGACTGACTCAGGCAATCATTGAAGTGGGGCGCATCAACAAAACGCTGTATCTGCTTAATTATATTGATGATGAAGATTACCGCCGGCGCATTCTGACCCAGCTTAATCGGGGAGAAAGTCGCCATGCCGTTGCCAGAGCCATCTGTCACGGTCAAAAAGGTGAGATAAGAAAACGATATACCGACGGTCAGGAAGATCAACTGGGCACACTGGGGCTGGTCACTAACGCCGTCGTGTTATGGAACACTATTTATATGCAGGCAGCCCTGGATCATCTCCGGGCGCAGGGTGAAACACTGAATGATGAAGATATCGCACGCCTCTCCCCGCTTTGCCACGGACATATCAATATGCTCGGCCATTATTCCTTCACGCTGGCAGAACTGGTGACCAAAGGACATCTGAGACCATTAAAAGAGGCGTCAGAGGCAGAAAACGTTGCTTAACGTGAGTTTTCGTTCCACTGAGCGTCAGACCCCATTAAGTACCGGAACAACGTGATTGAATGCGA
>OERT01000327.1_pt1 | contig 11262 bp, 10 predicted proteins | sample 1540111 | NCBI WGS metagenome assembly OERT01 (sample SAMEA3891235, study PRJEB23780) | metagenome | biome: terrestrial biome; feature: animal house; material: water of meat washing | place: Italy | collected 2015-05-12
ATCGGTGGTACTGGTGCGCCAGAACACCTGCTTGATATGGGGGTGGATGGCCAGCTTTTGCATCAGGGCATCCAGCTCGTCGCCATCGATGGAGGTGGCGAGCAGCACCGCCGAGATCTCCAGATCCCCCGCGCCAAACGGCTCGATGTCGAGCTCGCTCAGGGGGTAGTTGGCCTGCTCCAGCATCTCCTCGAGCCAGTGCAGCACCTCTTTTTGATGCTCGCGCTGGGTCAGGGCCGTCACCTTGTAGGTCACTTCGGTGTCGGTATTGTCCACCGGGCGACGGTTGATCTGGTTGACCAGCGGTCGCAGCAGGGTGTTGGCGGCCAGCACGAACAGGGCGCCCAGAATTGCCTCCATCGCCAGCCCTGCGCCACAGGCGGCGCCGACTGCTGCTACGCCCCAGAGGGTGGCGGCGGTGTTGATGCCGCGGATATTGCCCGACTCGCGCATGATGACGCCGGCGCCGAGAAAGCCGATGCCGGAGACGATATAGGCCACCACATGGACCACGTTGTAGTTGCCGCCGTGCAGGTCATAGATGCGCTGGGCCAGACTGACGAACAGGGCGGCCCCCACGGCGACCAGCACGTTGGTGCGCAGGCCCGCGGTACGTTGGCGGTACTGGCGCTCCAGCCCGACCAGACTGCCGAGCACAAAGGCGAGCAGCAGGCTGGCCAGGGTGTCGAGCAGGGAGATCATGTCAATTTGTTGCCACATCTTCATGGCGTACTCCTTCTGATAAGTGCTGGCTTGGCGCAATCCATGATGAAACGCCGGGAGGCGGATGGATCAGGGGATGATTGCGCGGATGGCCAGCAGACAAACAAAAACGCGGCGTCCCGGGGCGCGAGCATCATCAGATGCCCTGACGCTCGGAGAGGACGCAACAAGCGGGGCCAGCGTGGCTGGCCCCTTTCACTGTGGTTAACGCAGGTGTGCGGTCAGTTGAGTTCGGGATCGCAGTCGATGCGCGGGCGCAGTTGCCAGCGCACCGGATGTGCTACTCCGACCTGATGAACGAACTGCACCAGATAGCGTCGCTGGGGCGGGGTGCACTGCAGGTTGAGCACCAGCTCACGCCCGCCGCCGCGACCCGGCTTCATCGATTGCATCGGTTGCAGCCCCGCCGGTTGCAGGGTGTGGTTCACCATATCCAGCACCTGTTCCATATCGGCGCGATCCTCACAGCGGATCTGCAGCCGGTAGTGGTGCTGACGCTGTTTGCCGCCCAGCCAGCGTGGCAGCATGCCACGGCCGAGCCGGCTCAACAGGGGGTGAGCCCGGGTAGCAACAGAACCTGTTGCGACCGCGCGATCCGCAGCCGGTTTGATTGAGATAAAACGCATAGCAGCCTCCTTGTGGGAAGCAGAAACTATGCAGGCATGGCGACCGTGGCGGTTGGCCACTGGTTGCCAGACGTCAAGTGTAAAAAGGGAGAAGAGGGGAGTGGATTTCCGCTTCTCGCAGGGTTGCGAGCATGCGGCAGAGAAAGACCTGCGGCTAGCTCGCGACCTTGGTACCGACGATGAGGGTCGGTCTACAACTGTCACTTGATGAGTTGCCCACTGATGGTCTCCGCTATTGATAAGAGGCTCGAATGATAGCCGAGGCGGCAGGCAGGGTAAACCCCGCGCCGCCCGCAGCAACATCTTGAAACATAATCGAAAGCCCCGTTTTGCCGCGCAGGGCCGCCAAAAGCAGACCCGGCGAGGGCCGGGTCTGCGGGGTCATTCGGTCTTGTCGATGCCGAGGTATTTGAGCATCAGTTTCTCGTAGATGGGCTCGGTATCCCCCACCTGCATCTTGTGCAGGAAGTACTTCTCGAAGGCGATCTTGGCCAGATGGACCCACTTTCCTTTCTTGAACCAGGCGACGTTGCGCGGCGGGATCTGCGGCATGGCGACGAAGGCGGCACCTGTGTCCCCCATGTCCGCCAGACAGATGGCATTCCACACTGCCTTGGTCACCGGCGGCTGGCCGCTGAGCTCCGCCTTGATGTTGTGGCTCAGGGTGCGCACCATCGCCTCAATCATGTAGCCGGTCTTGGGCACCCCGGTTGGTACCGGCGTCTTGTGCGGCGGTGCAATGGCGATGCAGACCCCGGCGGCGTAAATCTGCGGGAAGGCGGGGTTGCGCTGGTGTTCGTCGACGATGACAAAGCCGCGGGGATTGACCAGCCCCTCGATGCCCCGCAGCGGCGCAATGCCGACAAAGGCGGGCAGCATCATGGCGTGTTTGTAGGGCAGGGTGTGGGTGCGCTTGATGTTGCCCTCATCGTCCAGCTCCTCCACCGTCATCTGGCCATCTTGCGCCGCCACGGTGCGGGCATTGCAGATCCACTGCACGTCGCGCATCCGCAATTCGCTCTCCAGCATCCCCTTGGAGTCGCCCACGCCGTTGAGACCCAGATGGCCGATGTAGGGCTCGCTGGTGACAAAGGTCATGGGCACATTTTTTCTCACCTTCTTGTCGCGCAGGTGGCGATCGAGGATGAACGCATACTCGTAGGCGGGGCCGAAGCAGGAGGCGCCCGGCATGGCGCCGACAATCACAGGGCCGGGCTCATCGACCAGGGCACTGACGCTGTGGCGGCACTCTTCGGCGTGGGAGAGGGTACAGACGCTGGTGGTGCCACCGGATTCGGGGCCAGCCCCCGTCACCTCGTCAAAGGCGAGGGCCGGGCCGGTGCAGATCGCCAGAAAGTCGTAACGCAGGGTCTGGCCATCGGAGAGGGTGAGCTGCTGCGCCGCCGGTTGCAGCTCGGTCAGGGCGGCATGGATAAAGCGGATCCCCTTTTTCTTCACATGGGGTTCGATGGGGATCGAGGTCTCCTTGCGCTCCCGCCACTGGACGGCAATCCAGGGGTTGGAGGGGGTAAATTCAAAGTCCGGCTTGTCGTTGATGAGGATCACCTCATGCTGCTTGCCCAGTTCGGCCTTGAGTTCGTAGGCGGCAGACATGCCCCCGAGACCCGCGCCGATGACGATTACCGTTGCCATGTTCAGCCTCCTGCGTTTATTACACGCTCATGTGAGCCGGGTCATCCGACCCTGTTATTTAAATCCTATCCGTTTGAGGATCATCGCTGCCGGGCAGAAACCGGTGAATGCGCTCTGGATCAGGTTGACCCCGACAAAGGCACTCAACCAGACAAAGCCCGGATGAACCCAGGTGGTAAGGATCAGCGAGAGCAGCAACATGCAACCCGCGACGATTCTGACTCCGTTATCTACTGTCATGGTCCTTCTCCTTATCTACTTTAGATGTTGCTAATTTAGTGTTGTTTTATACAATAGAACAAATATCAGCAATTGCTAATTTACTCTTATGAGCCAATTCGACGAGATGAACAGACATGCGACAGCCGCCGCCTCCCTGCTCAAGGCGTTGGCTCATCCCGAACGCCTGATGGTGCTCTGCCAGCTGGTGGAGGGGGAGAAGGGGGTCGGGGAGCTGCTGGCCCATAGCCAACTCGGGCAGTCGGCCTTCTCCCAGCAACTTTCGGTATTGAAGCGCTACGGCCTGATCCGTTCGCGCAAGGTCTCCCAGCAGATCTACTACTCGCTGGTGAGCGAGGCGGCCGCCGATGTGTTGGGGGCGCTGCAAACCCATTTTTGTCACTCAGAAAATAAGGAATCTTGATGATGGAAAGCCAATGGCTGCTCTCTTTGGGCGGTGGCATGCTGGCGGGGCTGTCGGCCCTGATCCTGATGTTGTTCAACGGCCGGGTGGCCGGGATCAGCGGCATTCTGGCCGGTGCGCTGCAACACCGTGCGCCGTGGCGGGTGCTGTTTCTGCTGGGACTGGGGGCGGGTGCCTGGTTGGCGCTGACCCTGGGCTGGGCCAGCATGCCCGCATTCACCACCTTGCCCGGTTGGCCGGTGGTGCTGCTGGCCGGTCTGCTGGTCGGCATCGGTACCCGTCTTGGCAATGGCTGCACCAGCGGCCACGGCATCTGTGGCATGGGGCGGCTCTCCCTGCGCTCCATCGTCGCCACCCTGACCTTTATGGCGGCTGGCTTTATCACCGTCTTCGTCACTCATCATCTGCTGTAAGGGGCTGATCGCCATGAAGTTGCTGACAAGTTTGTTTGCGGGTGTGTTGTTCGGACTGGGGATGGCCATCTCCGGCATGGTGGATCCCGCCCGGGTCACCGGTTTTCTCGATCTGGCCGGGGCCTGGGATCCCAGCCTCGCCTTCGTGATGGGGGGCGCCCTGCTGGTCTTTATGCCGGGTTATTTTCTGCTGGTGAAACCCCGTCGCCAGAGTGTGCTGGGGGAGCCCATCGCAGCCGTACCAGCCCCTCGGCTGGAGCGCAGGCTGATCGGCGGGGCCGCGCTGTTTGGCATCGGCTGGGGATTGGTGGGTATCTGCCCGGGGCCTGCTCTGAGTCTCATTTCCAGCGGGCAGCCCATGATAATGTTGTTTATAGCGGCCATGGTGGCCGGGATCTTGCTGTTTGACAGAGGGCTGGCCAGGGTGCTGACCAAGGCGCCAGCTCGGGGAGTGGATAAGGTGCGCCAGTCCCATACCGCCTGATCCCGTGAAGTGACAGATTACGCCAGGGAAGGAGAGTAATGATGGAAAAGATCCGGTTGCTGGGGATCACCTTGTTGGTGATGACATCGCAGGCCATGACATCCCCCCGGGCCTTTGCCGCGGACGGGGAGCCAGAGCCCCTGTTGACAGTGGCGCCACAGCCGGTGACCGACTGGCTGACGCTGGATGGCACCGTCAGTGCCATCAATCAGGGGACGGTGGCGGCCCAGACCAGCGGCCGGGTCTCCCGCATGCTGGTGGATGTGAACGATCAGGTGCAGGCGGGGCAGCCGCTGCTGGAGATCAGCGGCAAGGAGCAGTTTGCCGCCGTCACGGGTGCCGAGGCGCGGCTGGCGCGGGCGCAGGCCCAGCAAGTGGAAGCCGAGCGCCAGCTCGCCCGCTTTCAGGCGCTGATTGCCAAGGGGGTGATCACCCGCGCCCAGCTCGACAATGCCCAGGCGACGGATCGCGCCGCCCGCGCCGAGGTGAACGCTGCCGATGCGGCCCTCACTCAGGCCCGCGAGGCCTACGGTTATACCCGCATTCTGGCCCCTTACGCCGGAGTGGTGACCAAACGGCTGGTGGAGTTGGGGGAGACTGTCGCCCCCGGTACCCCGCTGCTCTCCGGCTTCTCTCTCGACACCTTGCGGGTGGAGGTGGAGTTGCCCCAATCCGCCCTGACGCTGGCTCGTGAGCCTGCGGATGTGCAGGTGCTGCTGCCGGATGGCAAGTCTGTTACCCCGGTCAAACTGACCCGCTTCAACTATGCCGACAGCCAGAGCCACGCCTTCAGGTTGCGCCTCGACTTGCCGCCGCAAACCGCCGGGGTATTGCCCGGCATGTGGCTCAAGGTGCAGCTCAAGCAGGGTGAGCGTCAGGTGTTGCAGGTGCCGGATCGCGCCCTGCTGCGGCAAGGGGAGTTCAACGGCGTCTATCTGCAGCAACCCGCTGGCTGGGCCCTGACGCCGGTGCGGGTCGGCCATTGCGTCGAGGGACAGTGCGAGATCCTGGCCGGGCTGCAAGCCGGTGACAAGCTGGCTCCCGATGCCTGGGCGCAGCAGCAGGAGGTGGCCCATGAGTAGCGAGCTGAACGGCAACAAGGAGAGGCTGGGGCCTGCCGGTCGGCTGGCTGCGCTGTTTCAGGGCTCGGCCATCACCCCGCTGCTGGCGCTGGTGGGGCTGTTGCTCGGCCTGTTTGCGGTGCTGGTGACCCCCAAGGAGGAGGAGCCGCAGATCGATGTCACCTTCGCCGATGTCTATATTCCCTTCCCGGGAGCCACTCCGGCTGAAGTGGCCTCTCTCGTCACCACCCCTGCCGAGCAGGTGGTCTCCCAGATAAAGGGCATTGATACCCTCTACTCTTTTTCCCAACCCGATGGCGCCCTGCTGGTGGTGGTGTTCAAGGTGGGGGTGAGCCGCGAGCAGGCCATCGTCGATCTCAACAACCAGCTCGACTCCAACCGCGACTGGTTGCCACAGGGGATCGGAGTCGGTCAGCCGCTGGTAAAACCCCGGGGGATCGATGATGTCCCCATCGTCAGTTTGACCTTATGGAGCAAAGAGGGGAGCAAGCAACTGGGGGCACCCGAGCTGACCCGGGTCGCCCATGAGCTGGAGACCGAACTCAAGCGCATTCCCGGTACCCGCGATATTTACACGCTGGGCAGCCAGAGCGCCGTGTTGCGGGTGATGCCGGATCCGGCGGCCCTCAGCGCCCACGGCATCAGCTGGGGCGAGCTGAGCCAGCGACTGGCGGCCGCCAATCAGGTAGGCACCACACAGGCTATCGAGCAGGACAACAGTGAGATCAAGGTGCAGGTGGGGCAGTTCCTGCAAAGCGAGCAGCAGGCCCGCGAGCTGGTAGTGGGGCTGCAGGGCGGCAAGCCGGTCTATCTGGGGGAGGTGGCCAGGGTCTCTCTGGGTCAGGAGACCCCGACCAAGCGCAGCTGGATGGGGCTGGGGCAGGCCAGTTATCCGGCGGTGACCCTGGCCATCGGCAAGCAGCCGGGCCAGAACGCGGTCGATGTGGCCAAGCGGGTGGAGGCGCGGGTCGAGAGTTTGCAGAACCGGTTGATCCCGGCTGGGGTCGAGGTGACGGTGACCCGGGACTACGGCGTCACCGCCGAGACCAAATCCAACACCCTGATCGGCAAGCTGATTTTTGCCACCACGGCGGTGGTGCTGCTGGTGCTGGTGAGCATGGGCTGGCGCGAGGCGCTGGTGGTGGGCGTTGCCATCGTCATCACCCTGGCGCTGACCCTGTTTGCCAGCTGGGCCTGGGGCTTTACCCTCAACCGGGTGTCGCTGTTTGCGCTGATCTTCTCCATCGGCATTCTGGTGGATGACGCTATCGTGGTGGTGGAGAACATCCACCGCCATCGCGGTTTGGGCAAGGGGGCGCTCAAGGATCTGATTCCGGGGGCGGTGGACGAGGTGGGGGGGCCGACCATACTGGCGACCCTGACCGTCATCGCGGCCCTGCTGCCGATGGCCTTTGTCAGCGGTCTGATGGGCCCCTACATGAGCCCCATCCCCATCAATGCCAGCATGGGGATGCTTATCTCCCTGCTGGTGGCCTTTATCTTCTCCCCCTGGCTGGCGAGCCATTTGCTCAAGGGTGAGGTGCACGGTGCCCACGGCGAGGCCAAGGCGGGTCTTTTTCACCGGCTGATGACCCCTTTCCTGATCGGTGATGGCGCCAAGCGTGCCAGACGCAAGCTCTGGCTGGCGGTGTTGCTGCTGGTCGGGGCGGCTACCGCCATGCCGGTGGTGCAGTGGGTGGTGCTCAAGATGCTCCCCTTTGACAACAAGTCGGAATTCCAGCTGGTGCTCGATATGCCGGAGGGGGCGACCCTGGAGCAGACCGAGCGCACCCTGCTGGCGGTCGGGCGGGAGCTTGCCAAGGTGGAGGAGGTGAAGGATTACCAGATCTACGCCGGCACCGCCGCCCCCATCAATTTCAACGGGCTGGTGCGCCACTACTTTATCCGCAGCGGCGCCAACGTGGGGGATATTCAGGTCAATCTGGTGGACAAGCATGAGCGGGATCGCAGCAGTCACCAGATTGCCCAGTCGGTTCGGGAGCCGCTGCAGGCCATCGCCAGTGCGGCAGGGGGCAACCTGAAAGTCGTTGAGGTGCCGCCCGGCCCGCCGGTCTGGTCCCCCATCGTTGCCGAGATCTATGGCCCGACTCAGGCCGCCCGCGAAGCGGCCGCTCGCGCCGTACAGGCCCGTTTTGTGGCCACGGCGGATCTGGTGGATGTGGATATCTATCTGACCGACCCGCAGCCCAAGTGGCGGCTGGTGGTGGATCGCAGCAAGGCGGCCCTGCTCGGGGTCGATCTCGGGGATCTGGTGAACACCCTCAATGGCGGGGTGGGTTATCAGGATGCCAGCTGGCTGCAGGGGCACGGCGCCAAGTATCCGGTGCCGATCCGCATCGAACTGGCTCCCGGTGACAAACGGGATCTGGCGGGCGTACTGGCCCTCAAGGTGCGCAGCCAGAGCGGCCAGCTGGTGCGGGTCTCCGAGCTGGTGAGTCGCCGTGATGAGGTGGCCCCCAGCTATATCATGCACAAGAACATGCAGCCCATGGTGATGGTGGTGGCCGACATGGGTGGCCATACCGACAGCCCGCTCTACGGCATGTTTGCCGCCGGTGCCGATATCGACCTGCCCCAATATTACGTGCAGCAGCCCGACAAGCTGGGGGAGGTGGCGCTGTTGTGGGACGGGGAGTGGAAGATCACCTACGAGACCTTCCGCGACATGGGGCTAGCCTACGGGGTGGGGATGATCCTCATCTATCTGCTGGTGGTGGCCCAGTTCCGCTCCTATCTGGTGCCACTCATCATCATGGCTCCCATTCCGCTCACCATCATAGGGGTGATGCCGGGCCACGCCCTGTTGGGGGCCCAGTTTACCGCCACCTCGATGATCGGGATGATCGCCCTGGCCGGGATCATCGTACGCAACAGCATCCTGCTGGTGGACTTTATCGAGCAGCAGCGCAGCGCCGGAGTGGCGTTCGAGCAGGCGGTGATCGAAGCGGCGCAGGTGCGGGCCAAACCCATCATGCTGACGGCGCTGGCGGCGATGATCGGAGCCCTGTTTATCCTCGATGATCCCATCTTCAACGGACTGGCCATCAGCCTGATTTTCGGGATCCTGGTCTCCACTTTGCTCACCCTGGTGGTGATACCCTTGCTCTATTATGCCCTGCTCTCCCGACGCTCATGACGGGAGTCACTAGCGAAAGGATGCGCGATGAAGAGAGGTTGGTTGTGGTGGGGAAGTGGCGCCGTGGTAGCGGTGGCTGCTGTGGCATGGTGGTGGCGACCGCAGCCGACGCCGATCAGGCTGGCTGAGGTCGGGCGGGGGGATGTGCTGGTCACTGTGGTCAACACCCGGGCCGGCACCATCAAGTCGTGTCAGCGGGCCGGGCTCAGTCTGCCCGGTGGCGGCGTGGTGGAGCAGATCGCCGTCAAGGCCGGGGAGCGGGTAGCCCGGGGAGATCTGCTGCTGACCCTCTGGAGTGACGATATCCGCGCCGATCTCGCCCGGGCCCGCGCCCAGCAGGCCCTTGGCAAGACCCAGCGCGAGGAGCGTTGCAGCGAGGCGGCCTACTACGAGCGGGAGGCCAACCGGCTGGCCACCTTGCTGGCCAAAAACCTCACCTCCCGCACCCTCGCCGAGCAGGCCCAGAATCTGGCCGATACCCGCCGCTATGTCTGCCGCGCATCCCGTCAGCAGGAGCGGGTTGACGAGGCGCAGGTCGCCCAGGTGGAGGCCCGCTTGAGCGAGCGCCGCCTGCTGGCGCCGTTTGCCGGCGTGGTGGCGGAGGTCAACAGCAAGCTGGGCGAATACATGACCCCCTCACCGCCCGGAGTGGCCATGCCTCCGGTGATCGATCTTATCGACGATCGCTGTCTGTATGTCTCAGCCCCCATCGATGAGGTGGATGCCGCCCGCCTCAAGGTGGGCCAGTCTGCCCGGGTACTGCTCGATGCCATGCCCGGGCGCGATTTTGCCGCCACCGTCACCCGTATCGCCCCCTATGTGAAGGAGCTGGAGAAGCAGGCCCGCACCGTGGAGGTGGAGGCGGCGCTCACTGCCCTGCCCACCGATGTGCCCCTGCTTATTGGCTACAGTGCCGACCTTGAGGTCGAGGTGACCCGCGCCACCGATGTGCTGCGGGTAGCGGCCAGCAGCCGGGCCGACGATGGCAGCGTGCTGCGGCTGGAAGGGGATAAGCTGGTGCGGGTGGTGCCCCGCTGGGGCGTGGAGAACTGGAACTGGATTGAGGTGGCCGAGGGGCTCGCCGCCGGTGATCGGCTGGCAGCCCAGCCCGGACAGATTGTCGGGGAGGGCCCTTTCAGCGCCGCCACGGAGCAGACGGATGAGTGATCTCATTCGCCTTGATGCCGTCAGCCGTCGTTTCACTCTGGGGGGGAGCGAAGTGGCCGCCCTCGATCGCGTATCCCTGCGGGTTGCCGAGGGGGAGTATCTGGCGGTGATGGGCCCCTCGGGCTCCGGCAAATCGACCCTGCTCAATGTGCTGGGGCTGCTGGATCGGCCCGATGAGGGGCGCTACTGGCTGGGAGGGGAGGATACCGCCACTCTGTCAGAGCCAGCGCTGGCCCAGCTGCGCGGCCATCGCATCGGTTTCGTGTTCCAGTCGTTTCACCTCATCTCCCGCCTCACCGCCCGTGAAAACGTCGAGCTGCCGCTGATGCTGTGCGGGATCGCCCCCGCCGAGCGCCATCGCCGCAGCCAGCAGTTGCTGGGGGAGCTGGGGCTGGAGAACCGGGCCGGACACCGCCCTGCCGAGCTCTCCGGCGGTCAGCGTCAGCGGGTAGCCATCGCCCGGGCCATGGCAATGGCGCCGCGGCTGATCCTGGCCGACGAGCCCACCGGCAATCTCGACTCCCGCTCCGGGGAGGAGGTGATTACCCTGCTGGAGGGGCTCAACCGGGAGCAGGGGATCACGCTGGTGGTGGTGACCCACGACCCGCGCCTCGGTGAGCGGGCGGGCAGGCGGATCCTGATGAACGATGGCCGCATCAACATTGATAGCGGCGGTGGCTGAATGCGGCGCCCCGATGTGATCCGCTTTGCCGCCGTGGCCCTGCTGCGCCAGCGCTCACGGGCGCTGGTCTTGATCCTGGCGGTGAGTCTGAGCGTCACCTCGGTGCTGCTGCTCACCGCGCTGGGGGAGGGGGCGAGGCGCTATGTGGCCGACCAGTTCAGCTCCCTTGGCAAGGATCTGCTGGTGATGTTCCCGGGCCGCAAGGAGACCACCGGCGGGCTGCCGCCGGTCACCGGCAACAGTCTGCGGCAGATCACTCTCGATGACATGCACTACCTTGGCCAGCACCAGCCAAACGTGCGGCTGGTGCCGCTGGTGATGGGCTTTGCCGAGGCCAAACAGGGGGCGCGGCTGCGCCAGACCATGCTGCTTGGCAGCAGCAACGGGCTGCGCGATACCCACGGGCTGGAACTGCTCTCCGGCCGCTGGCTGCCGGGGGATGCCGCAGAGGATCGACCGGCCGTCCTGCTCGGGGCCAAGGTGGCCCGTGAGCTGTTCGGTCAGGCCGATCCGGTCGGCCAGTGGCTGCGTTTTGACAATCGCCGCTTTCGGGTGGTGGGGGTCTTCACCAGCCAGAGCAGCAATCTGGGGATGGACATGGCCGAGGCTGCGCTGATCCCGGTCGGTAGCGC
>OERT01000328.1_pt1 | contig 11256 bp, 5 predicted proteins | sample 1540111 | NCBI WGS metagenome assembly OERT01 (sample SAMEA3891235, study PRJEB23780) | metagenome | biome: terrestrial biome; feature: animal house; material: water of meat washing | place: Italy | collected 2015-05-12
AACCACGAAGAGGGGTATATGTGTTCGTGCTGTTAAAGCACTCCACTAATTAAGATGAAAGGATTGCGTTATATGTATTGAGCTGCAAAGCGAAAGACATATAAGACGCATAAGACTTGCGTAGCAAGGATTACACACTATAATTTTTGTGTATTACTGCGTTTTGTGTTTGTTTGTATAACGCAATATAAAGCGTTTTAAGCGCGTTTGCACATAAACACATAGCAGCACAAAGCACATACTAACGCGCTGTTATAAAGCGTTACAGCTAGAAATAAAAAAAGGCTCCCTAAGGAGCCTTAATTTTTAACCGATTTCAGCGTCACGATATATAGAAGAAACAAATTCTACAAGGACTGTGATTTCACCGCCACCGCCTAATGTACCAGTGGTATCTGGCGCCTCATCAAACACGCAGAAGATTTTCTTTGTGCCAGCGCGCAGTGCGCCAAATTCACTAATGAATGCATCACCAGCTTTAGCACCAATAACATCAAAGTCATCATCGCTGTTCATTAGATCAATTTTGGTAGTACTAGTAGCCGTGTCGGCTGCAAAGATCTTAACCTTAGAAATTGCCGGGGTGGCAAATTTAAAGTTATTCAATACAGTAACAGTAACACGCGAAATTCTAGCACCTTTCGGAAGTTCTGCACCAATTTGGAATGCTTTACTTCCCGCAGGATATTCAACTCCAGTTGGATCATTAGATTTATATGCTTGAGCAATGTCTAGGACACGACTACCGGCACCACCCAACTCACCTGAACCAAATACCTTCTGGATATATCCTAGGTTTGGAATGTGTTCTGGACGAGTAACAGCATCAGCATATTTCGGTGAAACTACTTTAATAACACCTGCTGCTCCGGTGAGTTTATCTTCACCAGCGTCAATCACGATGCCTTGCAGAGTACCTAAACCATCCGCATTAGTATTCTTAATGATTAATTCGTCATCAGAGTACATCCGAACAACTTGTCCAGCTACAGTAACAGTGGCTTGATAATCACGCACTGTGCCAGCGCCTTCGGGCATAACGTAGCCAATTTCAACCTCTTTGGTATTTTTGTTAGTACCAATTTTGATTAGGCCAGCTTCAACGGTTGCTTCAGCAGAAGCAACAACGCTAACATTTTTTGCACCAATACTAACTGAACCAGTTTCGGTTGTTTTGAGAGTACCAGGACTATCAGAAACACCAATCTTAATGCTTGACGATGCTTGTCCGTCAACCTCTAGATCAGTAACACCCACCTCAATTACTTTACCGCTAATTTTGTTAGACAGCGTAACGGCAGGAGTACCAATTACCACGTTGTTGCGACCAGTACCGGCCAATTTGTCAGCTGCGATATAAACTGTACCAGCTAATGCATCATTACGTGAAGAATGCATAGATCCTGTACGGATTACAATGTCACCTACACCTGCGGTTGTTGTGTTGCTGGAAGTTGTACCAGTTTCGATACGAACACTACCAGAACTCAATGCATGGTTACCTGAATTGATATTGATTGATCCAGAAACACCAGTAGTTGCGTTTGTATTGCTACCAGTTTGAATGCTGATTGCACCAGTGGTGTTTGTACCTTTACGGTTAACCATTCCACCAGCTTCATCGGCACCAATAGTATTAATTTCTAATGCAGCACCAGGAACAGTAGTATTAGTTACATTTCTATCTACACCATTACCAGCAGACAGAACAAACTTGCCTAGTGAGTGGATAACAGTACCAACGGCTTCCTTACCCATAGTAAACACATGTGAGCCGTCAACAACTGCATCAATGGCATCGGTGTTATCTTTGATAACCTTGCCATTAGCGTCGCGAGTGTAACCAGCAGCGCTCATGAACGTATCATACGGTACACCAACAGCTTCCGGATCATCATGGATCATGAAGGATGAACCTTCAACTTGAACCCATTCTTTACCGTTGAAGTATTCAAGTACTTCTAGACCTTCTCCTGCACGAGCAGATTTATTTAAACGAACAGCACCTAAGCATTCATCAATATCTACTGCTGCAACGGAGCCGTCTGCTGCGCGAGAGCCAGCCTCGGCATTAGTACCACGTGGTAGACGAACAAAACGTTTACCCGGCATGTCAATGTAGCCGTCAAGACCTGATTGGGAACTGCCTGGTGCTAGAACGATATTACCACCAACTGATGAGTTTTGACCTGCACCTGCATATAGTTCAATATTACCACCCTTGGCATTAGCACCAACTCCGCCAATTCCTTGAGTACCTGCTTTCATCACAATAGACGATGCAGGATTGTCTCCGTCAGGAATCAGAGCAGGTCCAGTAAAGTCAATAGAAAGTCCATCACCTTTCATGGTAAGAATCTTCTGACCACCATCTCTACCTACAGTATCTTTCCCAACAAAGAACTCAATAGCTTCACCCGGAGTATGATCGCTACTAGCTACACGGATTTTGAAACCATTGTTTTCATCGGAATCGTCAATTTGGTAATGTTTTGTACCAAAAGCCTTGAACATTGTACCTAGTTTAAGTTTAGAGATACCATATGGTTCATTTACATCTTGAATGGCGACAAAGCTGTTTGCGATAGCTAGACGATCGTTTACTTCATCACTTTTTTCGTTTAATGAAATGTAGTTCAATCTAAATTCAGTATTATCAAGTGCAATACCATCTTTAGCAGTGTAGGTACCTTGTCCGTGGAATTGAATAAAGGTTACTGCCTTGCTGCCCAAAGTGGGTGCAAACGGATCTTGAATGCTAGTAGGAATACCTGCAACTGAACCTAACCAACCAGTACCCTCTAGAATACCACCCTGAACAAACACATATGCGCCTTCAGCTTCATCCTCAACGTCCATATCTTTAGTACGGCGCAGATAGAAGTTAGTGTCAGTACCAGCTGCTTTTAGTTCATAGATGCCGTTTTTGGTTGCGTCAGTTTGATCTTTAACTAGAACACGCATACCATCCGTGCCAGCAATGTTTCCAGCAGGTGATATTTCATTATGTACGCCATCAACAGCTCCAATCATAAATGCTTGGATATCTTGACGCTGGGCAGCGGTAAGGGAACCATCTGCCTGACCCATATTGCGCAGACCTAGTACTTGGTATACTTTTTTATTAGGTACACCAGCAAAAGCATCATCTGGATCCTTACTGAAACCCGCGGCAGCATCAAATGCACTAGCAGGTAGATTAATTTTTTCAAATGTGTTGTTAGTATAATCCATAACAACTGATTGAACAGATGCTTTAGTACGGAATCCTTGAATCAGGCCCTTCACGTAACCAGCTGTTACTAGAGTTCTATCTGTAATATTTTTTGATAGGGCGCCAGCGCCATATTCATTGCTATCCAGTGGGCGGATTTCAACCATGGTGCCAGCTTGGCCAGCACCATTATTGATTGAAAACTTATTATCCGTTGGATCCCACTTGATGGTACCACCCTGTTTGCCGAACTGCAAGTCGCGCCCGACACCACCTTGGTTAAATTTGTAAAATTTGGTAGACATCTCGTTCTCCTTGGAATATCTATTCTACGTGTATTTATAAGTTAACTTCTACGTACAAGCACTTTTGCTTTTCCGGTAGTAGGAACCGTATTGCTGCCGCGAATAAGAACACGCATTCGACATTGTACCTTACTCTCTACTGGGATATGTGATAAAATCCCTTCCCATAGTGTGTACCGTCCGGTATTAATAAACGATGCGTACAGATCACCAAAGAATTCTCCATCGTCAAGGCCAGGATCTAACATAATGTTGCAATCTTGCCCGTTTAGAAGTTTCAATACTTTTGTAGTGTCGCTCGGGTTCATGAATTCGAAGTATACTCTAACATTGTCCAGTGTTACTGGTGAAGAGAATATTTCATTAATATCCAGATCAATTTGGAATTCTTGATCTTTGTGTACCATACCAATAAAAACAGTAGCTTCGGCATTTCCTGATAGTGGGTTAATAACAAAGTCGTTAAAATTAACGTCGCTATACATAGTACCTGGAAGGAAAATATCTTCTACGGTATCAATTCCTGTTACTAAATTTGGTCTAGAAACAGTAAGGATATTGTGACGCTTGTTGGCTAAATCATGTTGAATGTAACCGATATCAGTAACACCTTTACCGCCAGAAATACCACTTAGTGGAATACCCGGACCCCAAACACCAGGAGTACTGGTTTGTCTGTAGTAGATTAATCCATAAGTTGTATCTAGGAATGAAGTACCATCTGGTTGATCATTGTATAGTGATCTTGATGCTAGCCCTGGGCCTTTGAAGTCGGGATTTAAGCTAAATCCACGCAGACCAGTTTCACCAGTATCACCTTTATCGCCCTTATCACCCTGTGGGCCTCGTGGACCAATTTGTCCTTGTGGACCTAAGCTGAGTGAACCAACACTCCACAGAAGATTTTGTCTTTCTGGAGCAGAAGCACTGTCCCAAATCGCTTTTTGGGTCAAGTATGATTGCGTATTGTGTTGCGGTAAAGTAAAATCAGCAGTAACATCCTGACCAGGATATGGATAGTCAACTTTCTTGACAAAAACACGTTGAGTATCAACTGCTAGGAATGTAAATCCTTGCTTGGTTGTTTTTAAATCATTAAACTCAGGTAATTCGCTCTCTAATCCATATGCATCAACATATAGGCCATCACCGTGCTCACCGTCTTTTCCTGCTGCACCATCAGCACCTTGTAGCGGTACTGGTTCAGTCCAAAGTACTGGCGTAATGCCGGGTTCGGAAATCTTCACAAATAACGCACCTTGATATGATCTCACAGTACCATTATCACCAGGAATTGTAATTGTGTGTCTCGGAACAAACACGGAATGTCCAACGGGTTTATCAATTGTTGCCTGCACAACTGAATATTCAGTAATAGTCAATACGGTAGTTTCGTTTGGTTCAAAACCTGAACCAGTATCACCTTTTGCACCTTGGTCGCCTTTTGGACCCTGCGGGCCAGCGACACCTTCAAAGTATTTGAATCTTTTCCAATCTTTGTGAGTATCGGATTGCTTAATATACAATTCGTTCTCAAAAATATCTAAGAAGGTAAAGCCTTGTTTTACGTTGTCAAACTGTGTCAGCTGTGAGAGTGGGCCTCGCGCATCAACTGCAATGCCTTGACCAGGGTCTCCCTTCAATCCTGTAAATTGAATAGGACCAAACCAAACGCTAGTCTTTGAATGTGCTGGGTTAGTTTTAAACCATACTCTACCGCTGTGGTAGATGGTATATCCCGATGCTTCAGCAGTAGCATACGTGTCTTTTGGTTGCACATAGATAGTTTTTCCATTAGAATCAATTGCAGTAACCATATTCTCGTTACGCAATTCCGCATGGATTCTAAAATCACTACCCTTGTCGCCTTTATCACCCTTCACACCCTTAACGAATGGAATAGGATCACTCCAGTCACCAGTAGCATCTGATAGTTTTAAGTAAATTTCTTGTGTATCTGTTGCCAGATACATGTAGTTTGTAGTTTCGCCATCAAAATAAATTTTGTTTGCTAATGGACCAATGCGGTCAATCTCAAGTGACTGTCCACGTTCGCCCTTCTCACCCTTTTCGCCTTTAGGCCCAGTAGCACCTACTGAGCCAGTTTCGCCTTTAGGACCTTGTGGACCAGTGTCACCTTTGTCACCTTTGGTACCAATAGTACCATCTGTTCCGCGAACTAGTCCAGCATCAATCGTTTGGCCGTTGGAAAGGGTGATGATTAAATGTCCGTTTTCATTAACAACGGCTCCCACAACAACACCAGCACCACCAAACACTGGCGTAATTGAGGATTTAAGTCCATCAATCATCACATTTCTCCTATTAGATATGTTTTATGTATTTATTAGATGATATGCACTTCGATTGCGAAGGGTTCAATGTCCCAGAACTCGATGAGAATTTCAGTATCATCACCATTTAGTGATCTAAATGCAGCTCTAATATCACCATTATCGATTTTATACCGATATGTATATCCATTGTGTTTAGATACTCGATATATATTAATTTCTGGATAGTAATCTCTCGAATACAGTTCCTTGGAAATAGAGAATCTAGCAACTTTTCGTTGTGAATTTGTTATTGGATCGTATGTTTGCTCATATCGAGTAAATGAATCAGCGCCGAGTGATAAAGTAGTTGTACGAAACAGGTCATCAACGTAACGTTTGGATATTGCGTGATTGTCCTGTGTAGGCATGGTTACTGAACCTTCCACTTTAATCTGACGACCAAGAACAACCTTGGATACATCTTCTAAATCAATGATAAAACCTACGCGCTTGTCTAGTAGACGTAGACTTTTAATAGAGTCAGTGGCTTCACCTGTTGGGTTGGCAATTGAAATTGTCATTTGATGGTAAACGTGTGCTTTATCATCATCAGTAAAATCCATATACACTAAAGCGACGCCTAACGATGGCATTTGCTTGATTTTCTGGATAGTACCAGTGGTTTGATATCTATACACTGGGCGCAATTCAATTTGACCAAAACAACGTCCGCCGAATTTAGAGATAGCATTGGCATTTAACCCATCCAGTGTTATTAGCTGTGAGCCTTTACGAGCAATAACTGAACCATCCATAATAATAATGTGTTCGTTTTGCAAGAAAGTACCAACACGGTATTCTGGCTTAGACACGGGTGCAGTTCTAGAAGGAATTACAACTCCGGTGGTGCGCACATCAAGAATGATTGCAGTGGCTCCTGAGGATTCACCTCGAATCATTGAATACATTCCAAGAACATCTCGCTCATCTTGAGTTAATGCGATTTCCAAGAATGTGTGATCGCTATCGTTTGCATAAATCTCTTGTACTTTTGTTATTAGATTAGAACTAAGTCTATCCTGTTGTGAATAAGTGGCCATTCCTGAAAGAGTAGGGCTATTGCTAGAAGCATATTTAATCCCATCATCACCTAACAGTGTTCTTTGTTGCCAGTTTGCGTTATTCACTCCGCCAATTAGACGGTATTCCTGCTTAGGGGTCTGAACATAAACAACCATGCCTTCCTTTCTAGCAGAAAGCGGGATACGATCCCGCTCTGCTAATGTAGACACAATAGTATAACCACCCCGAACAAGAGTATCATCCACAACGAAGCTGTCGTCGTCTGGATATAACAATTCAAAATTGTCACCAATATGAATACCCATATTCGTTTCTCCTTAGTAATGTGTGTGTAGCTCAAGTTTTGCAATACCAGTACGTCTAGTAGAGCGATACATCTGGTACACAATTCCATCATATACAATGGTTCCGGATTTGTACATCAATGGGAAACCATTATACGTTAACGTATTTGGCATTGATCCTTCAGCTTGATTTAAGGTAAATGCAACCCATGCAAAGCATTGAGTTCCTTCGTTACCAGCATTTAAATTACCACGAGACACTACCAATGAATCTGGAATGTCGGCTTGTTCGTGTGATGTTAGAACATTAACATTGGGGATAGTCTTGTCTGGATAGAATCCAGACCAAAAAACATTTCCACTTGGTAATGCAAAATCAATGTATGCATTGTATGTTCTTACCTTACCGGTATTTGTAGTAGCAGTAACAACAAACAATAGATGGTTGTAGTCAGCTGATTTCTCCCAGATACCAAATACGCTATATACCCCGGTAGTCACAGAGGAAGCAGGAACATCATACACCTTGTCATTTAGAATATCGCGTATTTGAACTGTACTGATAACTTCGTTGTCAATTTCAGTTTCTTTAACGACCCAACTAAATGTTACTTGTTTTAGAACATCAGTAATGCCAAAAACAACACCTGAAACATCGGATGTTGATGTTGCTTTGTGTCTAATCCCTACATTGAACTGACGATATGCCTCAGGAACCTTGGAAACAGAGTTAATAACTGATGTTTTCTTAACCCAATTGAAAGCCCCACCCGCAGCCATTAGAACATAGTCAATGGAGGTTGAATCCTGTGGTACTACCGGAACTCTTGTATACATAAATGTCCACAGAGTTGAGTTCTCATTTGGCGATGGTAGATTTCGTGGAATATCTGTTAATGCTTGGAAGATACTGTTACCAAAGTATACCATATCTCCTTGTTTGTACTCATTGGCTGATGCCCATTGTCCAACTAGAACAGCAGCAGGGCCTTTATCACCCTTGTCGCCTTTTGGACCTTGAAGATGTTTCTTTTGATCGTCGGATAAATCTTCAAAACGTAGTGGTTCACCCTTATCACCCTTGGGTCCGCGAATGTTAATAACATCCCACACAACAGGAGAAGCATTTACTGCACTTTTCTTGATGTATAGTTGGCCAGTATATTCATCGTATACGTTGAAACCAATAAGTTGATTGATATAATCACCTTTCTCAACGCTTGGCGGTGTTTGGCCGACTTGTGCTGAACTATTAATGATTACGTTGATACGGAATGCATCGCCTTTCGGGCCAGTATCACCTTTGATGCCTCGTTCACCCCTTGGACCTTGACCAAAAGGTGCCCCAGCTGACCAATCAGTTGCATTCAACTTAACATATAGGTAAGGAATTGCACCAGATTTGCCAATTAGCACTGAATATCCGGTTGGTTTTGCTAGATATGCAGCAGTTGCAAGGGTAGTCATCGCAGTTGCAACATCAATGTTCAGAATTTCATCAATCTTATACGGATTACCTTGAGGGCCAGCATCGCCTTGAGGGCCAGGAGCACCTATTGCCCCTGCTAGACCTTGGCTGCCTCTAAATTGGAAACCATCAGACCATAGTTGATTTTCGGTATACCCTTGAGGAAAACCAGAAACGGTCTTGAAATATACTTTACCAGTATCTTCTGCATATACAACAAAGTCAATGTCGCGATCATTGTACGTTGCACGTTTAGAAACTGTGCTAACGCGGGCATTGATTACAAAGCCGTCACCTTTATCACCCTTAACTCCTTGTGCTCCTTGTGGACCAGCAGGGCCTTGAACGCCTTGAGGGCCGCGCCATGTGACAGCAGGACGCCAAGATGAAGTTTCTGCACGATAGATTGAAACAGTACCATCATTTGTGTTATAGAACGTATATCCATCCACTAAGCCAGAAGTATTAGGGCGCACCGTGCCTTGAGAATCAATAGCAAATGATTTACCACGTTCGCCTTGTTGCCCTTGAACACCAATATCACCTTTCACACCCTGTACGCCGCGCTGACCAGTCTCACCCATAAGTCTAAAGGCTGGAGTCCACAGTGATTTTCCGTTTTGCATTGATGCTTCAGCAGTATTATCCTTGTACCAGATGCTGCCTTCATAATACACACAATAGTCATCGGATTTATCTAGACCGTGAGTCTTACTTGGTTGTAATAAACCTTCGTTATTAATTTCCATGTCTTTTAATTCAAGTTTGGCATGGATTTTGAATGGATCGCCTACATCACCTTTTTTACCTCGTTCGCCTTGAAGACCTTGAGCACCACGGAATTTGGCCATGTCTACTAGTAGCGGATCACCTGCGCTTAGAGTGAAGCGTAATTTAATATCATCTAGTAGATCAATCTTCGTAATGTATGCTCCCATTGGCCCGACTGGGCCAAGATCGCCTTTAGGACCTTGTGGACCAACTGGCCCTTGAATACCTTGAGGGCCTTGTGGACCTTGAACACCAGCAACACCTTGGAATGGAATCGCATTTGACCAAACGTGAGGATTTACTTCTGTTTTCACAAACAGATATATCATTCCTGTGTTAATTTTAGCACCGGTGATATCAATGATATTGGAAAAATCTCCATCCCACTCAGTTACTAGGAAAGTAGCACCTTCTCGGACAGGATACGCAGGCTCAGGATTTTCTGAATCCTTTCTCATTTGCAGGAATTCGGAATACGGACCGGACATACCAATGTTGAAACTAGATCCAGCCGGGCCTTGGTCACCCTTGTCCCCTTTGTCGCCCTTATCACCCTTCTCGCCTTGGTCTCCCTTGAAGCCTTTGTCGCCTTTGATACCAGCAGGGCCTTGTGGGCCTTGAATACCGACACCTGGAATACCTTGATCGCCTTTGTCGCCTTTAGGCCCTTGTGGCCCAACCTCACCTCTATCTCCAGTATCACCCTTGTCGCCTTTTGCGCCTTGGGCACCATCGTGACCAACAACTCGACCAACAGAAACTACAGCACCGTTAGCGTAAACTAGTACTAGATTTCCATTAACATCGATTGTGGATGATAAGATAGAAGGAGTGACATTTTGACTTCCAGTTCCGCTTGAACCGTAAATCGAAGATATAGTCATGAGGAATCTCCTTATGTTTGTTGTAAAACATGCTTATACTTATCTGTATTTATTTAATAAATACGGTACAGCATCATAAGGAGATTGACATGTCTTTAATTTCTAAACAAGCTCTGACAGATACAGGCATCAACTGGAACGTTCTAGGTGATGCAATTCCTGCTGCTGGTTACTATGGTCGAACATCGGGCCTGCATACAATGGCGTTTACAATTAGAAATTTTGTAGGAAGAATTTATGTGCTGGCAACGTTAGAGAACACGATTGCAGATGCTGATAAGAATAATGGGTGGTTTCCGATTCACATAGGGGGTAATGACAACTCTCCGTGGATTGAGTTTCCGCCAGTTTACGCTCCAGGTACTGGATTGTACGGAGTACAAACCTCTGGTACGTTCTGTGAAACTTTCTTTGGGAATTTCATGTATATTAGAGCGGGGATGGATAGAGATTATCTGAAGGATAGCTCCAAGAGTGAGATAACACCGGCTGATAAACAGTCCGTTGGGTCACTGGAGTCTATTTTGGTGAGCTATTAATGAAAAAGGGGGCCATTGGCCCCCTTTTTTTATTCTACCATTACCAGATCGGCTTTCTTGATGTCGCCATCCTCGGCAGGTTTGATGTCAAACACTACCACCATCTACCAGCTTACCAAACAGCATTTCTGCTGCCAGCGGCTTCTTGATGTGTTCGTGGATGATGCGCTTCATTGGTCGAGCACCCATACCCGGTTCAGTTCCCTTGGCAATCAGCCACTTGATGGCTTGCGGCTTCAAGGAGATCTTGACGCCCTTGATCTTCACGTCGTCGTTCAGCTCTTTGATGAACTTCTTGGCGATGTTGGAACGAACGCCATCAGTCAGATCGTTGAACTTCACAACAGCATCCAGACGGTTCAAGAATTCTGGCCGGAAGAAGGCTTTTACTGCCTTATCAAAGCCGTCATCTTGTTTGGTAGTGCTGAAACC
>OERT01000331.1_pt1 | contig 11174 bp, 19 predicted proteins | sample 1540111 | NCBI WGS metagenome assembly OERT01 (sample SAMEA3891235, study PRJEB23780) | metagenome | biome: terrestrial biome; feature: animal house; material: water of meat washing | place: Italy | collected 2015-05-12
GTATTACTGCGTTGTAGAGGTCGAAAATGCCAATAAAAAGATAGTTTTATTAAAGTGGGGTAAAAAATGAGTATAGAAGCCGAATTTTTAGAGTACAAAGAGTTATTAAGGTTGGCGAGAATTGGAAAAGCAACCGAGCAAATTTTTGACGAATACTATCTGTCGATGGTTGATAATGAAAAATCTATAAAAACATTTTTTGTAGTTGAAGAGCTTGTTGAGTGGGTGGAAAGAGAGTTATAGTAATTTGAATAAAAAAGGAGGAAGTATGAGTAAAGAGTTTAAAAAAGAAAACATGATAGATTTGGTTGTATTTTGTGGAGGAGATGAATCACTTGTAGATAAGTATATCACTTCCACAAAAGCATTTCCACCAGCAACGATAGATGAATTAAAGAAATATCCATTTAAAACCAACAAAGATAGTTTATATGGTTTAGGTTGCGTTTCTAAGCTCCTAGAAGAATTTGTTTCTAGTTTAGAGCTGGATAGATTTTTTGAACTTGAATTAGATTATCTTATTGAACTTATCGAAATGGAAATAGATGATGAAGATGAATTGGAAGAGTTGATTTCAGAAATAATTAGAATTAAATTCGGAAGCGTTGTAATTGATTGGTAGAGGTGAATATGGATAAAAAAGTGTTTTCTGAAGATGAATGTAAGATAATGAAGGCTTTTAACGAGAGTGGATACGACTTTGTAATTCGAGATTATGACGGTAGACTTTTGGTATTTGCTAATATTCCAGAAAAGAAAATGTGGAGCGATAAATTGTGTTGGTGTGCTGAGGGTAGATTTTTTGAACCTAGATATATAGACTATCTGTTTCAGAACGTTTTGTTTGAGGATGACGAACCTATAAGATTAGATGATTATGTAGAGTTTTAAAAAATATAAAATATTTTCAAAATAAAGTAGACAAATATGGATTTGTATGATATAATATATTAGTGAGGAGGAGATAGAATGATAAAAAGAGTTGATGGAAAGCTCGAATTAAAGTCTTTAAGCTTGATGATTAATCTAGGTAGCTTATTCGAGTATTGTAAAACAGAGAAAGAAATTGATTGGCTGTTGCAAGAAATTATAGAGTCAGCAGAAGTTGTAGCCGAAGAAGCATTAGATGAATTAGAAGAAGAGGGGGAGTAATATGTTTGAGAAAGGTCAAAAGGTTTTAAATCTACTAACAAACGAAATTGACACAATTTTGGGTTTTTCAAAGATTGACTTTGTTAATTTAGGAAGCGAACAAGGAAAGAAATTGACTTACAGTGTAGTTGACAAAGATGGTAATGTTCAGGATTTGCCTATTGAATATTTGGCAGACCCATCAGAAAAGAGTTTATAGGAGGTTGTTGTATGAAAATTTTAGGAATTGTATTTTGTGTAGCGTATGTAGTATTTCTTCTTTTTGGAAATATGAAGGTTAGTGGAAAAACAACTAATAGTTTAGGTGTGAAGGCTATTGGTGGTCTAATATTTGGAGCGTTAATGAGTTTGTTTTTAGGTCTTCCGATTTTGGGAATTGTTAAGCTTTTGAATTAAAATATGGTGATAAAATTTTGCTTTTATTGTGTAAGGTGTGAAAGGAGGCGAGTGCAATACCTTATAAATGAGGAGCAACACAAATTTAGAAAGGAAACAATATGAAAAGAAGTAATATAAGAATAGCAGTAATGATTTTAGGAGCTATGATGATGTTTGGTACGGCTAAAATAGCTTGTGCAGAGGAAAGAAATACAAAAGAACTAGAAGTAATTTATAGTGCAACTACAAAAACATATATGGATTACCGAAAAATAACCGATGAAACATCACCACAATGGAAATTAATTAATTCTGATAAGATATTTGTTAATAAAAAAGGATATTTGCAGACAGAAGACGGATTTATTGGCGTTGCGTTAGGTTCTTATTTTGGTGAGATAGGGGATAAGTTTATAATAACCCTATCAAGTGGCAAAGAATTGAAGCTAATTAAGGTTGAAAGAAAAGCTGATATTCATACTGACCAAAACAATTATGCAGGTTCTAGTAACTATGATATTATAGAGTTTGTCATAGATACAAAAACACCTTATATGAAGCAAAATATAATGGCAAATGGGTATATATTCAATGGCAACTTCAATAATAATAAAGAGTTTGAGGGTGCTGTTGTAAATATAGAGAAAATACTTTAGTAAAAGGAGAAATTATGAAAAATATCGGTGTCGAAGAGTACGACAAGTTAGTCACTCCAAGTAAAGAAATACTTGATAAAGTGATGGAGCTTGTAGAAAATAGCGATGAATCAGAAGATGATGTTGTTGAGAAAGGGTTTTTAGATTTCAAATTAAATGATAAAAATTATAAGTTTTCGTATTTAGGAGAAGAAAGCATAGATGATTGTGGCAAGTACCAATATGGAGCAAGTAATTACCAGTTAACAGAAGGCGAAAATAAGTTCAATCTATTTATTCGTAGTGGATTTTCTCGTTCGGGGAGCTATTTTACTGACTACCATTATAGTTATGATAAACCAGAGGTATATATAGCTGAAATTAAGGAAATTCCAGAAGTTGTAATTCCAGCACATAAAAAATGCGAATTCAAAATTGTAGAATAGGAGAATAATATGAGCGAAAACAAAGTGGGTCTGTACAAAAAAATTCATGCAGTTATGTGTGAAACTGAGGGTATCGAAAAGAATTTAACGGTAGGTTTTGGTGGAAATTCATACAAAGCAGTAGGAGAAGCTTCTGTCCTTAATGAAATTAAACCACTACTAAAAAAACACGGCTTAGTCTTATTCCCAATAGAGCTAGATGTGAATGAGAAATTGGATGTGTTTCCAACAGCAAAAGGCGATACATCTCGTCTGATGACTCAAATAAAAGCAAAGTATAAAATAGTTGATATTGATACAGGGGAGTTTGAGATACTTGAAACAATAGGAAATGGCGTTGATACACAAGATAAGGCTTCAGGAAAAGCTATGACTTATGCGTTAAAGGTTCTTTTACAGAAAACATTTATGCTGTTCTCTGGAGAAGACACAGATAATGAACATTCAGACGCAATTACTGACAAAAATACAGCACCAAAAGCATCTTCAAAACCAAACACAGCACCAAAAACTCCAGCTAAACCAAAAGTTAAGTCAGAAAAAGACCAACTTATCGAAGCTTGTGGAGAGGCTGTACAACGAGGAAAGACGAATGAAGAGGTGAAATCTGTTTTAAATAATAAAAAGGTGGCTGATATGTCAGCACAGGAAATAAAAGATGCCTTACCAAAAGTAAAAGCACTTTAATTGTAATGTTTAATTTAACTTTTTTATATTGGATAGGAGAAAATATATGATATTTATAACTGCACAAAATGATATGCCACTTTTTAGAGCTAGAGTTAACGGAATTACAGAAAAACAACTTGCTAATGGTGGTAAAATAACGACAGTAATATTAAGCACAACTGAAAAAGACAAAGATGGTACGCCAAAATATTCAAGCTGGTTTGCAAATATGATGGGACAAGCCAGAAAAAGCTTTGAAGCAGACCCACTACAAAAGGGAGATTACATCAATGTGTTCTCTTTTAAGCAGACAAACGTAGGTAAAAAGAATGATGATGGTACATTTGATAGACCATTCTTTAATCTTACACTAAACAACTATGAAAAACATAGCTTTGATGACAATGGTGGTGGTAGTTCATACGCTTCACTAGAAGAAGATAGTCCATTCTAAGAGCTTCCTCCCTCTTGGTATGAGATATAGCCCCACTTAATTGTGGGGTAAACATTTAAAGGAGAATGAATGGGTGTATTAATTGTATTAGCATTTTATGGAATTTATTACATTTATAAAATCTATAAGGAGGAAAATGACAAAATACAGTTGCAGAAAAAACGTCTTTTAAAACAACAGCAGGAATTAGACGAAAAATTATCTGATTTGAGCGAAATTATATTCTTATTGCTTAAAAAATTAGATAAATAAATACACCATAGGTTAAATTATAGACTAAAATGTTAACATTTATTAATAGAAAAGAGGAAAAGTATGGATAAAAACCAAATTTTATTTACAGAGATTGAAAGAAGAATAAAAGATATAACAGAGGAGATGGATTTTTACTACAAAAAGATTGATAAATTAGATGCAGTATGTGAAGAGCTTGAAAGATTGTTGTCTTTTGCTGAAGCAGATGACGACCATATAGAAAAGCTAGAGTTTGACGAAGTTTTTGAGGAAGATGACGAAGAACTAAATGAGTTAAAGAAAGATTATTCTGAAGTTTGTGGTTCGTTTGACGAGTTTAAAAAACAATTTGACAGCATGATAAATAGGGAAGAGACTGTTTGTGAGCGTTGTGGAGAAAAAGTCGTCAAAGAAAGCGACGGATATTATTACTGTGAAGTGTGTGATTACGAGAATTACCCCGAAGAAGAAGACGATTTTGATGAAGAGTCTGAAAGTTACGATATGATTTGTGAGAAATGTTGTTCTGATATGTTTGAAGAAATTGATGAAGATGGTGATAGATACTATGAATGTTCAAACTGTGGTAGAATCGAGTATATGTAATGCTGAAGATATTTTATGCCCTAATTGTGGGGAAACGCTTGTAGTAAGAGTAGATGAATTTGATGATGTGTACTATATATGTAATGGTTGTGAAAGAGGTTATTATGGATGAAAAAGAAGTTGTAATTCAGAGGTTGCTAAATAGAAGAAAAGAGATTCAAGCCGAGATAGGCGAATTGATGGACGAAGATATAAAAGTAATTGTTGAACTCCATAATCTTGGCAAGGCAATTGAAGGATACGAAATTCCATTTTAGAAAAGGAGAAAATATATGATAAAGAAATCTATATATCCAAAAACAAAAAGATTAGGTAGTCTAAAAGATATTGTAATTACAGAAAAACTAGATGGTAGTAACTTAGCTTTCTTTAAAAAGGACGGCATAGTATATATAGCTACTAGAAATAATATATTAAACACCAAAGAGGATTTAATTGAAAACAAAAACATATTATATAAAGGTATGCAGGGTTGGTTAGATGAAAATTTGAGTAAACTAGAAGAAAATCTTTTTGAGGGAGCTGTTGTTTGTGGTGAATGGATTGGTATGGGTAAATTAAAATATCCACATTTAGATAAGAGATTTTATATGTTTGCTAAAGCTAATTTAGAAGAAGATATGACATTAAAAAATATCAACTACACTCATGAATTTTTTAAATATTGTTTTATAAATCAAGAAATACCAGATTTTATAGGCGTTGTACCTACAGTTACTTCAATAGATTATTTACCTAGTATAGAAAGCATGGATAAATTATATGAAGAATACACGAGTAAAGAGAGTAGAGATGTAGAAGGTTTTGTAATTTGCAACAACAACAATATTCTTAAATATGTTAGAATGAAAAACGGGAAAATAGAGCCTCACTTTAGTTAGAAAGGACAAGTATGAATATACTACACAATTTAAGTAATGTTGAATCTTATAGTTATAGTAAGTTAAATTCTTTTTATAACTGTAAGTATGCTTATAGAAAAACCTATGTTGAAGGAGATAGAGGCGTAGGTAATTCTATGGGTGATTTTGGTAGCTTAGTCCATTCTGTATTGGAGGACTTCGCAAATGGCAAAATAAAACAAGAAGATATGGTTGATGTGTTTAAAGAGCGATTTTATAAGGAAATTGGCTCTGTAACTATGAAATTTAGCTCTAAATATGAAAAAGACTGTACTGACTTATATTTAGACCAAGTTAGTGAATTTTTGTTCGGATATGACGGACAAAAGGGCTATATTGTGCTTGGTACAGAGAAAAAGTTCGAGTTTTTAGTCGAAATTGGCGATAAAATGCGTATTTTAAGAGGAGTCATAGATTTAGTAATAAAAGACTTCGAAGGCAACATAATTGTCGTTGATTTCAAATCGAAGAGTCGCTTTAAAAGTAAAGCTGAGGCAGACCAGTATTTTAAACAACTATATTTCTACTCTTTATATATAATTGAAGAATATGGAGTAGAGCCAAGCAAATTAAGGTTTATACAATTTAGACTTAATGAAACTGTAGAAAGAGATTTTGACAGAGAGAAATATGAAGAGGTATTAAAGTGGGTTGAAGATACAATTCTATTAATAGATGAAGAAGAGTTCTTCCCACCAAACAATAACGAAAAGTTTTTCTGTCACAATTTATGTAATCACAGAGAAACTTGTGGCTTCTTACCAGAATTTTAGGAGGACTTAATGGATGTAAAAGACTTAGTTGATGAGTTGAGTGAGGCAGGAGTAATTGCTTCACTCATATATAAACCAGAACTATGCTATCACGATGAAGATTTATCAGAAAGACACTTTAGTGACCCAGTAAATAGTATTATATTTTATGCTATTAAAGAAATGGTAAAGAAAAATATATACAAAGTTGATGCAATAAATATACTATCTATGATTTCTGAGGGTAATAAAAAGATTGAAAAGATGAGTAAGACTGCTAATATTACATCTGAAACTATAAACGAAATTATATCATTGGGTCAAAATGTAGCAAGAAGTACACCAGAGGAATATAAGGCTTTAGCAGACAATGTTAGAATCAAAGCTTTCAAAAGAGAGATGTACAAGGCTTTGAAAAAAAGCGAAGCGTATTGCTTTATGGAAGACGAAAAAGATGTTCAAACAAGGGTTCAAGACGAAATAAATAGTGTTACAACTGATTATAGTACGGTTGAAGATTTAAAAACTGTAGCAGAAATAGCCGATAGTTTGTTTGAAGAGGTTGAGAACGTTCAAACAGGTGGAAACTTCTTGGATTTTAAAATAACAGCATTAAATGATTATTGTAGATTAGCAAAAAAAGCATTAATAGTGACAGCTGGAAAAGAAAAGCGTGGAAAATCTATATGGACTATGAACACGTTGATAACATTACTAAATAACAATGAGTCTGTGCTTTATATCGACACAGAGATAGACACTTTAGAGTTTATTATGAGAGTTCAGGCTCATATGGCACAGGTAGAATATAGAAAAATAGAAACTGGAAGATTGACTCAAGAAGAAAAAGACAGAATACAAAAAGTTAAGGACTGGATAAAAACTAAAACCTTTGTACATCGCTATCTGCCAGTTCTAACGGATGTCGAATTAATAAATTCTGTAAATAAGATGAAAAATAAATATGGAATAACAGCTTGTATGGTTGATTACTTGAAATCTAATGGAGAGTTTGCATTAGATGCGTATAAAAATAGTCAGTATATGGGTAAAATGACAGATGTTTTAAAGAATACTGTGGCAGGTAAAATGGGATTATATACATTTGCTTGTTGTCAACAAAACAAAGACGGTTCTATTGCCAACTCTGCCAATATAGCAAGAAACTGTTCTGCGTTGTTATCCATTGATAGAAAAACAGACAAAGAGATTGTAGAAGATGGCGGAAGAGAGTTCGGGAATATGAAATTAACAGTTATTGCGAATAGGAGTGGTAAACTACATTCCGAAGGTGAGTATATAAGTCTTGGGTTAAATGGAGATATGTGTACTTTTTATGACTGCAAACAGCCTGTTAGAGCAGAGCCTTATTAAAAGGAGGGATATTATTGACTTGGGAAGACTTAATAGAAGAAGTGGATATAGTTGAGTATATCGAACAGTACGTTGATTTAGACCAACGAGGGGGCGAATTTTGGGGACTCAGCCCCTTCAAAACAGAGAATACACCATCGTTTTCGGTTGACCCTTTAAAACAGCAGTTTTATTGCTACTGTAGTGGTCTTGGAGGCAATATTTACAGCTTTATAATGGAATATCATAAAGTAACCTTTCCAGAATCAGTAGATATATTAAGGGAGTATTTGGGTATTGAGGGAGATAAAACCATAATTCAAAGACCTGCAATAGTCAAATTACTCAAGAAACTTCAACCTAAAAAAAGAAAAGAAAAAGATACGTCTGACAGAAAGGTTTTAGCATCAAATTATATGGACAGATATGAGAAAAGAGACATAACTTGGTGGCAAAAAGAAGGACTAAAACAAGAAATAATGGATAAAATAGGTGTAAGATACTGTCCAATACAAAGACGTATTATTACACCTATATGGGACAATGAGGGCAGATTAATAAATACGAGTAATCGAGCTACTTTTGATTACAAAATGGAGTTAGCACCTAAATTTATATACAGTTTTCCAATAGGGACTACTGATTTTCTTTGGGGATTACACATAAACCTAGATAAAATAATAGAAAAGAAAGAAGTAATTTTGGTAGAGAGCTATAAAAGTGTTATGAAGTTGATGGGTTGGGGAATAGAAAATGCTGTAGCAGTATTAACTTCTCATTTAAACTCTCATCAGTTAAAAATTCTTATTGGGTTAGGTGTAAATGTGGTAGTTGCATTTGATAAAGATGCAAGACCTAGACAAGATGAGGAAATATTGAAGTTAAAAAGGTTCTGTAAGGTAGAATTTATAGAAGATAAGCAGGGATTGTTAGGTGAAAAAGACGCTCCTTGTGATAAAGATTTTAATATTTGGCAAGAATTATACGAAAAACGAAAAAAATAGTAGACAAAATATACTTTTATATGATATAATAACTTTAGAGAGGAGGTTTTATGAAGAAAATATTTTACGACTTTGAGGTTTTCAAACACGATTGGTTGGTAGTATTCATTGATTATGACACACGAGAAAAGGTAGTGGTTGTTAACGATGTAGAGGAATTAAGAAGTTTTTATGAAAAAAATATTGACAGCATATTTTGTGGTTACAACTCAAGAACATACGACCAAGTAATATTCAAAGCTTTATTGCAGGGAAAAGACGCATTTGCTGTGAATAATCAAATTATTACAGAAGGTAAAAAAGCTTACCAAATATTAGATAAAGATAATAAAATTCCATTCAATAATTATGATTGTATGTTATTGAATAAAAGTTTAAAGCAATTAGAAGGTTTCTTAAACTCAAAGATAAAAGAAAGTGATGTAAACTTTACAATCACAAGGAAATTAACACAAGCTGAAATTGATGAAACTATAGTATATTGTACACATGACGTTGAACAAACTATCTTGGTGTTTGAACATACAAAAGAAGAGTTTGATGCACAACTAGGACTAATTGAAGCATTTAATTTACCTATGGCTTCGTTTGGTAAAACTAAAGCACAATTGGTTGCAGAAATATTAGGTGCAGAAAGACGAACTGGTACAGGAGATGAATTTGATTTAGTAATTCCAGATACTTTAGTTATATCTGAAAAGTATCAACATATTGTAGATTGGTACAAAGATAAAAAGAATCATAATTATTCAAGAAAATTAAATGTAGAAGTTGCGGGTGTTCCTCATGTTTTCGGGTATGGTGGAATACATGGGGCTATACCAAACTATACAAGTGAAGGAATTATTTTGTCTTGTGACGTTGCATCACTTTATCCTTCGATTATAATAGAATATGGTTATATGAGTCGAGGTGTAGATGGTGTTGAGAAATATAGAGAGATAAGAGATACAAGATTAGAACTCAAAAAGAAAAAAGACCCAAAACAGTTACCACTTAAAATCGTATTAAACTCTTGTTATGGAACATTCAAAGACAAATACAATCCTTTATATGACCCAAGACAGTCGAATAATGTGTGTGTTACTGGTCAATTATTACTGTTAGATTTGATTGAAAAACTAGAGCCTTACGGCGAGATTATTCAGTTAACAAAATGGCTGAATTAAAACCTATTGAACGTTAATCAACGGTGTGCTTACACAAAGAAAAAATAAGTAAGTGCTAACGGGGAAATCCTTCATATTAATTGGACAATCCCGTGGAAAGCCACAATATGTGGAATCTCTAACGACTATCCCGAAAGGGAGTACATCAACTATTGATACGTTGGTGGAAGCGGTAGGCACGTCAAAAAGCGTGATGATATAGTCTATTCCCACGGATGATAAACGTGGGGTAAAATGCAAATACAGACGGTATCTTCTTTAAAGTCGCAAATAGAGAAATGATTGATGTAGTTAAAGAGGTTGCTTCAGAATGGGAAAAACGTACTAGACTAGATTTAGAATGGGATGAATATACAAAAATAGTACAAAAAGATGTTAATAACTTTATAATGGTTGAACCTGATGGTGGGTATAAATCAAAAGGTGCTTATCTTAAAAAATTATCACCAATAGATTCAGACTTGTTAATTGTAAATAAAGCCTTGATTGAATATTTTTTGAATGGCACACCAATTGCAGAAACAATTGAAAGTTCTACAAATTTAGCTGATTTTCAAAAGATAGTGAAAGTTAGTTCGTTATATAAATATGCTTTGTTGGGTGAAACCAAAATAAAAGAGAAAGTGTTACGAGTTTTCGCATCAAAAAAAGAAGATGCACCACAATTATTCAAAGTAAAAACAGAAGATAGAGTTGAAAAAATAGCAAATACTCCAGAAAAATGTTTTATAATGAATGATGACATCGAGGGTGTTGGGATTCCAGATGATTTAGACTTGAATTATTATATTGAATTAGCAAATGTAAGACTAAATGACTTTTTTACTGGTGACAGAAAAGCAAATACAAAACCAAAATCAGAGATAAAAGGTGTAAATGAAGAAGTATACAACGCAATTCTCGACTTAGATTTTGAAAAGTATGACACTTTTATTGATTTGTTGCAGTACATTTGTGATAATGGGTTAGCTAACAAAACACAGGTGATGATTTTAACTAAGTTAAATTACTTTAATAGATTTGGACAGAATAAAAAACTTAGCGAAGTGGTGTTTGAGTTCTATGACGGTGAGTTTAAATATGGTAAAAACCAAGCAATAAAAACAAAAACTCTGAAAATAGAGAAATTAAAAGAAAAAGAAGCAACAATAGAAGATAAAGTATTTCCATTATATGAAGAAATAGAAATAAGACAAAAACATTTGGGATATTTTGTAACAAACAAAGAAGAAGATAGACCCAAATTATTAATAACAAATACAATGGATTTAAAAAGTAAAAAAAATGGAAGATTTTTCGCAACGTCAATAACTGCAACAAGTATAGGTTCTGGAAAAGAAACTAAATATACTATATTTGCTAATGACCTTAAACAATGTGGAAAGGTTAATGTTGGAGATATAATCCTTTGTTATAATTG
>OERT01000335.1_pt1 | contig 11053 bp, 19 predicted proteins | sample 1540111 | NCBI WGS metagenome assembly OERT01 (sample SAMEA3891235, study PRJEB23780) | metagenome | biome: terrestrial biome; feature: animal house; material: water of meat washing | place: Italy | collected 2015-05-12
TTCTGCGCACTTTGTCAACATTTCTGTGTTCATATCATTTCCTTACTTTGCGTTGCGGCTTAGTTCAATCATGCGAGTGTAAATTCGAAGGTCTATGGCATCCATTAGATGCTTCAACTCTAGCGCCAACTCTAGCTTTCTTGCCCTCCATGCTAGATATGCTCCATCTGGGGTGTCAAAGAGGCCAAGGTGCTCCCGCTTTCCAGTCAATGGGTTGCTGCACTGTGCATGAAACCTTCCTGCCGACTTGTTGAAATGCACTCCAATTGGCCACTCCCCTCTCGCAGCACCATGGTCATTTGTGAACTTATTCAGCCATTGCGGAACAAACAGGCATGTATTTGGTGAATACTCTAGTGAATCCCCAAGTATGTCTTTGTCAAGATGATATCCGCCTACTTGATGCTCCATCCACCACTTGCGGAATGACATGAACGAATGCCACTCCTTGCACACGGTAACCCCTATGTATGTTGGATATCTGGCATGAATCTTGTCGCTGTACGCTCGATTAAGCATGTTTTGCCAAGCTTTATACGCTGGGCACATCACCTGCTTTCCACCAACTATTGGGGTTGCGCAATAACTTGTGTCATTCACCCCTACGCCATGCAGAGTTCCCCTCCGTGACAATGATGATTTACTGGCATGGCAATTCTCCTCCATCCACAGCGTCTGCTCCTTGCCGCTCATCGCATTCCATTCCTGTATTGTTATCATGCGTACATCCCCTCCATTGATTTAAACTCCGCTTCAACATCCGCAGTTTGAATGCCGTCCGCTCGTAACTTTCCGATGATGCTTTCAGCCCACGACTCGAAACGTTCCCAGTCCATTGAGCCGCTGTCGATCCAATCAGCGAACTCAGCAAAGCGAGCCAGGACGCCAGCGATTGATTTGTTTGCGTGGCTGGTAACAACGTCAGCTCCGGCGTGTTGCTTAACTGCATCAGCACCACCAGCAAGCGATAGGACGCATTCAGACGCATTCCAGCGTACTAGGCCAGCTAGTTCATTGGTCAGATAACGGCGCAGCGTAGACAGCGGAAGGCCGATTATGGATGCCGCCAGATTGAGTGATTTGATATTCAGACCCTTGCGGCCTTTGCTTGCTGCACGATTAAGGAAGAGGTGGATTACTTTGGCTAGCGCGACGGCAGCGTTTACGCCGATGGTCTTGATTGCCTTGACCGACACCTTCACGAAGTCATTACCAAGAGCCTTGCGGCTGCCATTGGCGTTAAGCCATAACGCCTTGGTCTTGTCGGTCAGTCGGAACTTGTAGAATCCCAGGCGAGATACGCCGTCAGCTTTATAGCGGCTGCGCTCTGCGGTGATGTCGCCATTATCTACCAGTTCGGCAATGACGTTGGATGCCTGACGGTCGCTGATGCCAGCCAGGTCAGCCAGTGAACGCTGGCCTTCTTTAGCTGTGACGCGATTAGTGCATGAGCCGAACGATGATGCCCAGTAGCCAATATCAGACAGGATAATTGCCTGTGCGGCGGTGTGGGTTTCGCAGATAGACTGCGGGATGTAGATAAATTGGTTGTTCATTTCTTTTCCTTGGGTTGTCCAGATTGCACTCTGGCTTTTCCATTATAGCACCACTGACGCAGTAAATCGCAAGCAAAAAAAAGACCCCTCACCGGTGCAACGGTATCGAGGGGCCATCTTGTTCACACCTACCCAAGGAGACAAGCCTAGCGACTCATCAATGAACAAGGTAATGGTAGCAATGATGCGATCACCTTGCAAGACCTTTCTGCGATGCGCTTCACATGGTCGTCAGCTTGCTGATGACGATAGGGTATAGATAGATCTTTAATCTTTAAGTCACTGATATAGAGACCTGAAATTTTGGCAAAGCCAGTAAGATAGGCTACATGCAACTTTGGCAAGCATAACCCAACTGCCACCGAGCCACCATTTCGAGGTGATGCTCGATATGGTCAGCCTCCGGCCATGCCTGACGAATAACTATTTCACAAACCTCTTGCGCCTGATGCTGAGGTGTAATAGTATTAGCTCATCGAAACGCAGCAACCAAGGATTTGAAAATGAACGTCAACGGTTACGAAATCAAAGTTGTAGAAAGCGGCTGGACTATGCACATGACTGAAGCAAACGGCAAGCAAGTATCGGCATTCTGCGTTGATGGCGATTGGTTTTATCAAACTGGCAAAAGTCCTGCTAAGTTCTGCGGCCAACTCTCCGCGCTGGCAAAGAAAAGCAAAGCAGCGGCAGCCATTGCTGACTTCGTGGTGATGCACTGATGAGCCAATATGGATTGTGCGAGTGCGGCCACGAGCTGCACCGCTATTGCAATAAGTCAGAGCCAGTTATCGCTTGCCGCAAATGCGAAAAGACAGTTATGAGCCTGAAGCAGTTGCGCTGGGATGAGGCTCGCAATGCTTGCGATGATGTTGGCGTTAGTTATGAGCTGATTGGCGAAAGGCCAACATTTAACGAACAGGAGTAACTGAAATGCACAAGACACCAGAGATGGACACCTACAACCACATTGCAACAGGATACCTTGCGTGTATCGAGGCCGGAGACTACGTTGGCGCAATCAACGTCAACGCCAATGCAATTGCATACCTCAAGACGCTAAAGCCAAATACGCGCATGTATGGCGACAATTTCGGCTGGATTACGGCGGGTGAGTTGTACGCCGCCGCAAACAAGCGCGAGGCGTGGCTCAGGGCTATGGCAGACATGTCGCAAAACATGCACATTAACTAATGGAGTAGCAATGAAAACCGAACTCACGCTATCAACAGCCACAGGAAGTGGCTTTTTTGCACCAGTAGACACGTCGCTGCTTGGTGCGCTACTAACCACTCACAAGCGCATTGCTGCATCCATTGATGCTGTAGATTCGTTCATGCAGAGTGACGATTGCAAGTCGGCGCTTGGCTACTACCTGAAAGCCTGCCGAGAAGACCAAGGTCGCATTGGTCTGAATGTCTCAGGCTTGATGCAGAAAGACAAGGCGATGGCAGCTCTGCATTCTGACTACTGGGACAAGGCTTTGCGCCTGACTGACGTCTTGGAATGTATGCCACAGGTTCGCCGTGATGAGTGGTACGAGCTAATCAAGAAGCACGAAACGCCACCATTCGAGGATGATGCGGTTTACCTGACGCTGCAAGAGCTACTCAATTCGCGTGAGAAGTTCTTGGCCGAGCGGGTTGAAGGCATCTTCCGCGCCCTGTCTGGTGAGCACGTGACAAACTCACCAGCCGCATTTGGCAAGCGAATGATCCTCTATGTGATGACCAGCTACGGCACCACCAATTACACCAACGAGGGCCACATTTCAGACTTACGCAAAATCATCGCTCGATTCATGGGGCGTGATGAGCCCACGGGGTTCGGCATGACGACGCGAGTAATTCAGGCTGGGACGGCTCAGACTGGCGAGTGGCTTTCGATTGACGGCGGCGCAATGCGCATTCGCTGCTACAAGAAAGGCACGGCGCATCTTGAGATACATCCAGACATGGCTTGGCGGTTGAATGCCATCCTTGCCACCCTGTATCCTGCCGCAATTCCGGCAGAGTTCCGCACAGCCCCAAAGAAGAAGCCGAAGGATGTCGAGCTTATGATGAAGCCGCTGCCGTTCAAGGTGATAGAGGCTTTGGCTAGCGCGACAGAACACTCCGAGATTGAGGATGTTGGCTATCGCAAGGTGAGGCGCACAACTCCAAACTCTCTCGCGCTGAAAACATACGAGATGGATAAGTTCATTGTGCGTCAGGCTGGCGCTGTGCTTGAGTCAATCGGAGGCGTCAAGCAGAAGGCGGGCCACTACCTGTTTGACTATGACCCGAAGCGCATCGTTAACGAGATAATCGCGTCTGGTTGTGTGCCAGACCACAAATCACACCAGTTCTACCCGACGCCGCAAGAGCTTGCAGAACTAGCCGTTTACTACGCCGGCATCGAAGATGGAATGGCGGTGTTGGAGCCTAGCGCGGGCCAAGGTGGCATTGCTGATTATCTGCCTGCTGGCTCAATGCTGGTTGAGGTATCGGCGCTTCACTGTGAAATATTGAAAGAGAAAGGACACTCAAATGTGGTGCAGGGTGATTTCCTCAATCTTTCTCTTGGCAAGTTCGACCGCATAGTAATGAATCCACCATTCAGTTCTGGTCGCTGGCAGGATCACACTGAGAAGGCTGCTGGTCACTTGGCTGATGATGGGGTGCTAGTGGCAATAGTGCCCGCAAGCGCTTGGCAGAAGTATGCAATCAAAGGTTTCGATGTTGATTTCATGAGCAAGCACGACGGAGCATTCGACGGCACAGGGGTGAGCGTCTGCATCATGCGAATCACAAGAAAGTAAACAAAACTATTGCGCCGCCTAGTGTGGCGTAATAGTATGAATCATCAAACAACAGGAGGTGAATGTGAGAGCGATAGATAAGCAGGTTAAGCCAGCTCGAGAAGAGGGGTTCTACTGGGTCAAGTACAAAAACGAGTGGATGGTTGGTAAGTGGGATGGGTATAAGTGGGCTCTGCCACGAATCGGGATCTACAAGTACCAGAGTGATATTGATGATGTTGGTGAGCAAGTGATGCGGGGGTGGTAGATGGGTCTAATTAAGAAGTATTGCGTAGTTTGTGGGAGGTCGTTCTATGTTAGCGACCCTCCAACGGTAGGCAATCCTCGAAAATACTGCAACCTATCTAGCAATGATGATTACGTTTATAGCAACGCATGTGCAGTTAAGGCACATCGTCAGCGGAAGAAGCAACGGGTTATGGAGCTAAAGAAATGAGGAAGATTTACATCGCTGGGCCAATGAGTGGATTGCCAAATTTCAATCGTGATGCATTCAATGCTGCTGCATATGGAGTGCTGATGGACGGCAACATCCCGCTAAACCCAGCATATTTTCCAGATGGACTTACGCAGTGCGAATACATGCAGCTTTGCTGCCCAATGGTGATGATGGCAGATGAGTTGCTGATGCTGTATGGCTGGGAAAAATCAGCCGGCGCAAAGGTAGAGCGCGAGTTGGCGCTGAAGTGTGGGAAGGTTATTAATTATCAGGAGATGAAGAAATGAGCAAGAAAATGACACCATGTGAGAGGCTTGGCTATAAGGTTGGTGATGAGTTTGAAGTTATTAGCCACCACGCATTCAAAAGGGGGCAGGTTGTAACTCTGCATGAAGATGATGGCACTGAATGCCCGCTGTTTGCTGGTGATGGTGGCGGCGCTGGTGTATTTGATGGCGTTGAGTGCTCGTTCGCAACACTTAACAAACAGGTAAGGAAAATTGCGAATAAACTCAAACCAGCAAAGCAAGCTCTGGCTGATGCGATTCACCAGAATGGCGGGTGGGTTGATGGAGCTAATTTCTCATCTCAGGATTGTGATGGCTGGGTGTACCACTTTAAAACCAAGCCAACAATTGATAGTGGCTCTGAGGTGTGGAAGCACGGAGGTTGCATTGGTAAAGGTCAATTTAAGGTTTGCAAGATTAAAAACTGGCATCAAACCGTGCTAAGTCGCGAAGAATACTATCAGGCTTATCCGAAGGCTGATGCCGATGGGTGGATTGAGTGGAATGGTGGCGAGTGTCCGGTTGATGGCGAGTTGACTGTATATGTTAATTATCGAGATGGCGGAAAAGCACCAAAGGCTGTAAAGGCTGGATCTCAGCGTTGGAATCATTCAGGCCTTGGTGGTGACATAATGAGTTACAGCCTTCACAATAAAGATATTAAGCCTGAGTTCTGCGAATCGGTGATGCGGTCAATTCCAGAGCCGGAGTCGATTGATGGGTTGTGCGCAAAGGTAACGGAAGAAAACAAGCATCAGCACGTTGACGCAAAGCCAACTATCGAGCAGCTGGCGCAGGACTACCGCAACAAGCTGGACTTCGCCAACCGGAAGCAGGATGAAGCCGATAAGGCTAGCATGGATTCTGGCGCGGCCTTGTCACAACTTGAGGATGCCATTGCGGCAATCGGATTTGCTATCACTCCGCTGGCGGCGACCGAGAAAGATCCTGAGCTGGTGATTACCGACTGGCGTGATTTGCGGGTGAATGATGTGATTTTTGTTGGCGAGTACGATGATTGCGAGTCTGGCGAGTATGTGGTAATTGAGTTAGAAGATAGAGACTACGGAGGTGGTTATGCAGTTAAAGCTGCGGGAATTGATGGCAATGACAGGTGGATTGACACAGCAAGGGAGTGGCGCTTTATTCGTCGCCCATAAGAAAAGCCCCATCAGGGGCTTTTTTCTTTCTCGTCTTTTCGCAGGTCTCTGATGTTCTTGATGATGATTGTCCACGTAAGAATCATACCGGATAGGCCAGACAGGATTGCGATGTTCTCAGGAAGCCACTGCCATATGTTGGTGATTCCAGCGCCAATCATCGACATGCCCAATGCCAGGCTGGCCTTCATGCCGTCAATCTTTCTGTGAAACATCGCCACCAGAAACGCAATCAGCGCCAGAATCGCCCCGACACTCCAACGGATCTTCTTCATCCCTTAACCTCGTCTTTCGCAGCCATCGCAGAGCCATGACGCCAATCAGAATCATGGATGATATGGTGCCGAGAATCTTTACGATTTCTAGCACGCTTTTTATCCCGTGAAATTATTGTTGTGATTAGCGCCAGATAGAGCACTGAGCAGGCTACATTATAAACCAATGGGGGCTCGTACAGATACCGCATAACCAAGCCGCCAATCTGAACCGGAATGAACAGCGTGCATATGAGCTGGGTAATCCGAAGATGGCGAGACACTGGGGATTGCAGGTGGATAATGAGCACGAAAAGCGCATCAATCAGCGCGGCAGAGAGATAATACCCATAAGCATCGAGCCATCCAGCGTAATCAATAGCCGACTGGGCGCAATAGGTGGCAGCCAGTCCGGCCACCACCCACCAGCGGGTGGCTACAGCTGAAACTAGTGTCGCAACCATCAGCCAGTCATTGGCGCTCATTTTTGGCGCACCTTGCCGTTACCGCCTCCATTCTGCACCTTGGCTAACTCTTCCTCGCGCTTCTGGAATGCCTGCCGCGCTTCCTCTTGTGCGCTTCGCTGTTTACCGTTACCGCCGCCGTTTACTTTGATGGTCATGGTTGATGCCTTTTTGGTTGATGATGGTGAATTTTAACACAGGTTGTGGTAATGCTTGTTGGCGGCTAGGGTAGCTCCCAAAAATGCAGAACGTAGACTGCACCGCCGCAATACTTCAAGGCGCAATGACCTAAAGAGGAGAGCGCAAACCATGAAAGATATTTCAATTGTTGCCAATGGCAATGACCTTCGCACAGACTCCCGCGACCTCGCAAGCCTGCTAGACCACAGGCACCGATCAATTTTCGCAAACATAACAAAATACAAGGATGAACTAGAGTCTCTTGGCCAAGTGCGATTTGAAAAAGCACTTGGTATCGAGCTGCCTCAAGGGGGAAGGACGCCAGAGCAAGTATTTGCTCTTCTAAATGAAGATCAGTGCTACTTTGTGCTAACTCTCATGCGCAACAATGACCGTGTTGTTGCTGCCAAGCTAAAGCTAGTTAAGGCATTCAGAGATGCCAGGACGCAACTGGCAAACAGAGACTTGGCTAGACTTGATGGAAAGCAGGTTCGCAGGATGGAAACAGGTGCCATAGCGGATCTTGTTGATTACGCAAAGGCGAGGGGGAGCAAGAATGCGGATAGATACTACTCAAATGTGACAAAGATGACAAATAGCCTACTAGGGATAGAATCAGGACAGAGAGATTATCTTTCCACTAGGCAGCTAAACTACATAGCGATACTTGAGAGGATAGTTGCTAACGCAATATCTGACGGAATGTCTGCCGGAATGGATTACAAGGACGTATATCAGCTTGCAAAGGCAAGATGCGGAATGGTTCTTCCAGCGATAGGTTTAAATTGAAAGATAGGCCGCATCAAGCGGCCTTTTTTATTCCTTGCGATTGCATCCACCTTTCCTCTTGCTTCGCCATCTTCTCGAATATCTTCTTGGCAAAGGCATCGCCATTTTCGTCAACAACGGTAGGCACCTGCGAGCAGCGGCAGTTGATCGAGTTGCCGTTCTTGCTGTAGAACTCCGTTACTTCGGCGCGAGTGAATAGGCGCCCGTGACGATCTGCATGGCTTCGGCGAGTTGTTGCCATCAGCGCCGACACCCAAAGCAGCTTAGTTACCAGCCCTAGCGATTCGCTGGCACGTTGCGATTCATCCATTACTGCAGAGCGATAGGCTACGCCAAGCTCTGTTCGTGCAATGGTTGCGGCTCGGCTTGCCGCCTTGGCTTGAGTGCCTTCTGTGTCAACCAGATAGCCTTTGAGCTGTTGGGCTGCATATCGGGGCGATTTACCTTGTGCGATGGTGTCACCAAGGATTCGCCTAGTAGTGGTTATCAGGTCATCCGTGAAGCCTTCCATTGAGTTGAATGTGCGCGATGTGACAACTGCAATCCTGCGCTGATACTCCGGCGTAAACAGGACTGATTCAATGTTGCCGTATGCGCTCGCGTAGACAGCCGATTGCACAGCCAGGGATGATTGGGCATATGCCGCCCCTTGCTGGTATGCCTCGGCAGTGTATTGTTGCATCCACACATCCCACTGCTCACCACGCTGCATCATAATCCGCTGGATTATCTCGGCTATGGTCTCGTCAATGCGGCGTAGCTGGAGATAGTCTAGCTCGTAGATGTACACCTTCTCTGCATTCAGCAGATAGGAGCGAAGGCCATTGACCGCAACCTCTCGCGGTTTGAGCTGTGCCACAACCTTATCCTGAATCTCGGCGTTGATAGCTCGCAACCTGCGGCGGAAATCGGCATAGGCTCGCTTCTCGCGGCCTTTCTGCTGGGTCGGGTCTAGAATGTTTGGACTAGGAAAGCCTGCCACGTTAAATCCTCTGTGCAATTTTCTTCATTTTAGCATTGACCGTCATCCAGATAACTGTAATAGTATTGGCATCAACCAGGGAGATAATCATGGCAAAGCAGTTTTTTAAGGTTTACGTTAAGTACCCTGGCGCTCTGCACTCAGTCAAGCAAGGTGGCTTCCTTGGGTGCGAACAGATTCAGCGCCACATAATGCAGCTAATAAAGGAGTCAGTTGCTATTGAGGATATCAAAGTTATGCTTGATGTTCCTGGGGTAAATCCACCAGATGTAACGAAATGGCAAGTTGGCCAGGCACTGAAAAGGATGGGAAGAAAGCCATGAACCGCGAACGATTCGAGGAGCTAGCCAGGTTCAAAGGCATGGACGTGACCCGCGCAAATCGCCGGATTACATTCGTCAACCTTGAGGTTATTGAAGTTGGGGAGTACATGAGCCGCATGACTGATGCGGACTGGTGGGGATGGCAAGAGGCGATGAAGGATGGTGAAGAATGACCACTTCGCAAGTCATAATCGAAATAATGTATCTGAGAGCATATCGGGCAATGAAAGGAATTGAGTTATGAGAACATGCTCAGAGTTTTTGATGATGCACTATTCATCAATGCGTGGCTTGCTTGGCTGGGAGCCAGATGATGAAGTGCGTTCGTGGTTAATCGAGCAGGCGTACACTTTCTCAAGATGCAAAGCCAAAGGAATTGAGTTATGAGCAAGATTTTCCCAAACTCGCGACAGCGCCGGAAGGATGCCAGCGACATGGAGGCAATCAAGCGTCGCCAGAATGCGCGGCGATTCATTGAGAAGCAGCAAGAGCTGGAGGATTTGATTAAGGAGCTATCGCTTTGAAACCAACAATCGAAGGCATTTTGATTCTGGCGCTTAGTGTGGCATGTGTGATTTTGGCAATGGGGGTGGAGTGGTGATTGTTTCAGCTCTTTTTGTTCAGGGTGATGGTTGTTACTCAAACGATAGCAGAATCGATCCATGGCCAGTTGAGCGTAACGCGCTAAGTTATGACGGATATGGCCCTGTAATTTGCCACCCACCATGCCAATTGTGGGGGAAGCTGGCTCGAGTTAACTTTAAGCGATGGGGTGGAGAGCACAACAGGCCAGGCAATGATGGTGGCTGCTTTGAGTTTGCGATCAATGCTGTCAATAGATTTGGCGGTGTTCTTGAGCACCCTGCGGGATCATATGCGTTTGATGAATACGGGATTGAAAAACCTTCTGGAGCTGGATGGAAAAGATCGGGAGATGGCTGGGTGTGCGAGGTGTGGCAGTCTGCTTATGGCCACAAGGCCAGAAAGGCCACATGGCTTTACTATTGCGGCTTAACTAAGCCTTTTGACTTGAGGTGGGACAGGTTTGCAGGAACCCACCAAGTCGGATTCTACGACAGGCGTGGAAAGGGAAAAAACAAACCAACCCTAAGTAAGCGAGATGCAAATGCAACTCCGCTAGAGTTCAAGGAAGAGCTTATAGCATTAGCTATCCACTCAAAATATAAAGCCCCATGACGGGGCTTTTCTTATTGCTGCTCGATGCCATCTTCCGGCTGCCGCTCCGGTGGAGGTAATTCATCCAATCCATCCGCGGGCTCAGGCTCCATTCCTGACTCGGTGCGAATCTCTTGCGGTGTGTAGTACCGCTCACCCAAGCCAAGGCCCATCTGGTTAATCTCGGCCATCCTCTTGGCGTTGTCGAGCTTGTCGCCAGTTGACGGGTCGAGCAGGTCATCCCACACGGCAGACAGTTCAGCGCCTTTGAAGCAACCGATATCTGACAGGTGCTTAAAGAAGTCTTCGATGTCATTATCCAAGACGTTAGCCCTGCGAGAGGTCGCAAGCTGGGCCATTACATTGCCGTTCTCTGAGCTGCTGCGCTCACCAGTCATGTGCCCTGTTAGCTCGGTAGCAGGGAGGCCGCCAAGTGACGCGCAAGCCTCTTGCAGGCAGCAATCGAAGAACTCCTGCGGGTTCGGCATTGATACAGTCAGGGCGTTAACATCCACGCCCTGAGTGACCATAAAGCTGTCGAACTGGCTATTCAGGTCTCGCCCAACAGCCTGGAATGCGTCGCTAATCTCTTGGACTTTCACCCCCATCATGCGGGCGATTTCATCCATGCGGGCTTCTTTCGAGA
>OERT01000343.1_pt1 | contig 10912 bp, 16 predicted proteins | sample 1540111 | NCBI WGS metagenome assembly OERT01 (sample SAMEA3891235, study PRJEB23780) | metagenome | biome: terrestrial biome; feature: animal house; material: water of meat washing | place: Italy | collected 2015-05-12
TTGTCCTGCTGCTTTGCACGGTAGGCTGCTTGTCGTTCTGCCCCTGTTTTGGCTGTTCCGGTCTTTGGTCTACCCCGTCCGCGCTTGATGCCAAACATGTCCCCAGTGCCCTGATCCTTGGCGTCCTTCATGGTGTCATTTCCTGTCACTGTAACGGTAATTTATTATGTGTCACTGTGACGATAATTAGCAAGTTGCCGACCCCCTATTTTTTTGCTGTACTGGTTATTAGCCAGCCGACCCCGTATTACATTCCATCCGCTTCGCGGTCTCCATGTATCCGGGGGCTGGTGAGGGGCTCCGCCCCTTCAAACCCCGCGCCGCAGCGCGGCTTGGAGAGCCAATGACAAAGCCAGAACGAAAGACCACAACGGCCAGCCTTCGCCTCGACCCAGCCACCCTGGCCAAGTGGCGCAAGGGTGCCAGTGACGAGGGTCAGACCCTCTCCGACTGGCTGAGATCCAAGGTGGATGCCGACCAGCAAACCCACATTGCCCCCGCCCGGTCACGGCGGGAACGAGACCCCCGCCACCTGGCAGACCCGGCGCTAATGCGCCAGCTCGCGGCGTTGGGATCGAACCTCAACCAGATCGCCAGGGCGGTGAACGAATGCCGCTTGGTAGGAAGCCCGGTTCACCTGGTGGAGCTGCTGACGTTGCTACGTAGCATCGAGGAGAGCGCCGGGAGACTACTGCCGCAGCTTCCGCCTCCGCCGAACCGGGAGGATGACGGGCATGATGATTAAGTTCCTGGCTCATGGCACCGGTAAGGCCAGCAGTGCGGCGACCTATTTGCTGGACAGTCACGACCACAAGGGCGAGGAACGTGCCGGGGTGGCGGTGTTGCGGGGTGATCCGCAGCAGTTCGCCGCCGTGGCGGACTCGCTCGATTTTCAGCATCGATACCGGAGTGCGGTGATCTCCTGGTCGGAGGAAGAGGCCCCCAGTGACGCCGAGATCGGCGCGGTGCTGGACGACTTCGAGGCGCTGTCCTTTGCCGGACTGGATAGGCAGGACGTGCATCTGACCGCCGTGCAGCACCGGGAGGCCGGGGGCGGTGTCCACGTCCACATCCTGGTGCCCCGTGTTCACCTGGGCACGGGTAAATCTCTGAACATTGCCCCGCCCGGACATAGAAAAGACTTTGACGCCCTGCGGGATAAATGGAACTACGGCAAGGGCTGGGCCAGACCAGACGACCCGCTCCGGGCACGGCTGATACAGCCCTCCTTTGACGCCTACAAGGGCCAGCAGGACAGGACTGCCATCAAGCGGCAGATAGGGGATCACCTGCTTGGGGCGGTGGCTCAGGGGCTGATCCGCGACCGGGGCGAATTACTCGAGTACCTGGGCGAGGTGCTCGAATTCGAGATCACCCGCCAGGGCAAGGACTACATCACGATCAGGCCGGAGGGATACCCGCAGGGCATCCGGCTCAAAGGAGAGCTGTATGGAGAAGGGTGGCGAGCTGAAAACACGCTTGAGCGAGAGACTAGCGCAGCGGCAAGCCGAGGAGCTGGCCGAGGTGGCCACGTTGACCGAGGCCAATCTGACACAGCTCAGCGAGCGTTTGACAAAGCATGTGAGCGCCGAGCTGAGTACAACCAGGGACGCTATTCGGCAGCAGAGCGAGCAGATCACCACGTTGTTAGGTTCACAGCAGAGCGCCTTGGAACAACAACAGGCGACCGTGGACGCGCTCAAATGCTTGAGCTTGACGGACTTGGAGCAGATCCAAAAGGGGTTAAACGACGCGATCACTCTCGCCCAGGGGAAGGCAATCGAGCAGGCGATCGATCCGCTCAGGACGGCCCTAGAGCAACTCAAGACGGACGGGGAGGCCCTGAGTCTGGTGACGTTCCGGGGATGGCTCAAACCGCTGCTGATATCGATGGCGGTGATCCTAGGGGCCGGGGGCAGTACCTGGGGGGTGGCAGCGTACCTGGCGAACGAGATCACCGGGCAACTGACCGAGCTTCAGAGCCTAAACCAGCAGATCAGCACAGCCCAACGGACCCTAGACAGCTTGCCCAAAGGGGTGACGTTCGTGCGCGACCGAGATGGGCAGTACATCGTGGCGAGGCAGATCGATACACCGTTCAAGATGGACGAAGGGACGTACAAGGGCCTGATGGCCGTGGGGGTGAAGTAGATGACCGAATTAGAGCGGCTGCTGACAGCTCAATTCGAGCGGATGGAACAACGGCACCAGGACGAGACGATGGACTTGCGGGCGCAGCTCGACGCGCAACAGCGCGCTTTGGAGAGCTTGCAGGCGCAGTTGCAGAGCACATTGGGCGAGTACGAGAAGCATTGCGCCAGCTTACACACCGCCTTCGTGGCCTTGGAGAAGAGTACCAGGAGCGAGCTAGCCAGCATGGGCCGGAGTTTGGACCAGACCAACCGGGCTACCGGAGCAGCACTTGGGTCATTGAACAGCAGTGTGAGCATAGTCAAAAGCTCGCTGGAGAGCTTGAACAAGGCGCAGAGTTGATCGTCGATAGGGCCGCGGTGCTGCGAAAAGAGCAGAGCCAGAGTAGCGGGTTGAGTATGTAATATAACGTCACAGTGACAATAATTAAGGAGATCGGGTATGAAATCAGGTCGGTTGGGTACTCCTGACGCGGTGGCGCATATTCGCCAGTCCCCCCCCCGGTTGAGTACGAACTGGCGAGCTATCAAGGCTCCCCGTGGCTATGGGCCGATGGAAAGCCGCTGATCGACCTCCTCGATGCGACCATCGACTGGCTGATCGATGACGACGGCAGCCGCTGGATCGTCATTGATACCGAATACCTGCGCCAGCATGTGGCCCACTATGCCCTGTTGTCCGCCGATACATGGCGGCAACGGTTACTCGATGCAGGCGTGGAGGTGGATTGAGGTGCGATTGAGTGATCGGTTTCCGGGGCTGATGTTGTGGCACTCGGTGGCGGTGATGGTGGCCGTCTTTGCAGCGAAAGCCCTGCTGTACTGGTTGGCACCGGGGCCTATCTACAGCGTCTTGGCGGGACCGTCGTGGGATATGGCGGCATGGATAGCGTTGTTGGCCCTGCTGCTGCGCTGGATGCGGGTCTAACTGCCTGCCGCGCTGCGCTTGGCGACTCCCGAAGGGGGCGCGACAGACTGCGCTAGTCGTCCCCGTTCGGGAGTGTGGATAGATCCAGAAACACCCTGCAGGATCCGGCCCTAAAACCGCCTCAGAAGCGTTGCAAACTTTCAGGCAGCAAATGCCCTGCCTTGGGTGTTGCAATGCACCAAAACGCGATACAGGAGGCTGGTTTTGACTGGAGTTGCCGTTTTGGTATGCGAAATCGGCAATTAAACATAAAAGGCGTTAGTCGCAGTGAGTCATCTTAATTATTGGACTAGTTCCAGCGGGTTCTCATTAACATAATAAAATAAAATTTGAATATGTTAGGTTCTGTCAATGTAAACTATCGTCCTGTTGTATTACATGTTAACATTAATCATTGCAATTAATCAAAAAGTAATCGCACAAAATCACATGCGTTTCACATTTCATTGAAAATTGCAAAAATCACGACTTGCATTGTTGTTAAAATAACATACGAAAAGAAATAGGAGTATTATTATATGCCAAAATCGTCTTTAGCACCATTACAGCAAAGCTGGAATTCAGCACAGACAGATAATGAGATTGACCTTAGAGAACTTATTCTTGAATTGTGGCATAATAAATTATTGATTTTCTCTGTTGTGACTCTGTTTGCTATGGGAGGATGGGGGTATTCGTTGTCAATTCCATCGGTGTGGAGTACCAAAGCAACGATCGACAATCCACTTAAGGTTGACATATTGCCTTTACTAAAAAAAACCGACCAAATAAATCAACTTGGTTTAGGTGGCGTACCTAGTGGTAACGAATTATTCAGCGAGTTTATCCGTGAGTTTAATAAGCGCGACAATCAGCGGGATTTTTTACGGAAAAGTTCATTTTTTAAGCATGAGGTGATCGATAAAAACCTCGATGCACAGGCGCAGCACAGGTGGTTACAAGACTGGTCTATGCTAATCAGGGCAGAGGTATTGGCCAAACCGAAAGAGCCACAAACAAAAACTGGTTATGAACTGATAGTAGCAGCTGATTCGCCAGAAACATCAACTAAACTACATGAAGCTTACACTAAATATATTAGTGCATTGCAAAAAAAACGCCTAACTGAAAACCTCATTGCAGAGCTAGACATCAAGCTAAAAGCATTGTCACTTCAGCAAAATATAATGGCAGAAGACGCTAAAATCAGAATTGAACGAGATCGTAAGTCAGCAACTTACAGCATGAATGTTGCAAAGGCAGCAAATATTGAAAAGCCTATCGAGAATTATAACGGTTCAGATCGATTCTCTGCCTCTTTAGGTGTTGGAGCGTTAACGGAACAAGCGAAAATTTTAGATTCAATGACGCTGGATGAATATCAACCCAAACTGGTTGATTTAAAGGTTGCAATTAAGAGGTTAAAAGAAATAGATCTTACTGGAATAGATTTTCAATCATTTACCTATTTAGATTCACCGAATGAACCACTGGCGCGAGATAAACCTAAGCGGTCATTGATAGTTGTATTGGCGGCTCTGCTTGGTGGCATGTTTGGCGTTGGTATTGTATTGGTCAGATTTTCCTTTAGGGACAAATAGGAAGAATGTGTAACACGATAATATGAAGGCCAAGATTAACAATTCCCCTCATATGAGTGAGGCATAGCGTTGCACTTTTGTGTTGAATCCGCCGCCTTTGCAATAACAGCAAGGCGGTTATTACCGTTCAGCGTCCGAATTTTATATTTACATTTACACTGCGCATAACGCCTTTTATGTTCAATTGCCGATTTCACATGGCAAAACGGCCACTCCGTCAGGATGTGGCCGCCTGTATCGCGTTTTGCGGGCATTCCGCCCCCTGACCAAGGCGTTCACCGCCTGAAAGTTTGCAACGGATTCTAGGGTGTTTGAGGGGCCTTTTCGGCACGTTCTGGTTTCGGCATGTTTTTGCATCCAGTGGCCCGTTTCTATGTCTTGTCTCGTACATCGAGGCGGACCCGATCAGATAAGCTGGCTCAATGGGGGGAAGCGGGGCCAGATCCCCCCCATTGCCAATCAAATTTAGCCTTTGACCAATCAAAATTTACTTTTTGATTTCCCGCTGCAGGCTGACCAACAACATTGCACCGTTAGCACAACCCTCGATGCCCTCACCCGATCCCCGCGTGGCACTGACAGCACGCTTTTCGCTGTCAGTGTCGCACGGGGACACCAAGCGCAGCGCGGTAGGCCCATGCCTCCCATGGCCACGGCGGTGAGGGTTCCCCCTCACCGGCTGGGGATGCCCAGCGCCCCGCTTTTCCCCCTGGGAAAAGGCGCCCCCCAGGGGCGCGGACACGGCAAAGGGCGGCACGACCGCCCAATGCCGTGTTGTGGGCTTATGCCCACGCTATGTACGACTCATAAATTCGCCGCTACATAGCGTGAGCATTGGCCTGTAGCGATTTCACGCACATTTTTACAAACGTATGCCTTACGCACACATTTTCGCGTTATGCTGACGTGGCAAATGAGACCGTCACACTCCAACGTGACCCTGATACACCGGATACAGGTAACCGATCCGAGGCCAGCCCAATCAGGCAGCGCACTGAACCTCAACAGCGAAATTGAGAGACCCCCAGGGTTCTGACGGGAACAGCTAAATCCCAGTGTCTTACCCGCACACCATCGGGTTACGTGAAATGAGGCGAGATCGGTCCGAGCCCTCCACACGCAAACAGGAGAACAGGGGCGAATCGGCAGGGAAACCCGCCGCAGCTTTCGAGTCATCGAGGCTGAACGTTCTTACAATCTTGTGTGGAGAACCGATGACTTTTGACCCCCACGCCGAGCTGGCCACCTTGCGCCAGCACACCGCCCTGATCCGCAAGCCCCGCTATGCCCGCTCCCGCCTCGATCGCCACCGCGCCGAATTGCTCGCCCTGCGCCATGCCGGCGCGACCGTGGCCGAACTGCAGCGCTGGTTGCGCGCCCACCGGATCAACGTGGTGCACAGCACCGTGGCCCGCTGGCTGACCCGACAGGCCGGCCACTGATGGCCACCTTCCGCGCACCGGCGGCCCAGGCCGCCTACATCATGAAAGCCCTGCAGGGCCATCACCTGCGCTCCGTAGGCACCGTGCGCAACTACGAGCAGGGGTTGACCAGGGTAGCCGAGTGGACGCAGCGAGAACGCCTCCCAGGCGGTCTACGTGCGATGACCCCCGAGCTGGCTATCCGCTACCTGGAGCAGCGCGGGCAGGAGGTCGGCCAGAAGGCTCTGGACATGGAGCGTCAGGCCATGCAGGCGATGATGCAGCATGTCACCGGCCAACTTGCGCACGGTGCACGGATACCGGTCATCAAAAGCGAGCAGGCCCAGGTACTGACGGCACGCGCCTACACAGCCCCCCAGGTGGCGCTGATCGCCGCCGCCCAGACGCCCCGCCACGGACTGGCGACCGAACTGGCCTATGCCGCTGGCTTGCGGGCTCACGAGCTGCTGACCCTGCGCCGAGGCGAGGAGCGGGCCGCCGATCCCCGCCCCGCGCTCGCCAGCAAATGGCAGGGCCGTAACGGGGTCATTTACACCGTCCACGGCAAGGGCGGGCTGGTGCGCGAGGTGCTGCTACCCCACGCCCTGGCCGAGCGGCTGGAAGCCGTGCGCCTCGATGCCCCCCTGGCGATCACCGATCGCGGGATCCACTACCAGTCCCACTACGACATCGGCGGCGGCCAACGCTGGAGCAACAGCGTCTCCGCCGCCAGCGAGCGGGCGCTGGGCTGGTCTACCGGTGCCCACGGCCTGCGCCATAGCTACGCCCAGGAACGCATGGCCGAACTGCAGGCCAGCTTGAGCAGAGACGCCGCGCTGACCACCGTCAGCCAGGAGATGGGCCACTTTCGGCCCGAGATCACGGAGACCTACCTACGATGAGACTGTTTTTGCTGGCCGTCAGCCTGGCGGCATTGGTGGCGCTGTGGTGGTTCCTCGATGACCTGCTGGCCATGCGGGCATGGGTCGTGATGCACCGCGGCGCAGAGCCGGAGATCACCCGCGGCTGGCCGGCCGTGATAGCCGCCTGGCCCGTTGCGCTTGCCGGCGTGCTGCTGGGCGGATCCGGCGTCTTCGCCACGCTGGGCTGGCTGATGGTGCAGGCAGAAGATCACGACCATCAGCGCCACCTCAAGCATCTACAGCAACGCCTCGATGAGGCCGAACAGCAGGCCGCGAACGCAGAGCAGGAGGCCCGCACCGCCTTGCAAACAGAGCGCGATCAGGTGCAGCTGCTGCGGGCGAAAGCCCTGGAGGCGATCAGGCAGGCCGAGGGGCTACGGCAACAGGCCCTCAGTGACCAGGCGACCGCCCGCGAATGGGTGGCCCAGGCAAACACCGAACGAGACAACGCGAACCGGCGAGCGAACAACGCCAGCGCCGCCTTTGCGCGTAAAGCCAAGCAAGCTAAAAGCAGAGCCCTGCAGATAGGTGACAATCAGGACTAGCGACCTGCTACCAAGAGGCATAGAATCAAATTGCGGTTTTGATTTCTCAGGATGGAGATTTGATGGAAGAGCTGCAAGCTAAATGGACGTTTGACCAGGGCGGATTGGCCAAAGCGGTGATCGTGCCGACCCCCATGGGCCAAGGCTACCACCTACATCTGGTCAAGTTCGGCCGCAACAGCGAGACCGCCGTGCTGGAGAGGCAGCGAGGAGGCTGGCGGGTGTTCAAGACCATCGATGCGGCTGCCAACACCGCGAACAGCATAGGGTTCAAGCGGATAGAGATAGACCTCAGCAGCCGCTAAAGCACTCTCGGAGATCCCGAAGAAAGAAGAACGCCCCTTGCGGGGCGCTGTTATCTGATAAGGCTTTGTTTGGATCATGATTGCGCGGTGTTGGAGAGATAGCGGCTAACACTTGCCGAACCGATCCCTAAATCCTCGGCAATATCGCGATTGCTGTACCCCAAAGCCTTAAGCCGTTGCACCTCAGGCAGCAGCTCAGAGCGTGTCTTGCCGCTGTTGCTGGGCCTTCCACCGCCCTTGGATACCTTGCCACCAATGCGCCCGCCCTTAGCCCCTCGATGTGCCTGCACCTGGCTAAACCCAGCGGGGGTAAATCGGTTCCATACCCAACGGGCGATGCTCTTGGCCGTGGCCTTGATCTCCGACACGGGAAGCGGGCCGCCCTGCTCCCGTCCAAACGCATTGGCGCTATCACAAGCAGCCCTTACCGCCTCGGCCCAAGCCTCGTACCCGTTAGGTCGCCAGTACGCTCTAACGGCGCTGTAAGCCCATTCACGCACGTTATCGAACACCGTAACGTTACGCCCCAGGCCGCCAACCTCTTTGCGATTGCGACGGTCATAGGCCGCTAAATCCTCATCGGGGCAGAACTCCGCGAGGTAGTCGAGGGAATAAGGCGCATGGTTGTGCCAGACCGTCCACCAATCGCGATGTACGGGATTTTTGGTGATCAGGCCAACATACCCCATATCAGCGTCCAGCTTTTTAGCCAAAACGTGTTCTATGGCCGCCAAATAGCGCAGCGGCTTTAGCCTTGCGGCACTGGTGCGAGCCACGGGCGCGGCTAACAGGTAGCCAAGGTGGTAATTGCCATTCTCGGGATTGATGGCGATCCAATGCGGCGCAGGCAAGCCACGATCTCGCCACTCTTGATACCCCTCTCGCCGTTGCTCATAGGGCTTCCTGTCCACATCAAACACAATGCAGGAGACATGCGGAGGCGGATTGTGCTGGACATGGCGATAGGCCAGCGCGGTCGCCTGCGGGCGGATAAGGAGCCCCTGCGCCGGATCATCAGTGCAGTAGGGACGGTGGGGAAGACGTTCGACAAAAGCAGCGACTTGAAGCGCTGGTTTTACCATCTGGCACCGCGCTTATTGGCGGCTCTGGGTTGTTTGATGTGATCCATGTGGTATTCTTGTTCCTGTGATTAAGTCACGGCCCCGAACTCTCTAAGCCATCCGCCAAGATTGAACTTAGAGATTCGGGGTTTGTCCTTTCTGGGCAATACGTTACCGCACTAACCCCCTCTCGGCAACTTCGCCTATTCCAGCCGCGAACCTGCGTCCAGATATACCTGCTCACGCTCTCGTTTCCCTACTGCCACTACAAACACCACCACCCGATCATCTTGCACCTGGTACACCAACCGGTATCCGGCACCACGCAATTTGACCTTGTAGCAATCCGGCAGCCCATGCAGGCGGTTGGCCTCATTTCTTGGCCGTTCCAGCACCTCTACCAGCTTCTTCTTGAACTGCTGGCGCACGGTATCGCCCAGTTTCTTCCACTCCCGCCAAGCACGGGGATCAAACTCAAGCTCAAAGGTCATCCAGCGACACCTTGATCCCTTTTTGGGGGTTGGCCAACCGCTCCCGAACGAGCGCAAGGAGAGCCTCTTCGTCCTGAGTCACGACGGTAGTTCGAAACGGTAACCGCTCCTGAGCAGCAACGTACTCCAGCGTTTGCCGCAGCAACTCTGAAGGCGTCACCCCCAACCGATCCAGCACCGCATAAGAACGGGCTTTTAGATCATCATCGATGCGCAAATTGATCGTTCCCATCACTGACCTCACCATTTACAACGAACGTAATTACAAATGTAATGCCATTTAACGTTTGTAGCAATGCATCACCGTTGTCGTGGTGCGACATCGAAACCGGCCGCATCGACCTCGAAGCGGCGCACACCGATGTCCTGCAGATAAGCCTGCAGGGTATCGAGCTTGCGAAAGATCCGTAGCTGCTTGCTGCGCTGGGCGGCGAGGGCGCGTTCGGCCAGACCATAGCGCACTAACAGGGACCAGCCGCCGGGTTGGCCGACGGCGACCACGACACGGACGGCACCGGCCGCGACCAGTTGCACCAGGGTGGGATGGGTGATGGTTTCCATGGGTCATTTCCGAAGCAAGGGTTAATGCGGTGCAGGATGAGAGATAGCGTGCCGCAAAACAAGCCATGTTGCGGGCTAACGGGCAGCAAAAAGGGCGTCCGATTTAACGTAACGCCCCCTTATACGCATTGTAAGGCCTCCGAAACAGCCCATTTCACAGCATCATCGGTTCTTACACTCTCCCGATGATCAGGATGGCGTATAACGCCATGCACTTAGTATCGATCCGCATTAAATCATTTCTTTGTTTAGTGATGCACGTAAGAAGCAGGCATACAGACAACCTGTTTTCAAATCTAACGTGGCTAAACCTTAGCCAACCTTCATTTTTCCCCGAGGAAATTTCCATGACTGCTGACTACACCCATCAAGACTCTAATCTAATGTTTTTCTTCCCAGAGGCGCATGAGGTCAACCGTTTCAAAATGGTTGAGTACCGTGCAGACCATGCTCACTTTTTCACGCTTACCCTGAAAAATGAACAACCAAACTCTCGGCTGAATCAGGCTTTGGCAAGGCACATCGACTCTAAGATCCATTCGTTGGTGATCATGACCCGCAATGACGGTGTAACCCGTAGAGAGAATGTTGTTGTGAGTAAATCAGCGACAAAAGAACCCAATGACTACCGTCTGAGCATTATAGGTCCAAGTAATCGCCAGACAGTTCAAAGCAAACGATGCTAAGCAATATCCCAACAACCTAAGGGACTTCCGACCCCTTTTCTCTGTCTATCTATATGTATATCTAAATAATGAAATATTTTGTTAAATTAACTGGTAAGCCAGACGGTTGCGCTTGGCATAGGATGTCAGTCACCCTTCCATTTTTAACATTTCGGTATTTCGTTAGATGGGGTTCTACGCCGGAATCCCAGTTTTTTCCGTCTAGCCAGAAAAACTAGTGCTGGCGCGGGTTGTCGTAAAACAGTTGCTTCCCGACATAGC
>OERT01000349.1_pt1 | contig 10749 bp, 6 predicted proteins | sample 1540111 | NCBI WGS metagenome assembly OERT01 (sample SAMEA3891235, study PRJEB23780) | metagenome | biome: terrestrial biome; feature: animal house; material: water of meat washing | place: Italy | collected 2015-05-12
CTATTATTCAAGAGCTCATTCGTTCTGATTACTTGCGTGATCGAGCACGCTATTATTTAGAACAGTTTTATTATTCTGACCAGGCGCAGAGTATTTTAAAGCTTTAAAAAAAAGCCGCGTTATGCGGCTTTTTTCTTAGAATTTATACGTTAAACCAAGGTTATAACGTCGACCATCGAGCACATAATCATAGGTATCAGTATCAATTCTCTTATCAAAAAGATTATAAATACCTGCATTAATTTGAATTTGATCGGTTGGTTTGACATTTAAGCCAACATCAATCATTCCATATGCAGGCTTGCCATCTGTCATAGTGGTTCGACTCAAATATTCAGAAGTTTTACTGCGGAAATTGTATCGCGCCCACATATTCGTAATATCTGTTGACTGCCAATCTAATGTCGTATTAAACATATGCTTAGGCATTTCATTTAAAGGCTTGCCTTTATTGACGCCACTCTTTTGCTCTGTTTCTGTATAGGTATAATTCGCATTCCAAACAACATTTGAGGTGATATCCCAACCAAATGTTGCTTCAGCGCCGTACATATTGGCTTTATCTACGTTTTCTCGCAGACTAACAAAATCGAAGCTTTCCCCTAACCATGGACAATTTCGAGTTCCTGAATCACCAGAACAGTCTCTGATTTCAGTAATCTTATCTTTAAACTCACTATTAAATACTGTGACACCCGCACTTAAATTATGACCATTATCCCACTGTGCCGAAACCTCATAGTTAATACTGGTTTCAGGTTTTAGATCTGGATTACCAACAATGACGCCCGCACTACTTCCGCCGCCAGTCACTTGTCCCCACTCAGCAACCGTTGCCCGTAAAGCTGGTGTTTTATAACCTGTAGAAACACCACCTTTTACAACCCATTCATCATTTAATGTCCACACACCGTATAATTTCGGACTCCAATGATCACCAAACTTTTCATCTTTATCCAAACGAATCGATGTTGTTAAAACAAAAGGATCTGCAATTCTCCAGTTATCCTCTAAAAATAATGCCCAGCTATATCGATCCAAATGCGTCAAAATGCTGCCATTTACTTTAAGCTGGTTGCCCTGATCATCTAATTCTTCTTTTAAATACATTCCCCCAAAACTCAAATCATGACTTCCAAGTTGAATTTGATTGATCGTGTTAAAGGTCGTATTGATCGCTTCCATATCACGGGAAGGGTTTTCATTTTCTTCGCGCTGAATATATGAATGAGTCTGAACGCGTCCAATTTCACCGCGGTGAGTTAGACTATATTCTGTACGGTAATAATCAGTCTTAGAATCTGTTGGAAGTTCACCACGTCTGTTCGGTACATTGGCAATAGTTTTACCTACAGAACCATTACGGTTTTGAATAGAACGTTGATATTCTAAATCTAATGTATGTTTCTCATTTGGAGTTAGAGTTAAAACTGCTCCTCCTGCTCGCATGGTTTGTTCTTTATAACCGCCAAGAATTTCATCTTCTTCACGTTGTGAATACGTACCATTGGCTCTTAATGACAGTAAATTCGCAATAAGTGGTCCAGAAACATAAGCATTGGTTTGATAAATGTTACCCGAATCTGTGTTCTCTTGAAGTGTCGTATCTAGGCGTACAGACCCCGCCCACTCAGTCGCATTCTTTTTCGTAATAATATTAATGACACCACCCATTGCATCTGAACCATATAGGCCTGACATTGGTCCACGTATCACTTCAATTCGTTCGATTGCTTCGATGCCTGGCAACCAGCCTTGCTCAATCCCTGAATTATCACTATTTGGTCTTACTGAGCGCGAATTTACCTTCTTTCCATCGACCATGATGACGGTATATGCGCTACCCATCCCACGAATACTAATATCAGATGAACTTCCACCACCCGTAACTACAACACCGGGAACATCTCTCAGTGCATCAGTAACATCTCTATATGCTTTTTTTCCAATTTCTTCTTGTGACAATACAGAAATAGAAGCCGCAGCCTTCTTAATATCTTGTTCAAATCCACTTGCCGATACAACGATCGTCTGTAATTGTGTTGTTTCTTTCTCTTTCGTGGTTTCAATTGTTTCATTTGCCATCGCAAATGAACTCATTGCTCCTACAACCGCTAAAGCCAAAGTTGATCTCGTTAGATTTTTACCCATAACGCATACACCCAAATACAAAAAAAGGAGAAATTGTGTAAATTTCGTAGGGCATTTTAACAAATGGTAAACATATTGCAATTAATATTAATAATTATTCTCAATTACATTTTGGCTTTAGATAAAATATAACCCCCTAATTGAAGGAGGTTATTTATCAAAATGGTTTAAAAATTATTTGAAGTACGCGCCTTCCGCCTGCGTATGGTCTGTCTGGTCAATAACACGACGTAACTCAGGAATGTGTTGTTGCAGAGTCGTTTCAACACCCTGTTTCAACGTGACATCAATTGCTGAACAGCCTTGGCAACCACCACCGAATTTCAGTACAGCCGTTAAACCATGTTCTTCATCTTCAACAACTTCAACCAATGCACAGTTACCACCATGCCCTGCTAGACCTGGGTTAATTTCAGACTGAAGAATATACGTAATACGCTCTTCAATCGATGCATCAGGACCGACGCGTGGTACTTTCGAGTTTGGTGCACGGAATGTCAACTGCCCACCAAAACGGTCTTTATTGTAATCAATCACCGCATCTAATAAATATGGAATAGACGGTGTGTCGATATACGCAGGAAAGTCTGGATAATCTTGACGGTAATCGGTTGGGATCACTTCTTCAGGCGCACTATATGCCATACAACATTCAGCACGTGGTGTACCCGGATTTTCAACAAATACACGTACAGCAATGCCCGGTGTATTTTGTTTTTCTAATAAATCACGTAAATACTCTTGTGCAGTCGGAGTAATCAATAAGTTTGGAATTTCCTCTGCAACTGCAGTGCTGCTGTTCTCAGTCGACATAACAATCATTTCCTCAAGCTGAAGTTGCTATTTTAACTGAAGATGCGGGGTAATTAAAAAAAATCAACCAAAATTGTCGGATTTATTGTGAAAGTTCATCTTTTCGCTCAATTTAATGGCATTATGACCACAAGATAGTTATATGTAGAACATCTCAGAAATGTTGGATTTACCTTTTAATCATACAGTTACGATCATTATTATTACGGTCATTATTTCTATGGTGGCATTTTCAAATCAGAACGTGATGAACCGTCTGATTTTCTGGCCTCCTGCGATGCAACGTGGACAATACGATCGTTTTATTACACATGGCTTTATTCATGCCGATGGTATGCATCTCCTGTTCAACATGTTCACCCTGTTTTTCTTTGGCAGCATTATTGAAAGTTTTTACCGTCAATACTTCTATGAGTTAGGCTTTATTTTGTTTTATCTGGGTGGTTTAATTTTTGCCATTTTACCAAGTTATTTAAAACATAAGAATGATGTGCGCTGGGCAAGCCTTGGTGCTTCTGGTGCGGTCTCTGCGGTATTGTTCGCTTATGTGTTGTTTGAACCTTGGAAGCTGATTTTTGTATTTTTTATTCCCGTACCTGCGATTATTTTTGCAGTGTTGTACGTGGCATATAGCATCTGGTCAGGTAAAAAAGGCAACTCCAACATCAATCATAGCGCCCATCTTTGGGGAGCTGCTTATGGGGTCATCATGACCTTAATTTTAGAGCCGCGTCTTATTCCACACTTTCTGAACAAATTAACCCAGTTACCTATTTAAAGCCGAACGCCTAGATTGCACATGGATTGCATCCATACGCATATAGGCTCAGTAACATTTTTCTAAGCAATGGGTGGTCCTGATTTTTACAATGAACATCAGGACAACTATAAACCAAGGAAATTGCGATAAAAATAATGTCTATATTGGCAACCTTGATGATCAGTCTCAGTTTTACAGCCTGTGCGGTACACACCCCTGAAGGGAGTATCATCGTCGATCCTGATCGTTCTTATTATCCTCATGGCCAAGGCGATTTCTGCCCACCCGGACAGGCCAAAAAAGGTCGCTGCTAAACTCAAAAGCCTTCTATTCAGAAGGCTTTTTTATTACATATATTTTTACATAAATTTGGCATGAAATGCCAAGCAGTAATTTGATTTGGCATAGATAATGTTTACAACTGTATATAAATAGCAAATGCCAGTGAGATTTCTTGCATGTCCAATCCCTTAGATGGTCTTCAATTTCCAATTTACTCGAAAACACAAAAAGTTAGTACCTCACGTACAGGGAAAGAGATTATTGCAGAGGCCTTAGCCAATGTTGATCACCAAAGCTCTGTTACTGCACTTACAGAAAAGAACTGGCGTAAACAATATCCACGCTATTTTAAATCCTTAGTTGAATTTGGGATTCGTAATCAAATTGCACCGATTCAAATGGCACAAGATGGGCTCAACAAAGCACATAATGTGTTTGAGTTTTATCGCGATGGTCAAAAGCATCTCCTCAAAGATGTAATGTCACTTGAAAGCGCACCACTGCATACTATTAAACTCAAAGGCGAAAGTCATGCGACGCCTGAATGGTCAGTGCCTTATAAAGGCCAACAACTCAAAGGGGGTGCTTTACTTGCACAAATCCAAACATGGTTAGATGCAGGTGTGATTGAACCCAGTCATGCTGAAGCACTGATTGCTTGTGTGGAACATCCTGAATGGTTTGATTTATCAGATCGCACAATGGTTTTGTTCGGTGCGGCATCTGAAGCGGGTCCACTCACATGGTTAGCCCAATGGAAAGCCAATATTGTGGCAGTTGATTTACCGAATAGCCGTGTATGGGGCAAAATTTTAGACACCATTCAACACGGCAATGCCACGTTATATGCCCCATCGGTTGAAGCTTTGAGCGCGGAAACACCTGTGTCTGTGCTTAAAGAAAAACTTGGTGCGAACTTACTGACACAAGTGCCTGAAATTGCACAATGGTTGGTACAAAACCCACATCAGTTAGATTTGGCCGCGATTGCGTATTTGGATGGTGAAAAGCATGTCCGTGTTTCTGTTGCAATGGATGCGATTATGCAATATGTCAGTGCGCAAAAAGCAGATACCAGTTTGATGTATATGTGTACACCTACCGATGTCTATGCAGTTCCAGAAGAAATCATTACAGCGTCTGAGCAAAAGTTCAGTGGACGCTCTAAAACGCAGCAGATGATTAGCAAGAGTATTTCAACCCTCAGCGGACAACTATTTTTTAAGAAAAACCTACATGAGCTCATCGAGTCGGATAATACGAAGTCTTATGGTATCGCCGACTGTTTAGTGATTGAACAAGGGCCGAACTATGCGTTGGCTAAACGTATTCAGCAGTGGCGTGCAACGCTTGCTCGCTCAGAAGGTCAGCGCGTCAGCATCAACATTGCGCCATCAACCACCACGCATTCTGTCACCAAAAATCCACTGCTCAAAGCCGCATTTAATGGGGCGAGCTTGTTTGATGTTGAAGCCTTTAAGCCTGAAACCACCAATGCCATCATGGCGGCTTTATGGATCCATGACCTGCGTAATCCTGCGTCTGTAGCTAACCCAGAGGTCAAACTTGAACATCCTTTAGAGCTGATGATGCATGGTGCAAACCATGGTGGCTTATGGCGTGTAGCTTATTTAGCACGTACTGCACTGCCCTTTGCAGCACTTTATGGCTTTGCCGCAGATAAACTACCTTTAGACAAAGTCTGGGCGAAGTTCAAAAAGTAAAATATGAACAGCATCGTTCATAAAATACAGAGCAAAAAAAACGCTACCTTGGGTAGCGTTTTTTTTGTTTCTTACATATCAGATTAAACAAACTGTAGAAACAACCAGAACAAACCACCTGATAAACAGATCGTTGCTGGCAAGGTAAAGATCCAAGCCGAAAGAATGGTTCTCACTGTTGCAAAGTTTAGACCTGACTTATTCGCCACCATGGTCCCTGCTACCGCAGAGTTCAACACGTGGGTGGTCGATACTGGCATACCAAAGCCATCAGCAGCTGCAATCGTGGTCATCGCCACCAATTCTGCTGACATGCCTTGACCATAAGTCATATGGTTTTTACCAATACGCTCACCTACAGTCACGACAATACGCTTCCAACCGACCATCGTACCTAGACCTAAAGCCAATGCCACAGCCACTTTCACCCATGTTGGGATGTACTGTAAGAATGAATCAAGGTTACTACGATATTCTTTTACTGTCTTTTTGCCCGCTTCCGACATCGCTGGCAATTGATCCGCTTTATCCAAACGTTTGAACGCTGTCGTGCTTAAGTACATGTCATTACGTAGTGCAGAAACTTCAGCTTCAGGAATATCTTTAAGATCTCCATAATGACCAACACGCTCACCCAAATGATCTGTCAAACTGGCTAAAGCAGGTACGACTTCTGGGGTCATTTCTTTGGTTTGAATATATTGCGTGATCACCGTACGGGCTTTTTCATCTGCAATATCGTTATGATTCGGATAAATCACAGCCGCAGTTTGATCTGAAAGTTGAGCAAATGACTGAATGTGCTGTGAATCTAAATTCTTATTTAAAGAATAAGCCAAAGGCACAATACCAATCAAAATCAGCATGATTAGCCCCATACCTTTTTGACCGTCATTTGAACCGTGCGCAAAACTTACACCCGTGCAAGTAAAAATCAAAATGGCACGAATCAGTGGCGGTGGTGGTTTGTTGCCTTCAGGTGGTTGGAACAGTTCCAGTTGTTTCTTAAAGATTTTTTTCACCAATAAGAACAACACTGCTGCAAAAGCAAAACCGATCATGGGTGAAAACAGTAAAGCTTTACCGACTTTAATCACCTGATCCATATCGACACCCGAAGCACCACTGCCTGAATGCATCAGGTAGTTCATGATGCCCACACCCAAGATTGAACCAATCAAAGTATGTGAACTTGATGCTGGAATACCCAAGAACCATGTGCCCAAGTTCCACAAAATCGCAGCAATCAACATGGCAAACACCATGGCAAAACCTGCGCCTGAGCTGACATTCATAATCAACTCAACGGGCAGCAGCGCAATAATACCGTAAGCCACTGCACCACTTGCGACCATAACCCCAAGGAAGTTACAGAAACCAGCCCACATCACCGCAACAGGCGCAGACAGTGCATTGGTATAAATGACCGTTGCAACCGCATTGGCAGTATCGTGAAAGCCATTTACAAACTCAAAACCCAAAGCAATGAACAACGCCGTCGCTAAAAGGATTAAAGAGTAAAGATTCAGTGCAGGAACATGCGATAAGTCAGCAGAAAGCTGAAAGCCAATATAAATTAGCGTTGAAATAATGACCGTTAAAAACACCGGCATAAAAAATTTCGGTGTAGGTACGTGCACATTCGTCGACTTGACCTGTGTCACGTGCACCTGATCTTGGACGGGAGGAATATTAGAATTCATGCAGACGGCTAAAGAGGATATCAATATCCCCTATTGTTCAATTTAATTGTGACAATTATATGACAAATGCGTGTCACATGAAGCCAATTTTTTCATAATTGGCTTATTTTAGATCAGCAGTAAATCGCTTATAAGCCTTGAACGCACTGTGCTGGCTCAAAATTTAATTTTTCGGTGCGGATTACGCTGAATTATTTTCTTACATTTGGCTGTGCTGTCTGTAACAATCTGCTCCAATCAATATTTTTCATCTCTATTTATTCTGATCTATTAACATAGCGGGTCTATATTTCACTTTCGTGAAAACTAAAGCTAAATCAGCCTTTTTTATTTGCCATATAGCCAATACCACTTGAATTAGGCATCAATCAACCTGCTTTTCTGCTAAAATATTGCACGTTTTGAAAACCTGTTTGTGAGTTTTGAATGTCTACACTTGCCACCTTAAAAGCACTTCTTGCCGAGCGCATCCTTATTATCGATGGTGCGATGGGTACCATGATTCAGCGTCACAAGCTCGAAGAAGAAGATTATCGTGGTGAACGCTTTGTAGATTGGGCTTCTGACCTCAAAGGCAACAATGACCTTTTGGTACTGACTCAGCCGCAAATTATTCAAGGCATTCATGAAGCTTACCTCGATGCAGGTGCAGACATTATTGAAACCAACAGCTTCAATGGCACACGTGTTTCAATGTCAGACTATCACATGGAAGATCTTGTTCCCGAGATTAACCGCGAAGCGGCACGCTTAGCCAAAGCCGCTTGTGAAAAATATTCAACCCCAGACAAACCACGTTTTGTGGCAGGTGTATTGGGTCCAACTTCACGTACTTGTTCAATTTCACCCAATGTAAATGACCCTGCGTTCCGTAACATCACCTTTGACGAACTCAAAGAAAACTACATTGAAGCAACGCATGCCTTAATCGAAGGTGGTGCAGACATCATCTTGATTGAAACCGTGTTCGATACATTGAACTGTAAAGCTGCGATCTTTGCAGTCAAGGAAGTGTTCAAGCAACTTGGTCGTGAACTGCCACTCATGATCTCGGGCACCATTACCGATGCTTCAGGTCGTACCTTAACAGGTCAAACTGCAGAAGCATTCTGGAACTCGGTGCGTCACGGTGACTTACTCTCAATTGGTTTTAACTGTGCCTTGGGTGCAGATGCCATGCGCCCGCATGTAAAAACCATTGCTGATGTTGCAGATACCTTTGTTTCTGCCCATCCAAACGCAGGTTTACCAAATGCCTTTGGTGAATATGATGAAACCCCAGAACAAACCGCAGCCTTCATTAAAGAATTTGCAGAAAGTGGTTTGATCAATATTACAGGTGGTTGCTGTGGCACAACGCCTGATCATATCCGTGCCATTTACAATGCTGTTAAAGACATTCAACCACGTCAGATTCCTGAAACCAAACCTGCCTGCCGTTTAAGTGGTTTAGAACCCTTTAATATTTATGATGATTCATTATTCGTTAATGTCGGTGAACGGACCAACGTTACAGGTTCAAAAAAGTTCCTACGTCTCATCCGTGAAGAAAAATTTGCTGAAGCCCTAGAGGTAGCACAGCAACAAGTCGTTGCAGGCGCACAAATTATTGATATCAACATGGATGAAGGGATGCTCGATTCGCAAAATGCGATGGTGCATTTCCTCAATCTCGTTGCATCTGAACCTGATATTTCTCGTGTGCCAATCATGATTGACTCATCAAAATGGGAAATTATTGAAGCAGGCTTAAAATGCGTACAAGGTAAGCCTGTCGTGAACTCAATTTCCTTAAAAGAAGGTTATGACGAGTTTGTCGAAAAAGCACGTTTATGTCGCCAGTATGGTGCTGCGATTATTGTCATGGCATTTGATGAAACAGGTCAGGCAGATACGGCTGCACGCAAGCGTGAAATCTGTAAACGTTCTTATGATGTTTTAGTCAATGATGTTGGCTTCCCTGCCGAAGATATTATTTTTGACCCGAACGTGTTTGCCGTGGCAACAGGGATTGAAGAACATAATAACTATGGCGTCGATTTTATTGAAGCCACAGGTTGGATCAAACAAAACCTACCGCATGCCATGATCTCGGGTGGTGTCTCTAACGTCTCCTTCTCATTCCGTGGCAATGAACCTGTACGTGAAGCGATTCACTCTGTGTTCCTTTACTATGCCATTAAACAAGGCATGACTATGGGTATCGTGAATGCTGGTCAAATGGCGATTTACGACGATATTCCAAAAGAACTGAAAGATGCGGTTGAAGATGTTGTTCTGAATCAAAACCAAGGTGAATCAGGTCAAAACGCCACAGAAAAATTGCTTGAAGTGGCAGAAAAATTCCGTGGTCATAGTGGCGCGCAGCGTGAAGCTGAAAATCTTGAATGGCGGAATGAGTCGGTTGAAAAGCGTCTTGAATACGCACTAGTAAAAGGCATCACTACCTATATCGACGAAGATACCGAAGAAGCCCGCCTCAAAGCCAAACGTCCTCTTGATGTCATTGAAGGCGCATTGATGGATGGTATGAACGTTGTCGGTGATCTATTCGGTTCGGGTAAAATGTTCTTACCGCAAGTAGTAAAATCTGCACGCGTGATGAAACAAGCTGTGGCATGGCTGAACCCGTACATCGAAGCCGAAAAAGGCAATGCACAATCTAAAGGCCGTGTTTTGATGGCAACCGTAAAAGGTGACGTACATGATATTGGTAAGAATATCGTGGGCGTGGTCTTGGGTTGTAATGGCTATGACATCGTTGACCTTGGTGTAATGGTACCTGCGGAAAAAATCTTGCAAACCGCGATTGATGAAAAATGTGACATCATCGGTTTATCTGGTTTGATCACCCCATCTTTGGATGAAATGGTGTTTGTTGCCAAAGAAATGCAGCGTAAAGGTTTTACCATTCCTTTACTGATTGGTGGTGCAACCACATCGAAAGCCCATACCGCGGTTAAAATTGACCCACAATATTCAAATGATGCGGTAATTTATGTAGCAGATGCCTCTCGTGCAGTGGGTGTAGCGACTACCCTACTGTCTAAAGAAATGCGTGGTAACTTTATTGCAGAGCATCGTGCTGAATATGCCAAGATTCGTGAACGTTTAGCGAATAAACAGCCGAAAGCAGCGAAGCTCAGCTATGCCGAATCGATTGAAAATGGCTTTAAAGTGGATGCGAATTATGTACCGCCAATTCCAAATACGATGGGTACACATGTCCTCACCAACTACCCACTTGCAACATTGGTGGAATATTTTGACTGGACACCATTCTTTATTTCTTGGAGCTTGGCAGGTAAATTCCCGA
>OERT01000351.1_pt1 | contig 10737 bp, 9 predicted proteins | sample 1540111 | NCBI WGS metagenome assembly OERT01 (sample SAMEA3891235, study PRJEB23780) | metagenome | biome: terrestrial biome; feature: animal house; material: water of meat washing | place: Italy | collected 2015-05-12
TTGCCGGAGTGTCTTTTCCTGCCAGATAGAGCGCAAAGGCGACGCCCAGCGCGATCACCGACATCCAGAAATACTTCCAACGAGCGATCAACCCTTTGGTGTCTTTACGCACCACTTTGCGATAATCATCAACAAAGCCAATAACACCGTAACCTACCAGCACCACCAACACGCACCAGACGTACGGATTGGACGGGTAAGCCCACAGCAGTACGGAGATCACAATCGCCGTCAGGATCATAATCCCGCCCATGGTCGGCGTACCGCGCTTGCTGAAGTGTGATTCAGGACCGTCGTTACGCACCACCTGACCAAAGGAAAGTTTTTGCAAATGAGCAATCATACGCGGGCCCATCCACAATGAGATGAACAGCGCGGTCAGCAGGCTGACGATGGCGCGAAACGTCAGATAGGAAAAGACGTTAAAGCCGGAATAATATTTGACCAAATGTTCGGCCAGCCAAACTAACATGTCCCATTCTCCTGTAAAGCGCGTACTACCTCTTCCATGGCGGCACTACGTGAACCCTTAACTAAAATCGTAATTACCTGTTGCTCAGCAATCAGTGATTTAAGACGCGTAATTAACGCAGTTTTATCAGCAAAATGTTCGCCAACGCCGCTGGCGGTGCTGATAGCATGGCTTTGTTTACCCACGCTTAACACGCGGTCAATACCAGCAGCTTTTGCCGCCTCGCCCACCTGTACATGGCAGGCTTCGCTTTCAGCGCCCAGTTCCGCCATATCGCCCACCACCAGCACGCGGTAGCCCGGCATTTCAGCCAGTACCTGGACTGCTGCAGTCATTGAACCGACATTGGCGTTGTAGGAGTCGTCGAGCAGCAACTGGTTTTCTGCCAGTTGGATGGGGAACAGACGGCCTGGAACAGCTTTCAGATTTGCCAGCCCCGCTTTGATAGCATCAAGCGTTGCGCCCACGGACATGGAGAGCGCAGCGGCTGCCAGCGCATTCGCAATATTGTGACGCCCCGGCAACGGCAGCAGAACATCGACGCTACCGGTTGGGGTTTGTAGGGTAAATTCCGTACCGTGCGAGGTCACATGGATATTGGTGGCGGTGAAATCGCTGTTGGCGGCATTGGGTGAGAAACGCCACACTTTGCGTGAGCCAATTACGCTCTGCCAGTTCAGCCAGTCGTTGTTGTCGGCGTTCATAATGGCGATACCGTTTTCCGGCAGGCCGCTAAAGATTTCACCTTTCGCTTTCGCGACACCCGCAAGCGAGCCAAAACCTTCCAGATGCGCCGCTGCCAGGTTGTTGACCAGCGCAGCTTCCGGGCGAGTCAGACTCACAGTCCAGGCTATTTCGCCCTGATGGTTCGCGCCAAGTTCAATAACTGCGTAATCGTATTCCGGCGTTAAGCGCAACAGCGTCATCGGTACACCGATGTCGTTGTTGAGATTGCCTGCCGTATAAAGCGTGTTGCCGCACTGGCTTAAAATCGCCGCCGTCATCTCTTTAACGGAGGTTTTGCCGGAGGACCCCGTCAGAGCAACCACGCGCGCCGGAACTTGCTGGCGAACCCATGCAGCCAGTTCACCAAACGCCAGACGCGTATCCTTGACGATTAACTGCGGCAGGTCGATGTCCAGCGGACGGCTAACCAGTAGTGCGCCTGCGCCGCCAGCTTTCGCCTGGTCGGCAAAATCGTGGGCATCAAAACGTTCGCCTTTCAGGGCAACAAACAGGCAGCCCGGCGTCAGTTTTCGCGTGTCAGTGGTTACAGCATCAAGGGTGATATCTGCACCTTGCAGTTCACCGTTGAGAATGTCGGTAAGTTGGCTAAGGGTTACGCTAATCATGCAATCACCCCCAGCAGACGCGCCACCGTGACGCGATCGGAGTAGTCCAGACGCTGATTGCCAACAATCTGGTAATCTTCATGGCCTTTGCCCGCGACCAGTACCACATCATTCTCTTTAGCCTGCATAACGGCGCAAGTCACCGCTTCAGCACGGCCTTCCATCACTTTGGCATGTCCGGCATCTAACATTCCCGCCAGAATATCGTTGATGATGGCACGCGGTTCTTCGGTACGCGGGTTATCGTCCGTCACCACCGCCACGTCAGCAAACTCTTCGGCAATTGCGCCCATCAGTGGACGCTTACCTTTATCGCGATCGCCACCACAGCCAAAGACGCACCACAGCTTGCCCGCACAGTGCAGGCGCGCCGCCTGTAAGGCTTTTTCCAGTGCATCCGGCGTATGCGCGTAATCCACCACCACCGTCGGTTTGCCTGGCGCAGTGAACACTTCCATACGTCCGCAAACCGGTTGCAGACGCGCGGCGGTTTTCAGCAGATCAGCCAGTGGATAGCCGAGTGCCAGCAGTGTCGCCAGCGCGAGCAGCAGGTTGCTGACGTTAAAAGCGCCCATCAGATGGCTTTCAATTTCGCCATCGCCCCAACTTGAGCTAAAGCGAATCGTCGCACCGCTGTCGTGATAGTTCACGTCGGTCGCTTTCAACCAGCGTCCGTGACAGTTCGGATTGATATGATCTTCCATTGATACCGCAACCGCGTCCGGCAGTTTTGCCAGCCAGCGGCGGCCCACTTCATCGTCGGCGTTAATAATCGCCTGACCGCAATGATGTGCAGAATAAAGCAGCCATTTCGCGGCTTCGTAGTGTTCCATATCACCATGATAATCAAGGTGATCGCGGCTTAAGTTGGTAAAGACCGACGCCGCAAATTTCAATGCCGCCACACGGTGCTGTACCAGCCCGTGGGAGGAAACTTCCATTGCGCAAAAAGTCGCGCCCTGATCCACCAGCCCCGCCAGCTCATGCTGAACATCGACTGCGGAACCGGTAGTATTTTCTGTCGGGATCACTTTCCCCAGCAGGCCGTTACCAACGGTGCCCATTACCGCGCTGGTTTCGCCAAGCAGTTGGCTCCACTGCGCCAGCAGCTGGGTAGTCGTGGTTTTGCCGTTGGTGCCCGTTACGCCTACGAGACGTAAATTGTCAGAGGGTTCATGGTAAAAGCGGCCCGCCAGTGCAGATAAACGCTCGTTGAGCTGGCTGAGATAGATGACCGGTACGCCGTGCATTTCACGGATTTCACCATCGGTCGCCTCATCTTTCGCCTCTGCAATAATGGCAGCCACACCTTGCGCTATCGCCTGCGGGATATATCGACGCCCGTCCGCCTGATGACCTACTACAGCTACAAAGAGATCGCCCGCCGCAGCCACACGGCTGTCGAGTGTCATCTCTCGCAGTGCTCGCGAAGGTGCGTCTGGCACCCACGGAGCAAGAAGGTCGCGCAAATTACGATCTGCCACCTGTCCCCTCGCCTTGATTAATCACAAATTCATTTTTATCGCCCGTTGTCAGCGCATCCGGCTCGATGTTCATGGTACGCAATACGCCGCCCATGATGGCACCAAAGACCGGCGCGGAAACGGCGCCGCCGTAGTATTTACCCGCCTGCGGATCGTTGATAACAACAACCAGCGCGAAGCGCGGCTGACTCGCAGGCGCAACGCCTGCGGTATAAGCAATATATTTATTGATGTAGCGACCGTCCGGCCCGACCTTTTTCGCGGTACCGGTTTTAATGGCGATACGATAGCCTTTAATCGCCGCTTTCACGCCGCCGCCGCCTGGTAGCGCCACGCTTTCCATCATATGCACCACGGTGCGAACAATGGATTCCGGGAAGACACGTTCACCGGGAACCGGGGGGTCAACTTTGGTAATCGACAGTGGGCGATAAATGCCGTAGCTGCCGATAGTTGCGTAGACTCGCGCTAACTGTAACGGTGTTACCATTAGCCCGTAGCCGAAAGAGAAGGTGGCCCTCTCTATGTCAGACCACCGTTGTTTTTGAGGATATAAGCCACTGCGTTCTCCGACCAACCCCAAATTGGTCGCTTTTCCCAGTCCAAAACGTGAGTAAGTATCTACTAACGCTGAGGACGGCATCGCTAACGCCAGCTTGGAAACACCGACGTTACTCGACTTCTGTAATACCCCGGTCAGGGTTAATTCGCTGTAGCGTGCCACGTCTTTGATTTCGTGGCCGTTAATTCGATAAGGAATGGTATTGAGTACCGAGTTTTCCCGCACCACGCCACGTTGCAACGCGGTCATCACCACCATCGGTTTAACCGTTGAGCCCGGTTCAAACACGTCGGTGATGGTACGGTTACGCATCGCCTCTTTCGGCGTGCCGCTCAGATTATTTGGGTTGTATGACGGGCTGTTAGCCATCGCCAGCACTTCACCGGTGTTGACATCCACCAGCACGGCGCTACCAGATTCAGCCTTGTTAAAGGCCACCGCGTTGTTCAGTTCGCGATAAACCAGCGCCTGCAGGCGTTCATCAATACTCAGCGCCAGGTTGTGCGCTGCCTGGCTGTCAGTAGAAGAAATATCTTCAATTACGCGACCATAGCGGTCTTTACGCACAATGCGCTCACCCGGCTGCCCGGTAAGCCATTTATCGAAACTCTTCTCAACGCCCTCAATCCCCTGACTATCGACGTTAGTAAAGCCGATGAGGTGAGCAGTCACTTCGCCGGATGGATAATAACGGCGAGATTCTTCACGCAGATGAATCCCCGGCAGTTTCAGTTTTTTGATGTAGTCCGCCATGTCAGGGTTCACCTGACGCGCCAGATAGATGAAACGCATCCGTGGATTGGTATTGATGCGCGATGCCAGCTGATCCAGCGGCATATTCAGCACATCGGCCAGCGCCTTCCAGCGGTTGTCCAGGGTCACGCCCCCGGCTTCATGCAGCTCTTTCGGATCGGCCCAGATCGCTTTCACCGGCACACTCACCGCCAGCGGGCGACCAGAACGGTCAGTAATCATGCCGCGGGAGGTGGAAACTTGCTGAACGCGAAGAGAACGCATGTCGCCCTCTTTCACCAGCATATCCGGGGAGATAACTTGTAACCACGCTACGCGTCCGAGCAGAAAAGCCAGCGCCAGGAGAATACAGCCGCATAACAACGCAAAACGCCAACTGATAAAGTTGGCATGTTCTTCCTGACGTTTTGGTTTCTGCGTTTTCGCCGCTGCTTTCATGCGTCGCGTTTATCCTTATTTTTGCACTACGATATTTTCTTGTGACGGATCAACATGCTGCATTTGCAGCTTTTCCGTGGCGATCCTTTCCACCCGGCTATGGTCGCCGAGCGCATTCTCTTCAAGGATCAGGTTGCGCCATTCAATGTCTAAAGCATCTCGCTCCAGCACCAGTTGTTCGCGCTGAGCGGTCAGTAAACGGGTATGGTGCGCCGTGGTTACCACAGTCACCGCCGTCAAAATAATGCAAATGAACAGGCAGAGTGGCAGCTTCCCAAATCGCAAAAGATCGTCACCGATAACACCAGGCAATGCATGGCGCTCGTGGCTTCCCATCGATCCTTTAACTTTGCTTAGAGCTTCTGTCACTCTGCTGATCATGCGTTCGTCCTCTCTGCAATACGCAGAACTGAACTACGGGCACGAGGGTTCTCAGCCACCTCTTCTTCGCCCGGCATTAACTTGCCTAGTGCTCGCAGCTGACGGCCACCCAGTTTTTTGAGCTGCTCTTCAGTCATCGGTAACCCTGCCGGAACTTGCGGACCGCGGCTGTTTTCACGCATAAAACGTTTCACAATACGGTCTTCCAGCGAGTGGAAGCTGATGATCGAAAGCCGCCCACCCGGGGCCAGCACGTTGAGCGAGCTTTTTAGCGCCTGCTCTATCTCCTCCAGTTCACTGTTTACCCAAATGCGCACCGCCTGGAAGGTACGGGTCGCGGGATGTTTAAACTTATCTTTCACCGGCGTTGCAGCAGCCACGACTTCCGCCAGTTCTTTGGTGCGGGTCATCGGCTGTTCGCGGTTACGCTCGACAATGGCGCGGGCAATGCGTTTGGCAAAACGCTCTTCACCATAGGTTTTCAATACCCAGGCGATATCGGCTTCTTCTGCGGTTTGTAGCCATTCAGCGGCTGACTGCCCACGGGTTGGGTCCATACGCATGTCCAGCGGACCATCGCGCATAAAGGAAAAGCCGCGCTCAGCATCATCAAGTTGCGGTGAAGAGACGCCAAGATCGAGGAGAATGCCGTCGATCTTGCCGATAAGATCGCGCTCGGCAACGTATTCGCCCAGCGCGGAGAAAGGTCCGTGGATGATGGAGAAGCGCGGATCATCAATAGTCTTCGCAACGGCGATAGCCTGCGGGTCGCGATCGATCGCCAGCAAACGCCCCTCTTCGCCAAGCTGCGAGAGGATCAGACGTGAGTGACCACCGCGACCAAAAGTCCCATCAATGTAGATGCCATCAGGACGGATATTGAGGCCATTAACGGCTTCATCCAGCAGCACCGTAGTATGTTTATAGTTTTCCATCATTTTATAGAGACAAGTCCTGCAGTCGCTCCGATAAGTCTCCGGTAGCCAACTGCTCTGCGTCGATATCTTCCTTGACCTGTTGATGCCAGGTTGTTTCATCCCACAGCTCAAACTTGTTGAACTGTCCAACCAGCATCACTTCTTTTGTCAGCCCGGCATGTTGCCGCAGTACTGGCGCGATTAACAATCGACCTGCGCCATCCATCTGACATTCGCTGGCATGACCTAACAGTAGGCGCTGCACACGGCGCTCAACCGGGTTCATGCTCGACAGACGCGATAATTTTTGCTCGATAATTTCCCATTCAGGCAGGGGGTAAAGCAGCAGGCACGGGTGATGGATGTCAATGGTGCAAACCATTTGACCGGCAGCGTTCTCAAGCAGCTGTTCCCGATAACGGGTAGGCACTGATAAGCGCCCTTTGCTGTCGAGATTGACTAACGTTGCTCCCCGGAACATGCCAGCCTCACCCCTTATTCCCACTTTGCCCCACAATTTCCCACTGAAAGGAGTTTACGGAGCGGAGGAAAAGCTTGTCAAGCCAGTCACAAGGCATACCGAGGTAAAAAACCCGATGTTTACGGCTAATATCAGCGTTGTTTATTTTACGTCCAACGTGCGAAGCAAATTAACGTTATGAATAGCTGTAAGAAAAAATCCCTCATCGTCATCACCGTTTTAAAATGACTCACTATTTTCCACAGCAAATATAAAGTGTCAGTTTGCGACGCGAGCGGCATTTTAGGACATATCTTCCCCGGTTAACAGTCCCTGTTGCGTCTGTGTGGCGCTTGATGCCAGCGGGTTTGCGCAAAAGCAAAGAAAAGTGCTTGTTAAATCGGCAATTCATCTCTGCATGTAACAAAATAATGCAAAAACGCGCTGTCGATATCACTTAATTATTGTGAATTTCAGCTGGTGAGTTAATTAACGGGCGGGTTTAAAAGAACTTATCAATAATAGTCAGGAATAGTCTTATTTACTTTAAGGATATTGATGTCCATTCCCGTACTCTACGCGCCAGAGGGAAATTCACCTGGCGCGTATTTTTGTTCGCGGCTTAGCTACGGCTGAGCACACCGCGGCGATAGAGATTACGTTTAATGCGCGTTAAACCAGGTTTTGGCTTACGCGGTTCGTCCAGGCTTGCCAGGACAATCTCCAGCACACGCTCTGCGACATCGCGGTGACGTTGAGCCACTGCCAGCACCGGGCACTGTAAGAAGTCGAGCAGTTCGTTATCGCCAAAGGTGGCAATTGCCAGGTCAGAAGGCAGTTTACCATCGCGACGTAGCGTGACATCCATCACCCCTTGCAACAACGCAAACGACGTTGTGAACAGCGCCTGCGGCATCGGATGCGTTTCCAGCCATTTTTCGAATAACTGGGCAGCCGCCTCCCGCTCATAGCTGTTGGCATACAGGAAATGCACTTCGCGCGGATCATCTTTCCAGGCAGTACGGAAACCTTGTTCACGCAGGAAGCTGACAGAAAGCTCCGGCAGCGCGCCAAGATAAAGCACCGTCTCGGCGGGAAACTTACGTAACTCTTCCGCCAGCATTTCGGCATCATCCTGATCGGCACCAACCACGCTGGTGAAGTGTTCACGATCGAGGGCGCGGTCCAGCGCGACAATCGGGAACGGGTCGTTAGCCCAGCGTTGATAAAAAGGATGCTCAGGAGGCAACGACGTCGAAACAATAATGGCATCGACCTGACGCTGTAAAAGGTGCTCAATACAGCGCATTTCGTTGTCTGGCTGATCTTCTGAGCAGGCAATCAGCAGTTGATAACCCCGTTGCCGCGCCTGGCGTTCAAGATAGTTAGCGATGCGGGTATAGCTGGTGTTCTCCAGATCGGGGATCACAAGACCAATAGAACGTGTGCGTCCAGCACGAAGCCCAGCTGCCACGGCGTTCGGGTGGTAATTGTGCTCACGCACCACAGCCATGACTTTTTCAACGGTTTTGTCGCTCACACGGTATTGCTTCGCTTTGCCGTTAATAACATAGCTTGCAGTGGTCCGCGACACTCCCGCCAGCCGAGCGATTTCATCCAGTTTCACAATTGCCCCTTGCGTAAAATGTAAAAACCATAGCCATTGTACTGGTATGGGTTAAATTCATTAACATCTAAGCGCAGAAAATTAACTGCGGCAACTGCTTTTATTCCAGGTTCCCACTGATTTCGCAAAAAAAGCCCAACGTGACATGTTGGGCTGCAAATTGCGCATTGAGATCATTCTCAACGCATTATTTTATCGCCGCGCGAAAGTCCGACCACACCAGAGCGAGCAACCTCCACAATTTTCGCCACATCGCGAATCGATGCTAAAAATGCATCAAGCTTACCGCTGGTGCCTGCTAATTGAACGGTATAAAGCGAGGGTGTGACATCGATAATTTGCCCACGGAATATTTCCGTATTACGTTTCACTTCGTCACGCCCGTAACCGCTGGCCTGAATTTTCACCAGCATGATTTCCCGCTCAAACGTGGCGATAGCTCCGATCATCGTCAGCATCAGCTTGCCTGTCGGAGTGGCCGTGTCGATGCCCAGATTCTGGATCTGTAATGTTACCCCTTTGGCGTGTAACTGGTCTGTGATCTCCAGCAAGTGCCGGGTGTTCCGGGCCAGACGATCCAATTTGGTCACTTTTAGCACGTCTCCAGAGCGGGCAAATTCGAGCATTGCCTGTAGTTGCGGCCTATCCGTCTTGCTACCGCTGACCTGCTCATGAAAAACTTTTTCACACTCCGCCAGAGCTGTCAGTTGCTGCTCCAGCGATTGCCCCGTGGTCGAGACACGGGCATACCCGATGATTGCCATGATGGCCTCCCAATAGGCTCAAGACCCTGCAAGAAAAACGTGTCAAAACTCGAAAACCAACCCGTGTGACAGGGGTTGCCGGGGGGCTTCCGGTCTGTCACACGGGCATGGTCTATTGAGCGTCCGGCTCCTTCGGCGGGGGCGGCGGTGTCTGCATCGAGTTGACGGCCTCCTTGATGAGGACGCCCAAGGCTGCCAGCAGTGCCGCCTCCAACGCTTTCAGTAACGGGTTTCCTTGCTGCTCATTCATACGCCTTCTCCTTGCTGGATGGCTCCCGACAAGGGGCCAGATGTGATGTATTCCATGGGGTTCTCCTATGGTGTTGGTCTCATCTGGCTTATACCGGCGTTTGGTCTGAATGTTGCCTGCTCGTTTTCCTTGTGCTGGTGGGGTTTGGGATTGTTTTTGCCGGGCAATCAACCGGGCAAGATCGTTGCAATCTTCTCGGAATCTCTCCTTCGGGTGGCTGGTAAGCTCCCCCCTCGGTGCAGTAAATAGATAAGAGTCAGAGTAACTAAACGGGTATATATATCGGGCTGGAACAGCTGGAACACCAGACACATACCACCGAAAAGCCCATGAACACGCTGTCGGATGTGTCGATGAGACTCAAATCGACCAGACACATCACCCCGAAATGTGTCGATTGGCAGTCACTCGCGGCGGGGTCAGACGGTGATAGGCCAGATTACCGCTATGCCTCTGACTCAACCGCCAGCCAAGCCGCTCTGCAATCGCTTTAAGGTCTCGTCCCGGCTGAGCTGGATATCGCAGATACCCGGCTGGATCGCAGGTATAAGCACTCTGGGCAGAATCTCGCGTGATATCAAGATGTCGGCCATCGCCCGGCTCTGCCATTGCTCCCAGCAGCCCTTGCAGGTACTCCTCAACGCTTAGGATGCGTCCCTGAGTCCGGCACATGGTAACCCACAGCTCTTGTTCCTCATGGCGTATCCTGAGCGGTCTGAGGCCCGTCTGCTGCTCGATGTAGGCATCACGCTGTTGGTCTGCTTGGCGGTTCGCTGGCTCCAGATGATAGGCTTCATCAAACTCCAGCAAGTACGCCTCCTGCCGAATCGGTTTGTCAAAATACTTTCCGTCTGGGTCGAACCACTGCAAATCGACTCGGAAATCTATTCGGTAAGGGTCGCAGTCGAACTGCGGGATCACCTCCATTCGCAAACCCGGTTGCTGCATTTGAAAGTAAGTAACCAGCGGGGCCAAGTATTCCACATAAAATGCAGCCTCATGGCGACTTTGCCTTTCATCGTGTGGTAACTCCAGCCCGGTAAGCTGCTCGATCTCCGCTATTAGCCTCAGGTTTAAGTGAGAGCTGGGGCCATAGGTCAACACAGCCAAGGCTTGTAAGGGAGTCCACGTCCCCAATCCATTATCCGGTTCAGGAACCTCCGGCAGGTCGAGTCCCTGCACCTGCCGGATGCTGTCTATTGCCCGCCTGACATACTGACTGAATCGCCGAGTGCTTCGCTGGCTCAACCCAGGTATCTGAGATAGCAATGCTTCTG
>OERT01000352.1_pt1 | contig 10732 bp, 8 predicted proteins | sample 1540111 | NCBI WGS metagenome assembly OERT01 (sample SAMEA3891235, study PRJEB23780) | metagenome | biome: terrestrial biome; feature: animal house; material: water of meat washing | place: Italy | collected 2015-05-12
ATTCGCATAATTCGTATTATGTTAATTGTAGGAAAACTTACCAATTAAATATAATCTGTAATATGAATTTTTTTAGACTTTAAGTAGCTCTCCATCACATCGTTCGGATCCAAATATAAACATTCAATAGGAATAAAATCTTCCGCTAGTTTCGCTAATTTTGTTTCATCTTTAGATTCTTCACGATAAACCATTTTAATAGTCGATAATGGTTTGGTTATCCCTGGAAAAATGAAAATATTTTTAATCGATTTAAGCTCAGGGTAAATCAATTTAACAGCCTTGACATAGAAAAACTGCTTAACTAGATCAGACCATCCAGGAGCATTATGCGCACCTGTAGCCGTATAGTATTTACTATCTATGACCCAACAAGAATTTTTGTTTTTAATAAATACATCTAAGCGCATACCTTTTTGAGATGAGTCTTGGGTAGGCTTTGACGCATCAGTAAAAATATACTGTGGTATTGGTAATAGAGAATTAATTTTTAAATCAACATTATGGAAAATATTTCTAAGTAAAAATTCCCAAACGTAATGAAATTTCCGAATTCCAATCACAATATTCTTAGATCCACTTTCGTGAATCTTCTCTAAATATCTGATTAATAATTGCAGAGTTCTAATTTCTAGAGAAACAAAGGTTGAATGTAATCTCTGATTTAGCAGAGAAATCTTTTGATCAACATCCAGTTCATTAAGTAATTTCTTTTCACTTAAATGATCTTTAGACACAAAGTTAAATCTTTCATCTAGCCAGTGAAACTTTTTCAAAATGTCTAAAATAATTTCACAATGAATACTGGAAATTAAATCATCTTGGTAAATGGAAACTGGATATTTATGAAGGTCAAAGTAGATTGGGACATTATCACTAGTGAAGACAGGAAACTCTCTATTCACTGTTTTAGACCAATTCGTTCGTCCCTTTTCACTATAAGTATGTGTTTTAGATCTTAAGATCCCCACACTGAAATATAGATCTATAATTTCAAAAATGTCTGTTAAGGAAATTTCTTCAATAACCTTACCAGAGTCATCCTCATCAAATGCTAACAAACTAGAATCAATTGAGCTTTTATAAGCATGAATTACCTTAATCAAATTCCCTATCGATTCAATGTTTTTAGACCTAGACTTAGTAGGAGAAAAACAGTATGTGCAGTCATCACAAATGATGACCCCACAAAACTGAATCTTTTCTCTCTGATTAACTGAATTAATACCATCAAGTAGCCTTAACTTATCAATTACAGCCCCAGGAAATTTCTCTAAATCGACAAATTGTTTGTCTTCAAAATACTGATATTTCATGATTCTGGTTCTGTCGAATCACCTTCATTAGCGTCTTTGGGAGCTTGTAACAACTCAATAAAACTATCAGAGAAAATTGGGGCACCCTCTGAATAAATTTGATGTAATTGACCATAGCTTAGAATTTCTCTCTTAAAAATTTTATCATTATGATTCTTATACTTAAGAGCATCATCCCAAAGATATGAACAAATTTTTCCAATGAAAGTCTGTTCAGCTTGACCTTCAATTAGATCGCTATTTTTAATAAACCACGGACCAATAAGCTTATCTTCCACAACATTAAGTTGAACCAAAACAGTATTAATAGTTTGGGCTAATGTTTTCCATTCTACATTTGGTAAAACTGCATGATGAATTGGAATTTCACCTGTTGCACAATTTGTAAAATCTATTGGTAAGTATTCAAAAATCCAACGTCTTTTAAATGCAGTATCTAATGGGAAAACAGCCTGATCACTACTGTTCATTGTTGCAATAATTGATAAGTTACTAGGTATCATCAATTGACGTTTCACAATGAATTCATGACTTGAACCTAAAGTAACTGCTAAAGCATCATATAAATCTTCATCTTGTATCAGAATTGGATATTCACTTTTTCCTTCATCATCTCTATCTAGGAGCTGGAAAATCTCTCCAAATACTGCAGCAGTATTTGCTCGATTTAGTTCTTCAATAACTAAGAAATAATGGTTTTCTTTATCTAAAAGAGCTTTTTCAAGTATCTGAATAAAAGGACCTTTTCGGAAGCTATAAGTGATACTTCCACTACTGTCTTTGTGTGGTTTTAAACAGCCAATAAAATCAGAATATTGAGTCTCTGGATGAAATACCGTTCGAATATAGTTTTCACCGACTATTTCACTAACTGATGCACTTTTTCCTGATCCTGGAGCACCATAAATAATTTTGTTGTAACCCTTTCCAGCTATCAAGGTGTCTTCTTCAACTGGTTTACTTGAATTAGTAAAATCAACATCTAATGTAAATAGAAATTTGTCTACCGCTTCCTTTTGAATTGTTAATATCGAAATAAGAGGTAAAGAAATTCTACGTACTAGATCATTAAAAACATCCCCAGATTCTGACCTTATGTAATAACGCTTCCCATCATTAAAAGGCATTAATTTAAAAGTAATTTCTTCTGGAAGAGCTAGAACCTCTTCATAAACAGAATCCCAGTATTCAGGAGATACTTCTTTATATTGATTAATAAACTGACAATAAAATTCGAATTTTTCTTTTAATAGGAATGCAAGAAGATTATTTTTCTTAAAATAATAAGTATTTTCATCGCGATAGTTATTAAAAAAACTATCAAAATCTCCACTGTTCTCAGCAGATCCAATATGAAATTTAGCTTCCCCTGAACCTTTTGTTTTTAACAGTTTAATTTTCCGATGTACAAAACTATCAACTAATGGCCTAGAAATATTCACAGAAACAGTCATAAGATATTAGGTGTAAGATGAATTAGAAATTATCCTACACCTAACTGCATGAAAAATAAAAAACTAAATTAATTCTAGTTGCTTTTTTTCTATCTTCTTAGATAAATCAACAGCTAAATTAATTTGCTTAACAATGTTCATAAGGACATCTACCACAATAGAGTTACCTGCTTGACGATAAGCCTGTGTATCAGAAACAACAATTTTAAAGCTGTCACAAAATCCCATTAACCGTAAGCATTCTCTAGGAGTCAACTTACGGATGCGACCTTGTGTAGTTACATAATTATCAACACCAGCTCGGTGCATTTTGGTCATGGTAGCTAGAAGAGGGCGAGCGATTTCAAGATCAATTTTAGGTCTCGTATAAAAACCTTTTGTACCTGTTGCCATCACGTAATTTACAAGTTTTTCAGAAAGAAAGTATTTTTCATCAATTGGATTCGGTAACTCTTCGAAAATAAAATCACCATGCCAATTGAATTGCTGATTAGCTTTTTGGCATAAACCAATGGAACCATTGATTTGTGTATATTGTTTATTTAGATTTTTGGTACTCGTAACGAAATCAATGCCTTTATCACCTAGATAATATTTTTCAGGCGTATTTTCCAATAAAAAATCTTGCATTGTTTTTGTCAAAATTTGAGGTTTTGGAAACTCAAACTCAGCTGTTTGATCTAGAAACCCAACAACGAATAATCGTTCTCGATTTTGAGGAATTCCATAATTTTTAGAGTTAAGAACTTGTGAATGCCACTTATAGCCCAAATCACTGAAAACATTCTGCATAATTGTCCAGGTATTACCACCATCATGACTGAGAACACCTTTAACATTTTCATAAATGAATACTTTGGGTCTAATTTCATTGACTAAACGAGCAAACTCATAAAATAACGTACCTCTCGTGTCTTCAAAGCCTCCTCGTTTACCGACCATAGAAAATGATTGGCAAGGGCTTCCTCCTACGAATAAATCAATTTCATTTCTATACTGATATCCATCTAAAAATCGAACATCATAATGAAAGTGTGCTTGGGGAATGTTGTAATTAGCTTGATAACTTTCCTCAACAAAATTTTTCTTTTTTTTCTTAGCGTAAAGCTCATCAACATAAGCTTTTTTTTCTTTAAAGCCACTTAAATTCGCTAAATTTTTCTCGATTTCATCTCTTTCAAAATCTATTTCAATATTCCCATTATCACATGCAAATGCAATGTCATGTGGTATAGATAACCTTTCGAGTGCATGCTCAATTGCACCTATACCACTAAACACTGTACCTAATTTCAACATAGCAATAACTTCAATTTGAATTTCAAAATCACTATATACCAGACCCAGATATATGTGTCCAGATGTTAATTGGACTGATTACTATAGAGCGACAAATTATGTCGACTTAACATAAAATCTCTTATACGCAATTTCTATACTCAGCGTGAATTTCAATGAATTGCGGTTTTTTTGCTTATTTAAATCGTATTGAAACCACATTGAAAAATTATCCGAAAACTCCACCCTTGATAAAATCCCTCCATTTGCCTTTTAAGCCACTTTAAATCAATTGTGCTAGTTGGATATAAAAAGTAAATAAAAATGCCACACAGAGCAAAATAGAGCAGAATACGACTACTTTTAATCACAATAGATGGTTTATGGGTCTCTAAATCCCTATCTCTCTTTTTTTGCATCTGACTGCACTTTCCGAGCGAGTGTCTACGAGCGACCATACCAAAATTTGCACTTAGACCCTCTGAAAAACCGTTTTTAAAACATTTGCTTCAAAAAAGCAGTAAATCAATTGCTTATATTTGCTTCTAGATCGAGCGAAGCGAGTAAAAAAAGCTTCTGAGCGAAGCGAAGCCGTAGTTGCTTTTACTTTTTTAGAGTCCTCTCAAGATCGTAACCCAAAACTGCCCCTTAAACCGAGCTTTAGCGAGGTCAAAATGCCACGAGCTTTAGCGAGTGTCATAGGGCAGTTTTCACTCCCCTGTTTTCTTTTATTCTTTTAATAAGCTTTTAAAATACTTTTAGCCCCCCCTGTAAGCCATATATATCAATGCTTTCAGACTTTAAAAAAGTACTTTTGAGGGACTAACTAAGTACTTTTGAGGGACTTTTAGCTTCTAAAAAAGTACTTTTGAGGGACTAACTAAGTACTTTTGAGGGACTGAAAAGTACAATAAATATATTGTACTTTTAATGAGTAAATTAAAAAATATAGGTATATTTTGAGCGAAAATCCAATACCAAGTACATTCCAAACTAGATTCTTTGTTGCGTTTTGCTAAAAAAGCACAAAAAAAGACTCGAATTTTGATCTAAACCCAAAAACCAAGCACATTGTAGATCGGATACTGGATTGCATTTTATTAAAAAAAAGTACAAATAGGGGACTCAAAATTTGAGCAAAAACCCATAAAAAGTTCATTGTAGATTGTATACTTTTATAGACTTTCTGATCTTATATTGCTATTGTTAAGTACATTGTATCCATTGTACTTTTTTGATTTTAGCTTTATGAAAATAACAACTTACCCTCCATCATGGGTCGTAATGCAAAATAACATTCAAGAGTGTTTTAAAAGCATGAGTGTGAATGAAAAACGCCTTTTGATTCTTTCTAGCCCTCTTGCACGTACACAAGATGCTACGGAAAAAGACGCTATTATCATCACGGCAGAAGATTTTTCGAAAGAGTGTGGGATCACACAGCACTCAGCATACGCACAGCTAGAAAAAGCAAGTAAAGCATTGATTAAAAGATATTTTTCTTATCATAATGACAAAAACAAAAAGGTCTTATCTAATTGGGTAATTGACTGCACTTACGAATCAGGAGGGATTGCTATTCGCTTTCCCGAAGTTGTCTTATTTATGCTCAAAGAGTTTGACAAGGTAAATCCCTATACCAAGTACAAAAAAGACATCATACTGAAATTGAAAAAGGATTATTCTTTTGACATATATCATCTAGCTAAAAAATTTCAGGCAATGGGTAAATTTGAAATATCCCTAGAAGATTTTAAAAATGAGCTAGGCGTGCCCGATTCATACAATGACCTAAGCAACTTAAAAAAACGTGTAATTCAACCGTCACTAGATGAAATTACAGAACATACAGATATTAACGTAACCTACGAGAACGTAAAATCGGGGCGTTCTGTCGTTGGCTTCCGCTTTATAGTCAAGGAGAAGCCGAAGCTGAAAGCGATTGAAGGTCGAGATCCAAATACCGTTGATATGTTCTGCAAGATGACTGACAGCCAGATCAACACATACAGCTCGATTTTATCAAAGGTACACAGCATCAGTGACCTAGCAGGTGATAAGGACTACAAAGCTTTTGCGATATGGCTTGCAAGCATCCTTCGAGATCCAAGCTCTGTCCGTGAAGAAACAGCAAAACGCATCTTCAAGGCTTTACGGACTGAAACGGACTTTAAGGGCTGAATTTGATGATCTGCTAACCTCACCAAGATTTTGAAAAAATCCTGGTGAGGTTAGCAGATCTATTGCTTTTGATTTTTATGTATCCCACGGACTTTATCTTTCCACTTTAAAAACCTCTTTTGAACCAATAGATTCACACGTTCCTTACTAAGTTTTAACCGTCGATCATTGTTCTGTTGTTTGGTTCGTCTTGCAATTCGAGCTTGTCCTTTTTCATAAAATTTTAAAATGTCTTCTTCTCTTTTTTGCTTATACTTCTCGTCCATATCTTCACGATCTGCAAAGGTTTCAACAGCTTCATACAACTCGGCAAAGGAATGATACTTCCAATCGATACGGGTCGAATAAGATGCTTCTTTTTTTAAACGCTGAATATCAAAGGCTTCTGTGATCGGCAAATGTACTTTTTTCTGAGTAGCCCAAGCCCCTTTAGCTTTATGTGCTTGCCCTCGATTGAATTGCTTCTCAAGTTTCTGTATCACTTGCCCTACATCAGCCAAAGTACCGCCAAACATGGGAATGGTGTCAACCATGAAAGCTACATTAGAAATCGCTTCACGGTACTCAGAAGGCTCTAACCTTGCTTGACGCTTCATCACATCCTTAGTCGGCATATTCGCTTTTGATTGAGTAATCGTTTTTTTAATTAAATCCTTTTTAATCAATATCTTTTTATCAATCTCAACTTTGGCTACAGAAAATATTAAATCCATATAAACAGGCGTAAGATGCCAAGTCCATCGAGATCTACTGATTTTTCTAGGCGGTTTACCATGTTTTAAAGCCTGCTCATCTGCATATCTCTGCATCTGTTGCACCTTAGCTTTAGGATAATCCGATTTTTTAAGTTCTAACTTCACAACTGAATCGGCATTGTAGATATAAATTCTTTGTTTTTCATGCTCTAAGCTGTGAAATTCTTCCCGATTTTCTGATCCATCCCTTTCCTTGAAATCTTTTTTTATAAAGGCTTTCTGATAAGAAATCGCAAGGTTTTTCCTTTTCCGTGGAGTTGGTGCAGGCTCAACTTGTAGATCTGCAACGAGTTTTTGATACAGCAGGGAAATATCCCTAATTTCTTGAGGGAGAGTAATCAAAATACAAATAATGACCTGTCTTTTTTGCCTTAAATTTTGGTTGTACTGAATAACAAGGTGTCCATTACAGGCAAAATTTTTATTGTGTGTCGCAGAACCTAAACCAACATTGTACCGCTTAATTAAACTAGCAATTCCTTTCTCAGCTTGGTCAATATCGATAAATATTTTTCGATAGAAAGTCGCTTTTCCTTTGCTGACGCAATTCAAAATTGCTGACATAAAAAATTTGTTTGAAGTGGTGTAAAAAATCACTTTCATTTCCCCATTTGCTCACCAAGCAATAAAAAATTAAAAAGGTGTAATAGTGGAAATGTAATAATTTAAAAAATTTCAGGTATTACTTTTTTTAATAAATTTACATTTAAAAACAAATCCTTGCAAAGCAAGGATTTTAAAAAGAAAAGTCAGCGAAGCTGGCTTTTCTTACGAAGCGAAGCTTCGTGGCGGGGCAATCAGGGTGTAATCAAGTCGTTCCTGTAATTTGATGAAACTCTGATTGCCCCGCCCTGAATAGGGTGATAAATTCGGCTTGTTAAACCGTATTCTTTAAAAATTGGTTCTTCTTTTTTAGAAGTTAGGTCTAGCTCTTTGTTCAACAGGGAGCTACCAACTCCCTTTGCTTTTTTCTTCTTTGTAAAAATGTTTTGGGAGTCTGACTAACTTCTAAATTCATTGCTTTTTTGGCATGCAGGTTGGCGACCTGTATGTATCGAACGAATACGATCTACCTCAGCGTGAAGCGTACTGCCATGCCAAATGGCTCGGTATCGCAAACGAAGGGGGCTAAAAGGTGTCAGCGCAATATCATCTTTGATGGTGTTGCGTGTCAGCCTTTTTTCTATCCGTTCCAATTAGGTAGAAATGAGCCACCAATGCCTTTGTGCGAATGGTGGTTGGTACTTGGGCGACCATGAAACCATAATCGAAGCTGTAGACAATTGATTTATTGTCGATTCAGCCGTGTTTCTGTAGGGAAATTAACCGCAGATGCAATGCCACGAGAGGGAGTGTCACAGTGAAAGAGCAGAAGCTCGGGGATCTGTGGAAAGTAGATGATCATCATTAGGTCGAAACTTTTTGGTTGTGTGGAAAGACACAATCAGCACGAATAGCTCAACTCTAGCAGAACCTAAGCACTACGTTGTTTGTAGTGTAGGGGTGCGAGTGGGTATCAAGGGGATATAACTTTGTTTTTAATTCTTGCCAAGCCTGTTTACGGAACGACGACAGGGGAAATCGAAGATCAGTTGATTGATCGGGGAGTGGAATTAAGGGCTATAAGCTATCCGAAGGGTACATAGTAGATTTTGGTGTAAGTGTGGAAGATGGAGCTGTGACTGTAGTTATGATTTTTCATAATAGCCACTACAGTTGATTTTTTTAGTCAAAAGCTAAGAAAAACAGTTTTGATTTTAATTCTTGCGAATGTCTTCATTTGACGCAAAGCAAGCAAAGGATCATTTATCCATCGGGAGATCGGGAGAGTAGGCGGGGGCGAAACCCACTATTATTGGCGAATGCGTTAACTATCTTGGTTTTAGTAGTTTTACAACAAGATAGACAAAAATCGTACAAGTCAGTAGGACGAAAACTCGAGCGTGTGTGTAGTGAAAAAGCAAAAGAAGGACTGCAAGTAACCAATTTCAAAATAGGTGGTTTTGAAATGCTCAAATTAAGATTTGGTAGATCTTTAATCGAGTATGAAATGGTATTTCTTTGGTACTTGCAAAAAAAGCAAACGTAGTCGCTTGTCTTACAAGCAAAGTCTGACGCTTCCTCGTTCAGACCTTTATGATTTTAGGTAATAAAATCATCAGGATCTCAGTCCTGTAAGCATGAGAGAGTTATTCATCGGCTTTACCTTTTCGTTAAATAGATGAACTGTCAGAGATGGCAGAGTGGAATCCACACATATTCTGTGTAGCAATCCTCAGCTTTACGAGGACTATCCAACGAACTGTAAAATTTAACAGTATTAATTATGGAACGATTTTTTGTTGATTAGTCACCAACTTTCTATCCATCCCTCTAATCAATACATCCAAGATTAAAATCTTGATTAAATTAACATTTCATCAAATTAATCCACTCACTTTCTCAAGTGAATTGATTAATTCTAAACACATAGAGAGATCTATTGTTTTATCATTTTTTAAAGACCGTACTGCACCTTTGTAGTACGGTCTTTTCTATTTCCATGAGATAAAAAATAATTCACTCACAGATATTCACTTCCTCTCAAAAATGATATAGCGTTCTTCGGGTAGCTACTGGCAACAGGGCAGGTCTGATCCAAGACGTTGGCAGATAAAAAAATGTTGGGACTGTGAATTGTGTGGCAGATCCGAATATGGCACCTGTTAGCAAGAAAAAACCTACCAGACTTTAAAAACACACATAGGTTTGGATAGAAGAAATTTTTCGGAACCGCAATTCAGCAATGAATTGCGGTTTTTTTTGCTTATTTGAATCGTATTGAAACCACATTGAAAAAATTATTCGAAAACCCTACCCCCTGATAAAACTCCACCATTTGCGTTTTAAGCTACTTTTTAAAACCTATGGATCTATAAAGGGGGAATGTCTATAAAAATCCAATACAGAGCAAATGAGGGTGATTTAAAGTGTTAAGGAGTTAATTCTTTTACTCAGATCAGAAAAGTAAGATTTAAATGACATTGTTAATTGAAATTGTTAAGTTAACAGTCAAGTATTAACACAGGTTGAAAACTGGTTTACATAATGAAAAAACTGTCAGTTTCAGAGTTGGCCAAGCTTTACGGATATTCAAGACAGGCCATATATGCACATATAAACAAAGGAAATTTATCTAAAGGATCTGATGGTTTAATTGACTTTACAGAAGCCTTAAGAGTTTTTGGGGAACCACAAAAAAAAGAGACTAGTGTCAATCAAAGTCAATCAATTAACAGTCAAAACTTGACAGAAGTTGACTTACTAAAACGTCAAGTTGACATACTGGAAAAACAGTTAAATCAGGCAGTGCTGAGAGAAAATCAATCGCTAGAACGTGAATCGTTCTATCAGGAACAAATCGAAGCTATGCAACGTCTACTGGAAGCCCCAAAACCGCCAAAAGTAGAAGATCCAACACCTGCTGCTGCACCTCAAGAAACGGTTGAATTAGCCAAAGAAGAAGCTCCAGTAGAAGCCGAGATCCAAACTCAGCCTAAAGATGACGGATTGACTACTTTGGTTGAAAAAGAAAATAAGCGGATTCCAGAGCCTGAGAAAAGGGGCTTTTGGAGCCGTTTTTTTAGACCCTATGATTAACCACGATTGTTTAACTAATATGAACAAAGTCGTGAAACATTGATTAAATAATAGGCGTGGAACGTGAAAAATCATAAAAAAAGCCCACCAGAGGGTATGTGGGCTAAAA
>OERT01000353.1_pt1 | contig 10716 bp, 8 predicted proteins | sample 1540111 | NCBI WGS metagenome assembly OERT01 (sample SAMEA3891235, study PRJEB23780) | metagenome | biome: terrestrial biome; feature: animal house; material: water of meat washing | place: Italy | collected 2015-05-12
TTGTAAGGTTGTAGCCTTCGCTAAAGGTTTTTTCGCGCCCGCGATAGCGTAAAATCGCCCCATAACCACCTGGCCCTGGATTTCCCAGGCAAGAACCATCGGTGAAAATTTCTACCTGTTTAAGCATCTCTGGTAGACTTCCTGTAATTGAATCGAACTGTAAAACGACAAGTCTGACATAAATGACCGCTATGAGCACTGCAATTACACGCCAGATCGTTCTCGATACCGAAACCACCGGTATGAACCAGATTGGTGCGCACTATGAAGGCCACAAGATCATTGAGATTGGTGCCGTTGAAGTGGTGAACCGTCGCCTGACGGGCAATAACTTCCATGTTTATCTCAAACCCGATCGGCTGGTGGATCCGGAAGCCTTTGGCGTACATGGTATTGCCGATGAATTTTTGCTCGATAAGCCCACGTTTGCCGAAGTAGCCGATGAGTTCATGGACTATATCCGCGGCGCGGAGTTGGTGATCCATAACGCAGCGTTCGATATCGGCTTTATGGACTACGAGTTTTCGTTGCTTAAGCGCGATATTCCGAAGACCAATACCTTCTGTAAGGTCACCGATAGCCTTGCGGTGGCGAGGAAAATGTTTCCTGGCAAGCGAAACAGCCTTGATGCGTTGTGCTCGCGCTATGAGATAGATAACAGTAAACGAACCCTGCACGGCGCATTGCTTGATGCCCAGATTCTGGCCGACGTTTATCTGATGATGACCGGTGGGCAGACCACGATGGCGTTCTCAATGGAAGGTGACAGCCAGCAGCAGAATGACACGGGGATCCAGCGTATTGTGCGACAGTCCAGCAAACTACGCGTTGTTTTCGCCACTGATGAAGAGTTAGCGGCCCATGAGTCACGCCTTGACCTGGTGCAGAAGAAAGGCGGAAGTTGCCTCTGGCGAGCATAAATACCTGTGAAAGGCGCTAAAAATAGCGACTTGGGCGATTTTTGCAGCAAACGATTCAAAAGATGAGAAAAACCGTTGACGAAGGGTGAGGCAATCCGTAATATTCGCCTCGTTCCCAACGGAACACAACGCGGAGCGGTAGTTCAGTCGGTTAGAATACCTGCCTGTCACGCAGGGGGTCGCGGGTTCGAGTCCCGTCCGTTCCGCCACCCTAATTAGGGGCGTAGTTCAATTGGTAGAGCACCGGTCTCCAAAACCGGGTGTTGGGAGTTCGAGTCTCTCCGCCCCTGCCAGAAATCATCCTTAGCGAAAGCTAAGGATTTTTTTTATCTGAAATAACCCTCTCCGAAGTAAATCCTTCTACCGGCATCCTTGCCAGCCATTCATATTAATACACTTCATCCAGCACGTTAATTTTCAAAAGATCGCGAATCAACGCATTTTTATCGCTATTTTGCAGCCATATGGCATAAAGCGGCCGTGAAAGTGTTGTGCTATCGACAACGGTATGCAGGCCGCCTTTTTTACGCGCCCAGCTGACGGGTAGCCAGGTGCAACCATTAAGCATCGCAATCTGTTGCTGTGCCAGTTCAGCAGAACTGGTTGTCAGAATGGGCACTTCGTCAGCACCGATCAAACCTGCCTCATGCTGTTGAAAATCTGGCCCCCACTCAAGTCGCAGATAATTAAGATCTCCCTTTAGTTTTGAAGGGGCACTGGTATAAAGCGCTAAAGTGAAATATCCCAGCAACTGACTACTAAATTCGTCCATTTTGGGCGCTTCAGTGGTAATAAGAAGATCAAGCTGGCGTTCATGCAGCTGTTTTACCAGAGACTGCCGTTGGGCAATTCGCGCTTCGAACTGTAAGCCTGTATGGGCATCCTGATTTTGATACAAGCGTCCCAGCCACTGATTAAGCATACATTCCCACAACGAGGCGCTGGCACCGATAGAAAACTCGTTATGTCGTGAGGTATGCGCCACCTCCTTACGGGCGGCCTGCCAGGTGCTCATGAGCGTTTCTGCATAAGGCAGTAGTTTTTCACCGGCAGCGGTTAAACGGATATTGTTTCTGTGGCGGGTGAAAAGGTTCACACCCAGTTGATTTTCCAGTTGTCTGATTCGAAAGCTCACTGCTGACTGGGTCAGATAGAGCGATTCAGCCGCTCGACCAAAGTGACGCGTTCGGCTAACTTCCAGGAAAGTTTTTAACAATTCCGTATCCACAGTGCTCTCCGCAAAATTATTTGTCGTTATGATTTAAATGTTTTGTTTTACACTCTGTCAAGCGTAACTAATACTCCGCGCCATAACTAGCTCGGTCAAAGAATTAGGAGCGTGCAGGATGGCGGAAAGCTTTACGACGACTAATCGATATTTCGACAATAAACATTATCCACGTGGATTCTCTCGTCATGGTGATTTCACCATCAAAGAGGCACAACTGCTTGAGCGTCATGGTTATGCCTTCAATGAGTTGGATCTTGGCAAACGCGAGCCGGTTACCGAGGAAGAGAAACTCTTCGTAGCAGTATGCCGTGGCGAACGTGAGCCAGTGACAGAAGCAGAACGCGTGTGGTCCAAGTATATGACGCGTATTAAGCGTCCAAAACGTTTTCACACCCTTTCCGGCGGTAAACCGCAGGTTGAAGGTGCTGAAGACTACACCGATTCTGATGATTAATAAAAAGGGCGAAATGCCCTTTTTTTATGTCAGTAGTTTTTGCAGATGGATGAGCAAACGGTCAATCGCACGATAGCTAACTGCCTCCTGCAAATGCTGACGTGTGATAATGTCAGACTGATCAATATCAGCAATGGTTCGTGCAACTTTCAATAACCGCTGCCAGGCACGAATCGATAACCCCAGATGGATCAGCGTTTCTTCCAGCCACTGCGCATCTTCGCTCTCAAGCTTGCAGAATTGGCGTATTTCCGGACTATCCAGCCAGGCATTCAGTTTATTCTGCCGCTTAAATTGGCGCTCTCTGGCGGCCATTACGCGTTGTTTAACGGTGGCGCTGCTTTCTCCCGGCACTACCGTTTTACTCAAAATGCCGGGGGGCGGTAATGGGATCTCCAGTGAGAGATCGAAGCGGTCGAGAAAGGGCCCCGAGAGCCGGTTGAGATAACGTAATGTCTGTTCTGGCGTGCAGCGGTTATGGTTTCCCTGATAATGTCCGGTAGGGCTGGGATTCATCGCCGCAACAAGCTGGAAACGGGCTGGATAGGTTATTTTTGCTCGTGTGCGTGAAAGATGGATCTGCCCGGATTCAATCGGCTCTCGCAAGGCATCCAGTGTACGCCGTTCAAATTCAGGTAGCTCATCAAGAAAAAGCACGCCGTTATGCGCCAGCGAAATTTCACCGGGCCCTGGAATTGCGCCACCGCCTACCATCGCAGTTAACGATGCACTGTGATGAGGTGAGCGGAACGGGCGCTGCCGCCATTGTTTTTGTACTGATTCAGCATTTACCAGACTTAATATCGCAGCGCTCTCCAGTGCCTCTTCATTGCTTAAATCTGGCAACAGGCCATTAATACGGCTGGCGAGCATTGTTTTACCTGTTCCCGGCGGCCCAATCAGTAAAAGGTTGTGCCCGCCAGCAGCGGTAATTTCCAGTCCTCGCTTTCCTTGTTCCTGACCGATAACATCACTGAGATCATGTTGTAGCGCCCGGGATACTGCATCAGTTGGTTTCGGGCGTTCGAGAGCGTGCTTACCTTCCAGAAACGCACAGACAGCTTGCAGATGATCGGCTATCAGGCATCCTTCACCGTTAATTAGCCCCACTTCATCTTCGTTATCTTTCGCGACGATAATTTTTCTGCCCGACTTAATAGCTTCAGTTGCACTGGAGATTGCGCCGGGAACGCCACGCAGAGCGCCTGTAAGCGCCAGTTCTCCGACTAATTCATATTCATCTAACTTATTGGCTGTAAGCTGTTCTGAGGCCGCCAGCAACGCAATGGCGATAGGTAAATCATATCGTCCCCCTTCTTTTGGCAGATCAGCTGGAGCCAGGTTGATGGTGATTTTTTTCGCCGGATATTCATATCCGCTATTGATAATGGCGCTGCGCACGCGATCGCGAGCTTCTTTTACCGTTGTTTCTGGTAAGCCCACCATCGTTAAGCCGGGTAGACCTTTACTGATATGTACCTCAACAGTGATTGGGGGCGCATTTACTCCCAGGGCTGCGCGGGTATGAACAATTGACAGTGACATAAGCCCTCCTTGAGTCACCATTATGTGCATAAGATATCGCTGCTGTAGCCCGCTAATTCGTGAATTTTAGTGGCTGATTCCTGTTTATTTGTGCAAGTGAAGTTGAGTTGTTCTGGCGGTGGAATGATGCTCGCAAAAATGCAGCGGACAAAGGATGAACTACGAGGAAGGGAACAACATTCATACTGAAATTGAATTTTTTTCACTCACTATTTTATTTTTAAAAAACAACAATTTATATTGAAATTATTAAACGCATCATAAAAATCGGCCAAAAAATATCTTGTACTATTTACAAAACCTATGGTAACTCTTTAGGCATTCCTTCGAACAAGATGCAAGAAAAGACAAAATGACAGCCCTTCTACGAGTGATTAGCCTGGTCGTGATTAGCGTGGTGGTGATTATTATCCCACCGTGCGGGGCTGCACTTGGACGAGGAAAGGCTTAGAGATCAAGCCTTAACGAACTAAGACCCCCGCACCGAAAGGTCCGGGGGTTTTTTTTGACCTTAAAAACATAACCGAGGAGCAGACAATGAATAACAGCACAAAATTCTGTTTCTCAAGATTCAGGACGGGGAACTAACTATGAATGGCGCACAGTGGGTGGTACATGCGTTGCGGGCACAGGGTGTGAACACCGTTTTCGGTTATCCGGGTGGCGCAATTATGCCGGTTTACGATGCATTGTATGACGGCGGCGTGGAGCACTTGCTATGCCGACATGAGCAGGGTGCGGCAATGGCGGCTATCGGTTATGCCCGTGCTACCGGCAAAACTGGCGTATGTATCGCCACGTCTGGTCCGGGCGCAACCAACCTGATAACCGGGCTTGCGGACGCACTGTTAGATTCCATCCCTGTTGTTGCCATCACCGGTCAAGTGTCCGCACCGTTTATCGGCACTGACGCATTTCAGGAAGTGGATGTCCTGGGATTGTCGTTAGCCTGTACCAAGCACAGCTTTCTGGTGCAGTCGCTGGAAGAGTTGCCGCGCATCATGGCTGAAGCATTCGACGTTGCCTGCTCAGGTCGTCCTGGTCCGGTTCTGGTCGATATCCCAAAAGATATCCAGTTAGCCAGCGGTGACCTGGAACCGTGGTTCACCACCGTTGAAAACGAAGTGACTTTCCCACATGCCGAAGTTGAGCAAGCGCGCCAGATGCTGGCAAAAGCGCAAAAACCGATGCTGTACGTTGGTGGTGGCGTGGGTATGGCGCAGGCAGTTCCTGCTTTACGAGAATTTCTCGCTACCACAAAAATGCCTGCCACCTGCACGCTGAAAGGGCTGGGCGCAGTTGAAGCAGATTATCCGTACTATCTGGGCATGCTGGGAATGCATGGCACCAAAGCGGCGAACTTCGCGGTGCAGGAGTGCGACTTGCTGATCGCCGTGGGTGCACGTTTTGATGACCGGGTGACCGGCAAACTGAACACCTTCGCACCACACGCCAGTGTTATCCATATGGATATCGACCCGGCAGAAATGAACAAGCTGCGTCAGGCACATGTGGCATTACAAGGTGATTTAAATGCTCTGTTACCAGCATTACAGCAGCCGTTAAATATCAATGACTGGCAGCAATACTGCGCGCAGCTGCGTGATGAACATTCCTGGCGTTACGACCATCCCGGTGACGCTATCTACGCGCCGTTGTTGTTAAAACAACTGTCGGATCGTAAACCTGCGGATTGCGTCGTGACCACAGATGTGGGGCAGCACCAGATGTGGGCTGCGCAGCACATCGCCCACACTCGCCCGGAAAATTTCATCACCTCCAGCGGTTTAGGTACCATGGGTTTTGGTTTACCGGCGGCGGTTGGCGCACAAGTCGCGCGACCGAACGATACCGTCGTCTGTATCTCCGGTGACGGCTCTTTCATGATGAATGTGCAAGAGCTGGGCACCGTAAAACGCAAGCAGTTACCGTTGAAAATCGTCTTACTCGATAACCAACGGTTAGGGATGGTTCGACAATGGCAGCAACTGTTTTTTCAGGAACGATACAGCGAAACCACCCTTACTGATAACCCCGATTTCCTCATGTTAGCCAGCGCCTTCGGCATCCCTGGCCAACACATCACCCGTAAAGACCAGGTTGAAGCGGCACTCGACACCATGCTGAACAGCGAGGGGCCATACCTGCTTCATGTCTCAATCGACGAACTTGAGAACGTCTGGCCGCTGGTGCCGCCTGGCGCCAGTAATTCAGAAATGTTGGAGAAATTATCATGATGCAACATCAGGTCAATGTATCGGCTCGCTTCAATCCGGAAACCTTAGAACGTGTTTTACGCGTGGTGCGTCATCGTGGTTTCCACGTCTGCTCAATGAATATGGCCGCCGCCAGCGATGCACAAAATATAAATATCGAATTGACCGTTGCCAGCCCACGGTCGGTCGACTTACTGTTTAGTCAGTTAAATAAACTGGTGGACGTCGCACACGTTGCCATCTGCCAGAGCACAACCACATCACAACAAATCCGCGCCTGAGCGCAAAAGGAATATAAAAATGACCACGAAGAAAGCTGATTACATTTGGTTCAATGGGGAGATGGTTCGCTGGGAAGACGCGAAGGTGCATGTGATGTCGCACGCGCTGCACTATGGCACCTCGGTTTTTGAAGGCATCCGTTGCTACGACTCGCACAAAGGACCGGTTGTATTCCGCCATCGTGAGCATATGCAGCGTCTGCATGACTCCGCCAAAATCTATCGCTTCCCGGTTTCGCAGAGCATTGATGAGCTGATGGAAGCTTGTCGTGACGTGATCCGCAAAAACAATCTCACCAGCGCCTATATCCGTCCGCTGATCTTCGTCGGTGATGTTGGCATGGGCGTAAACCCGCCAGCGGGATACTCAACCGATGTGATTATCGCCGCTTTCCCGTGGGGAGCGTATCTGGGCGCAGAAGCGCTGGAGCAGGGGATCGATGCGATGGTTTCCTCCTGGAACCGCGCAGCACCAAACACCATCCCGACGGCGGCAAAAGCCGGTGGTAACTATCTCTCTTCCCTGCTGGTGGGTAGCGAAGCGCGCCGCCACGGTTATCAGGAAGGTATCGCGCTGGATGTGAACGGTTATATCTCTGAAGGCGCAGGCGAAAACCTGTTTGAAGTGAAAGATGGTGTGCTGTTCACCCCACCGTTCACCTCCTCCGCGCTGCCGGGTATTACCCGTGATGCCATCATCAAACTGGCGAAAGAGCTGGGAATTGAAGTGCGTGAGCAGGTGCTGTCGCGCGAATCCCTGTACCTGGCGGATGAAGTGTTTATGTCCGGTACGGCGGCAGAAATCACGCCAGTGCGCAGCGTAGACGGTATTCAGGTTGGCGAAGGCCGTTGTGGCCCGGTTACCAAACGCATTCAGCAAGCCTTCTTCGGCCTCTTCACTGGCGAAACCGAAGATAAATGGGGCTGGTTAGATCAAGTTAATCAATAAATACAAAAAATGGGACGGCACGCACCGTCCCATTTACGAGACAGACACTGGGAGTAAATAAAGTATGCCTAAGTACCGTTCCGCCACCACCACTCATGGTCGTAATATGGCGGGTGCTCGTGCGCTGTGGCGCGCCACCGGAATGACCGACGCCGATTTCGGTAAGCCGATTATCGCGGTTGTGAACTCGTTCACCCAATTTGTACCGGGTCACGTCCATCTGCGCGATCTCGGTAAACTGGTCGCCGAACAAATTGAAGCGGCTGGCGGCGTTGCCAAAGAGTTCAACACCATTGCGGTGGATGATGGGATTGCCATGGGCCACGGGGGGATGCTTTATTCACTGCCATCTCGCGAACTGATCGCTGATTCCGTTGAGTATATGGTCAACGCCCACTGCGCCGACGCCATGGTCTGCATCTCTAACTGCGACAAAATCACCCCGGGGATGCTGATGGCTTCCCTGCGCCTGAATATTCCGGTGATCTTTGTTTCCGGCGGCCCAATGGAAGCCGGGAAAACCAAACTGTCCGATCAGATCATCAAGCTCGATCTGGTTGATGCGATGATCCAGGGCGCAGACCCGAAAGTATCTGACTCCCAGAGCGATCAGGTTGAACGTTCCGCGTGTCCGACCTGCGGTTCCTGCTCCGGGATGTTTACCGCTAACTCAATGAACTGCCTGACCGAAGCGCTGGGCCTGTCGCAGCCGGGCAACGGCTCGCTGCTGGCAACCCACGCCGACCGTAAGCAGCTGTTCCTTAATGCTGGTAAACGCATTGTTGAATTGACCAAACGTTATTACGAGCAAAACGACGAAAGTGCACTGCCGCGTAATATCGCCAGTAAGGCGGCGTTTGAAAACGCCATGACGCTGGATATCGCGATGGGTGGATCGACTAACACCGTACTTCACCTGCTGGCGGCGGCGCAGGAAGCGGAAATCGACTTCACCATGAGTGATATCGATAAGCTTTCCCGCAAGGTTCCACAGCTGTGTAAAGTTGCGCCGAGCACCCAGAAATACCATATGGAAGATGTTCACCGTGCTGGTGGTGTTATCGGTATTCTCGGCGAACTGGATCGCGCGGGGTTACTGAACCGTGATGTGAAAAACGTACTTGGCCTGACGTTGCCGCAAACGCTGGAACAATACGACGTTATGCTGACCCAGGATGACGCGGTAAAAAATATGTTCCGCGCAGGTCCTGCAGGCATTCGTACTACACAGGCATTCTCGCAGGATTGCCGTTGGGATTCTCTCGATGACGATCGCGCAAACGGCTGTATCCGCTCGCTGGAACACGCCTACAGCAAAGACGGCGGCCTGGCGGTGCTCTACGGTAATTTCGCAGAAAACGGCTGCATCGTTAAAACCGCGGGCGTCGATGACAGCATCCTCAAATTCACCGGCCCGGCGAAAGTGTACGAAAGCCAGGACGACGCGGTAGAAGCGATCCTCGGTGGCAAAGTTGTCGCGGGCGATGTGGTGGTGATCCGCTATGAAGGCCCGAAAGGCGGTCCGGGGATGCAGGAAATGCTCTACCCAACCAGCTTCCTGAAATCAATGGGTCTCGGTAAAGCCTGTGCGCTGATCACCGACGGTCGTTTCTCTGGCGGCACCTCTGGTCTTTCCATCGGCCACGTCTCACCGGAAGCGGCAAGCGGCGGCAGCATTGGCCTGATTGAAGATGGTGACCTGATCGCTATCGACATCCCGAACCGTGGCATTCAGTTACAGGTAAGCGATGCCGAACTGGCGGCGCGTCGTGAAGCGCAGGAAGCTCGGGGTGACAAAGCCTGGACGCCGAAAAACCGTGAACGTCAGGTCTCCTTTGCCCTGCGCGCCTACGCCAGCCTGGCAACCAGCGCCGACAAAGGCGCGGTGCGCGATAAATCGAAACTGGGGGGTTAATAATGGCTGACTCGCAACCCCTGTCCGGTGCTCCGGAAGGTGCCGAATATTTAAGAGCGGTGCTGCGCGCGCCGGTCTACGAAGCGGCGCAGGTCACGCCGCTACAAAAAATGGAAAAACTGTCGTCGCGTCTTGATAACGTCATTCTGGTGAAGCGCGAAGATCGCCAGCCAGTGCACAGCTTTAAGCTGCGCGGCGCATACGCCATGATGGCGGGCCTGACGGAAGAACAAAAAGCGCACGGCGTGATCACTGCTTCTGCGGGTAACCACGCGCAGGGCGTCGCGTTTTCTTCTGCGCGGTTAGGCGTGAAGGCCCTGATCGTTATGCCAACCGCCACCGCCGACATCAAAGTCGATGCGGTACGTGGATTCGGCGGCGAAGTGCTGCTTCATGGCGCGAACTTTGACGAAGCGAAAGCTAAAGCGATCGAACTGTCACAGCAGCAGGGGTTCACCTGGGTGCCGCCGTTCGACCATCCGATGGTGATTGCCGGGCAAGGCACGCTGGCGCTGGAACTGCTCCAGCAGGACGCCCATCTCGACCGCGTATTTGTGCCAGTCGGCGGCGGCGGTCTGGCTGCTGGCGTGGCGGTGCTGATCAAACAACTGATGCCGCAAATCAAAGTGATCGCCGTAGAAGCGGAAGACTCCGCCTGCCTGAAAGCGGCGCTGAATGCAGGTCATCCGGTTGATCTGCCACGCGTGGGGCTGTTTGCCGAAGGTGTTGCGGTGAAACGCATCGGCGACGAAACCTTCCGTTTATGCCAGGAGTATCTCGACGACATCATCACCGTCGATAGTGATGCGATCTGTGCGGCGATGAAGGATTTATTCGAAGATGTGCGCGCGGTGGCGGAACCCTCTGGCGCGCTGGCGCTGGCGGGAATGAAAAAATATATCGCCCAGCACAACATTCGCGGCGAACGGCTGGCGCATATTCTTTCCGGTGCCAACGTGAACTTCCACGGCCTGCGCTACGTCTCAGAACGCTGCGAACTGGGCGAACAGCGTGAAGCGTTGTTGGCGGTGACCATTCCGGAAGAAAAAGGCAGCTTCCTCAAATTCTGCCAACTGCTTGGCGGGCGTTCGGTCACCGAGTTCAACTACCGTTTTGCCGATGCCAAAAACGCCTGCATTTTTGTTGGCGTGCGCTTAAGCCGCGGTCTCGAAGAGCGCAAAGAAATTTTGCAGATGCTCAACGAT
>OERT01000361.1_pt1 | contig 10540 bp, 13 predicted proteins | sample 1540111 | NCBI WGS metagenome assembly OERT01 (sample SAMEA3891235, study PRJEB23780) | metagenome | biome: terrestrial biome; feature: animal house; material: water of meat washing | place: Italy | collected 2015-05-12
TTCATCTTCTCGATCATGGCTTCAATATGAGGGCGTCGCGCCCCTTTGCCCATCAGGACGAGTGGCGTAGCAACGCCGCTTAGCTGATATGCCTGCAAGAGACGATCGTGGCGTTTTCGTTCTTCGAAGGTGCCGACATGGATAAAATACTTGTCGAATGGCTTGCTGAAAGGCTCATTGGCCAACGCCTGAATTTTCTCGATATCAAACGGATTGTATATAACCTGACACGATTTGGGTGTGGCTTTTACATTTTGTAAAATGTCGTCCGCGATGCCACGAGATACGCAGATCAGTTTCTTGCCATTATAGAAGCGCTTGAATTTTTCATATCCTTTGGCATTGTCTTTGGCAAAACCGGTGACATTGCCGTGGATCCAGTAATAGATATTCAGTGTATCAGGCAGGTGTCTGGTAATTTTATCACATGAGCATGAGATGATGACGTCAGGTGAAATCTCTTTGATTCTTTTCAGGATCAGCGACGCTTGTATTTTTTCAACCGCAACATTGGATATGGCTTTAGTCAGCTTTGTGACAATGCCAAGATTAATCGGGTGAATGTTGTCAGGTAGCGTATGGTCTATTTTTTCCCGCAAGGTAAACAAGGTAACATCGACACCTGCATCTTTTAGCAAGGATGAGGTATTGAGCAGAACCTTTTCCGCACCACCACCATACAAGTCTTCAACAATGAATAAAAACTTTTTAACTGGTGGGGTCATAACTGCTCCGCGGGTCTCATAACTGACTGGTAAATCTACTAAAAATGTGAATCGTAAACGAGCAAAATCAGGTGGCAACTGTTAAAGTCGTTAGCAATTTTTTCAATAGGTGTGGATCAATGATTGGTCTTAGTGGGCGCTACCATAACGCATTATTCGCGGCCTGTATATTTGCCGGGCTGCTGCTTTCCTGGTTGTTTTCCGATCACCAACTCCTCACCGGCGATCAGACCCAGATGCTCTACAAGGGTTACCTTGGGGCTTATGAGGGGGTCTGGCTCAGCTATGGCAATGCGGCGAGTGCGGTGGGCAATGTGCCGGGGAGTTTGTCGGCCTGGCTGATTGGCGGGCCGCTGCTGCTGTGGGATTCTCCCTATGCCCCCATGGTGTTGCTGCTGGCGATGCGGTTGGTCGGATTCCTGCTGTTTGATGCGGTGATCCGTCAGGTGTTTGATGACAGGGTGCGTCTGCTGTTTCTGGTGCTCTGCTGGCTCAACCCCTGGTTCCAGTACGAGAGTCTGCTCTACAACCCCTCCTATCTGTTCCTCTTCTCGGCCATGCACTGCTGGTCGGCCTGGCATATGCGCGAGCGGGCCTCCTTCTGGCACATGATCGTCCACCTGCTGGCTATCGGCATGGCGATGCAGCTGCACTACTCCTGGCCGCTGCTGGCGGTAATGTCCACCTATCTGTTCTGGCGCCGCATTCTCAAGGTGAGCTGGAGCGGGGTGGTGGTGGCTACCCTGCTGATCGGTGCCTCCCTGATCCCTTATGCCATGGAAGTGATGAGCAACAGCCACATCACCCAGAACGTCGATCCCGAGGCGCGCCAGCGCTATATCGGCTGGGGGCTGGTGCATGTCTATCCGGTGTTGAAATCAGTGCTCTACTGGCTGCGCTACGGCTCCTGGCTGTTTGCCAGCAAGCTGGTCAACGACACCCAGTTCATCTGGCTGGCGGGGCACGAATACCTGCAGATGGCGGCAGTCTGGCTGTGGCGGGTGGTGATCTACGGGGTGGGCGCGGCGACCGTGTTGCTGGCGGCCAAGGCCAACTGGCAGCTGTGGCGTGAACTCAAGCCGCGCCTGCTGCGCAGTGATCGGGCCGAGGTGAATGGCGAGAGCTGGCTCGGCCTCTATGCGCTGGCGGCGGTGCTGGCGGTGCTGGTGAGTGCGGCGCTCTCGCCCATCATCTTCAACTACTGGCACCTGATGCTGATCTTCCCCTACGCCCTGTTCCCGATCCTGCTGTTGCTGGTGCGCTGGAGCCGTCGTTATCCGCAGTGGGTTGGCAAGGGGCTGCTGGCAGCCACCCTGTTCTGCACCGCGGTGAACCTGATTGCGGCGTGCGACAGCACCAAGTTCTCCTATCAGGCGGACTACAAAACCCAGGTGCTGGAGTATCTGCAAGAGATGAAGCTGCAACCCAAGCAGTGAGTCATCCACGGCCAGCTCCCCGATCTCGGTGGGCTGGCTGTCACTATTCGAAACGGTCCATATGGGCGAAGTTTTTGGCTTCGGCAACCCAACCCTCACGCCCCTGCTTGTCCCGAATTTTTACCCACCACTGGTTCTGCGGTGACCGGCCGTATCTGATCTCTTTGCGCGCATAGTCATAATCGAGAATGTAGGTTTTGCCCTTGTACCAGAACAGGCTATTGCCTTCGCCCAGTCCGCCGAGGATATAAAGCGTTTCCCCTGCCTTCATATTCAACAGTGGCCCTTTTCCCTCCTTGCTGTAGCCCAGCTTGACCGATCTGAGTATCTCGACGATCCCCGGTTGTTCGGTAATGACGACCCCGGTCAGCCCTTCCACCTGCTGGCCGCGGGGTAGCCGGAACAGCGCTTTGGCCGTCAGGGATGGCTCGGCTCTGACGATCACCTCTTGCTTGGTGGTCCACGACTGATAGGTACAACCTTCAAACGGGCAGCGACCCCAGTCGTAATAGGGCAGGCGCGGCTTTTCATCAGAACTTACGGTCGCAGCAAACAACGACAACAACAGCAAAAACAGTCTCATGAATCTACCTGTCCGGCGGGGCGCTCATCCGCCGGTTTGATGAATGGGGCCGCACTATATCTCAAGAGACCAAAATCCATCAAAGCAGCGGAATTATTGATTTTCACTTCAATAAAACGGGGCCCATTGGTCATGGGAGTAGGGGGCACAAGAGGTCGAAGCGCGGCGGGAGCGGATAGCCCGCCCCTTTGCCTTGTGCCATGCTGATGGCTATCAGGGCATCGGGTCGGCACTTATGGGCATCTCTCGTTCGGGCACGCGTTTGGTATTACTGCTATCGGCACTTCTTCTCCCTCTTATGACCATCAGCCAGGCCGTGGCGATCAACGCGCCACTGCGGGGATGCGTCTTTCAGCTGGCGCCGCTGGTCACCATCGATCAGCAGGGCGAGGTCTCCGGGCCGGTGATCGACTACTTTCGCCGTCATATCGAACCCGCGATCGGGCGTACCATCGAGTGGCAGGGGCTCAATGTGGCGCGGCTGCTCAGCAACCTCGAGAGCGGCGAGTGCGATCTGACCCCGCTGCTGAGTTACAGTCCCGAGCGTGCTCGTCACTTTCGCTATATCGACCCCCACCTGTTGCTGCTGCGGCCGGTGCTGGTGGTACTGGTGCCATCGCGACTTCACTCGGTCGAGCGGCAGGAAGATCTCTACGGCACCACCATCGGCTGGTCGAGTCAGGCGATCGTGCCGCCGCTGTTGCAGCATCCGCAGATCCATATCGACACCCTCTCCCAGCTCAGCTGGGAGCATGGCAACATGCAGAAGTTGCTGCGCGGGCGGATTGATGCCGCGCTCTTCTCCAACGATATTTCCGCCAACCATTTTCGTGCCAAGCTCCCTGCGGCGACCCGCCTCATCTACCTGCCGGTCACCCCGCTGCAGGTGCATATCGTGCTGAACAAGTCGCTGGGGGATGGCAATCCCGAACTGGTGCAGCGTATGCGTCAGATGGTGGAGCGGGTGCCGCTCGCCTCGCTGGTGGAGCCAACCCCGCGGCTGTGGGGGCGTTGAGAGGGGGTTGCGTGCAATAATCTACAAGTCCAAGGCCCGCTTCTGGTGTATCTATAACCCATGAATACCACCGATTCCCTCATCCGCTACTGGCAATCCCCGCACCTGCCGGGGGTCGAGCTGTCACACTCCCACCACAGGGCGTTCAGCTACGGCCGCCATGTCCATCTCGACTACCATATCGGGCTGGTGCAGCGGGGTGGCCAGAAGTTTATCCACAAGGGAAACAGCCACCATCTGGTGCGCGGGGTGCTCTCTACCGTCAACCCGGATGAGGTGCACGACGGCCTCAGCCTGCTGCCGGAAGGGTACGAGGTGCGGGTCTTCGCCATCGATCCGCAGCAGCTGGCGCTCTGGCTGCCGGAGCAGCCGGAACCCTTCTTCGACAAGGGATTGCAGAGCCGCCCCGACCTCTATCAGGGCTTTGCCCAGCTGCACGGCTATCTCGACAACCCCAAGGCCGATGGCCTGCTGATCGAGAGCCAGCTGCTCGCCCTGCTGGGGGAGCTGCTGCATCTGGCCCCCGAGGTACACCAGCTGGCCGATCCCCAACTGCGATTCCTGCGCGACTACCTGATGGCCGCCCTCGACGAGCCCCACTCGCTGGAAGAGCTGGCGGGGCTGCTCGGGCTCGACCGTTTCGCCTTCCTGCGCCAGTTCAAGAAGCGCAGCGGCATGACCCCCTACGCCTGGCTGAAACGGCTGCGGCTGGAGCAGGGCAAACGGCTGCTGGCGAGCGGGATGGCGGTGAGCGAGGTGGCGCTGGCGGTCGGCTTCTTCGATCAGAGTCACTTCCACCACGGCTTTCGCCAGGCATTCGGTCTGACGCCCGCCGAATTTCGTGCCCAGATGCAATCTTTTACAAGCCGCGCCCCCCGCTGATCCGCCATGCTGGCTCTCCGTCGTTAAAGCGAGAGTTGTTATGCTGACCAGTCTGTTCGTTACCCTCGGCCTGATGCACCTGATTGCACTGGCCAGCCCCGGCCCCGATTTCGCCCTGATCCTGCGCACCAGCCTGCACCGGCCGACCGCCCTTGGCGCGGCGCTGGGCATCTCGCTGGCGATCATGGTGCACGCCACCCTGAGCCTGACCGGGATCAGCATGCTGATCGCCAGTCACCCGCTGCTGTTTATGGTGATCAAGTGCTGCGGCGCCCTCTATCTGGGCTGGTTGGGGTGGGGCGCCCTGATGGCGGCTCGGCAGCAGAGCAGTACCGTGATGGCCAGCGCCGCCAACGAGCTGCGCGGCTGGGGCAGGGGCGTGCGCACTGGCCTTGCCACCAACCTGCTTAACCCCAAGGCGCTGGTGTTCTTTATCGGTCTGCTGGCCGCCATGGTGACGCCAGAGGTGGATGGAATGACCCGCAGCCTGCTGGTGGGCGAGCTCTTCATCATCTCCCTCTGCTGGTTCGGGCTGCTGGCGTGGAGCCTCTCCACCGATCGCGCCCAGCGCCTGCTGCTGCGGGTGCAGCGGCCGCTCAATCTGGTGACCGGCGTGCTGTTTGCGGTGGTCAGCCTCTCCATTCTGGCGAGCATGGGCGCCGAGCTGGTGGCCTGACGAGTCGGCGCATGGGCCTATACTCCAACAAGGTTTACCTGTCAGGAGTGCCCGGCCATGCGTCTACTGCCTCTTTGCTGGTTGTTGGGGATGACCCCGGCGCTGGCGGCCCCGGTTCAGCTCAAATTGCTGGAGTGGGGCTATCTGCCAGCGGGTTATGAACAACAGTTTGCCGACTACGCCAAAGCCCATGGGGTGGAGGCGACGGTCAGCCGGATCGAGCCGCTGCTGACCGATTTCGACAGCGTCTACCGCGCCCTGCGCACCCGCAGCGCCGATGTGGTGCTGCCGACCAGCTACTTCTACAAGGCCCATCACCAGCCGCTGTTCAAGCTGCTGCTCCCCATCGATTTCAGCCGCCTGCAGCACTACCCCGAGGTGAAGCCCGCCCTCAAGAACACCGAGTATGACAAGCAGGGGGAGCGCAACTACTCGGTGCCCTTCTCCTACGCCATGTTCAGCCTCGCCTATGACAGCAAGCAGGTGCCGCAAGCGCCCACCAGTTGGCAGGTGCTTGCCAACAGCTCGCCGCCGGGCCAGTTTGCCGAGTTCTGCGACCAGTTCGAGCCGCTGCTCTTTTCGGTGCTGCTTTCGCTGGGCAAGTCGCCCGCCCTGTTTGCCAGCGGCGAGATGCTGGCCGACAAGACCTTGCAGCAAGAGGTGGAGCAGCAGCTCTCGCAGCGGCTGCGAGCCAGTCGCGGCTTCTGGTTCAATCAGGCCAACCGCTGTGAGGATCTGCGCCAGCAGACCTTTGCCACCACCTGGGGGCTGGAGCTGGTGGAGTGCAACAAGCAGAACGAGCAGCAGTGGCGGATCGCCATGGTGCAGGAGGGGGCCATCTATGCCCTCGATGCGATCTCCATCGCCCGCCATGTCGGGGATGATCCCGCTCGGCTCAAGGCCGCCTACCTGCTGGTGGATTTTCTGCTGAGCGCGCCGCTGCAACGCCAGATGCTGGTGGGCACGCCCACCATCTCGGCCAGCAATATTGCCTCCCGGCCGCCCCTCAGCCCGCAGGAGCAGGCGGTGCTGCCGGATCGCCCGCTGCCGGAGTTTGACGAGCGGCTGCTGGTGCCCGCGTTGCCCGCCCATATCAAGAATCGCTACAAACGGATGGTGCAGCAGGCGATCGTCGCCAGCGGCAAAGAGGGGCTGGTCAAGCAGTGCCCCTGGGATCTCGATAACTGATGAATGAGCCTGCCGCTTCTCCGGCGGCAGGCAAGTTTGCGCAAGATGGCTGATGATCGGTCATCGCCCGTTCCAGGGCATTCCCCCGTTCAACTCACGCCGCTCGCGGGCTCGCATCGTTTGAAAAAACTGAGCGCTTTCCGCAGCCCCATTTAGCCGGATTAAACAACCGAACCCTCGCCAGATTGCCGTTCGTACCCTGGCTGACCCTGTACAAAAGTGCCTCAATTGTGACAACTTGGATGTGAGCTGAACAATCCTGATCTGTCCCTTGTGGGAAGGTGATGAATAGGTTATTTCTCTGTGACATTGGCGGCATCCGGCACGGGTTCTCCAGCCATGTGGTGCGAAATCCACAGCAAAAACAAACAGTAAAATGCAGGAGCAAATATGAAAAAGGTCGTGATGGTTGCCGTGGCTGCGGCCCTGCTGGGTGGCTGCGCCGTCAAGAATCAGGTATCCCACAGCTTGCAGGCGATCCCGCTGACAGCCTTCCAGCAGAGCGAGAGCAACCCCAATCAGCGCGTCTACAAGGAGCCGGGCGTTGACCTGCGCCAATACAATGAGGTGCTGCTCGATCCGCTGCAGTTTATCCGGCAGGAGAACGGCCAGTGGTATCTGCTGACCGCCAACGAACAGAACCAGATTGGCCGCTACTACCACGACAAGTTCCAGAGCGAGCTGATCAAGCAGGGCGTCAAGATCGCCACCGCCCCCGGCCCGAAAGTGATGCGGATCCAGGCCGCCGTCACCAACTTCGACCTGACCCGCCCCGACCCCAAGCTGCGTGACCTGCTGCCGGCCAAGATCGCCATCAACGTCACCCGCGAAGTGATCGGCAAGGAGCCCTACCTGCTCAAGGTGGGCAGCATGGCCCAGCTGCTCGACTCCCAGAGCGGCAAGCTGCTGGTGCGGGTGATGGATGCCCGCGAGAGTCCGGATACCACCCACAAGGATGAGCCCATCACCGCCGAGGAGATGGAGAAGATGATCGACCAGTGGGCGGCCAGCCGCGCCAAACAGCTGGCGGACAATCTGGGGCGCTGATCGATTGGTGCGTCCAAGCGGGGCGCAGCGGGAGCCTTTTGGGCTGCAATAATGGCAAGATGTTGATAAGGTGGTCATTTTGCAGGCAGGAGAAAATGATATGAAACGCGTGTTGTTACCCATCCTTGTTGCTGGCCTGTTGAGTGCCTGCAGCACCTCGTCACCCACGCCTGAGTGTGCACCGATGGCGGGTGGCTGGCAGAGTCAGCCGTTGCCCAATGCGGAAGGGGAGGCTGCGCTGGCCAGCGTGCTGGCTCGCATGAACACGGCCGCCAAACTGCAGAGCATCCGCGAGGTGCGCAGCCAGGTGGTCTCCGGGGTCAACTACGACATCGAGTTCCAGCTCGACAACGGAGAGGTGTGGAACACCCGTGTCTATCGGGATCTTGCCGGCAACTACCAGATGACCCGCACGGCTGCACAGGGCGAGCTTCCTCCCTTGCCTTGCGTCAAGGCCAAGTAATTCCTGCTTGTTGAGCCCCTCGTCAGAGGGGCTCATCTGACCAGAAAATTTCTGCTTTTCTCCCCGCATTCTGACAGTCAGGATGACCCTTCCCGTGACTGCATCCTCATGGAAAAGGAACCGCTATGAATCGCCACCCCTGCATCAAACACTGGAGCGAGCTGCAAGAGCAGACGCCGCGCTACTACTCCGGCAGTCAGGAGCCCCTTTCTCGCGGCTGCGCCCTCGGCAAGCACTTCGGCTTTAGCCGCATCGGCATTCACCACGAGATCGTCGAACCCGGCCATCGCACCAGCTGGCCCCATGCCGAGAAGACCGAGGACGAGTTTGTTCACGTGCTGGAAGGGACGCCGGATGTCTGGCTCGATGGCGTGCTCTATCGGCTGCAACCGGGGGATTCGGTGGGCTTCAAGGCCGGTGACGGGCTGGCCCACGCCTTTATCAACAACACCGAAGAGACTGTCCGGCTGCTCTGCATCGGCGATACCGATCGGGAGGACAACCGCATCCACTACGCCGTGCATCCCGAGCGCAATATCACCCTCGGCAAGCTGCACTGGGATGATGTGCCCGAGCGCGAGCTGGGGGATCACGACGGCCTGCCCGACAAGCTGCGCGAGAGCAACGGCCCCTTCTAGGGCGCAGCTCTTCTGCGCACCAGCCCTGCACCACCCGATATAAAAAAGCCTGCCGCGTGGCAGGCTTTTGCTATCTGTTTGCCGCCTGTGGCGAGCGGCGCTTATTGCAGGTTGAGCCCGCCCAGATAGTCGCGCTTGCCGAGATCGACCCCGGCGCGGCGCAGCAGGGCGTAGGCCATGGTGAGGTGGAAGTAGAAGTTGGGAATGCCGTACTCATGGACGCAGGTATGGCCATCCATCCCCTTGCCGCCCGCCCAGTGGGGCACGTAACGACCGCTGGCATACTGGCTGTAGTCCGCGTCCAGCTTGCCTTGCAGATAGCTGATGGTCTTGCCGATATGGGCGCGCAGATCGGCGATGGTTTTGGGCTCATCGCCCATGGCCGGCAGCTCGCTGTGGCTGGCGGTGGCGACCACGGCGCGGGCCGAATCGCAGCAGATCAGCACCTGCTTGGACAGCGGCAGCATATCGACGATCAGCCGATCGCCGAAGAAGTTCTCCACGTTGAACTGCTTCGCCGCGGCGTGGGCCTCGGCCTTGGCCAGACAGTGATCCAGATTGGTCAGCATCTTGATGAACTGGGCGGTGATATCGCGATTCATGAGCACTCTCCATCTTGTTGAAACAGCGGCCCGCGTGCGCGGCCACAGTGAATGAGACTGGCTAATCGGCCACCAATATACCCCAACCGCTGCCGGGTTCGAGCCCGCCACGACGAAAAGGGCAGGGCAGCGCTACTTCGCGCGACAACCGCTGGCCAAGGGGCCATGCTCGCTTTTTGAACCTGTGAGTCCCTTATCGCCCCTTTTTTGATCTGTGACATAAATCACCTTTTTTCAGGGGCGTAGGCTGAATGCCGTTGTCCTGGACAGACGCCTGCGCATTCGCCAGGACACAAGAAAAGGAGAATGAGATGAAGATCTATGACCGTAACCGCAATGTGCTGAACCTGGGTCAGCGCGTGATGATTGCCGCCACTGGCGCAGTCGATTTTCTGAAAGAGGCCCACACCGACAATATGACCCCCTATCAGGCGGAGCATGAGAAGTGCGTGCTGCTGGCAAACTCCGGTGAGCGCTACGCCCCCATCGAGTTGATTAGACTAGGCTGATCCCTTTCCCTGTCACCCTACTCTTTACAATTCACCCGGCCACCGCGCCCCATCTGGCGGCCGGGTTTCTGAGTTCTCCCACCTTCATCCCACCAAATGCCGAAAAATTGAACCGGGTCACACCCCGACCGATTTGAGCGATTGTCAGCCAGCGCAGGCTCATGCGAACCTTTAAACCCCGTTAACTCACTAAAAAATAACGACTATGTTCAGGCAAATAATGATGAGTGCCGCCCTGCTGTCGGCGGCGCTGCTTTCCGGTTGTGCTTCCGTACCCATGGCCGATGCCACCGCAGACGCGCAGGCCAAGCAGTTTGTGGCGCCCAAGGATGCGGCCAACCTCTATATCTATCGCAACGAGACCTTCGGTGCGGCGGTGAAAATGCCGCTGCTGGTGGATGGTATGGCGGTCGGCGATACCGTGGCCCACAGCTATATCCTCAAGCAGGTGACGCCGGGCAGCCACACCATCACCTCCAAGTCGGAGAACGATGCCACCCTGACCCTCAGCACCGAGGCGGGTAAAAACTACTACGTCTGGCAGGAGGTCAAGATGGGCCTGCTGATGGCCCGCTCCAAGCTGAGTCAGGTCAGTGAAGAGGAGGGCAAGCAAGGGGTGATGGAGAGCAAGTTGGTTAAGTGACCAGAGGCTTTCACCAAAAACAAGGCGTAGCCTTATCAGCTACGCCTTTGCCCGAAAGTGGGTGTTCCAGATTTCCTGTCCATGTAGGTTCGATTAGCGAAGCGTAATCGGACGATCGCGTAATGGAATATCC
>OERT01000364.1_pt1 | contig 10523 bp, 6 predicted proteins | sample 1540111 | NCBI WGS metagenome assembly OERT01 (sample SAMEA3891235, study PRJEB23780) | metagenome | biome: terrestrial biome; feature: animal house; material: water of meat washing | place: Italy | collected 2015-05-12
AAACGATGCCAGGAAAAGGCAAAACAGGCAGGTGAAGACGGGAATCATCGGTATTCTGTTGGCTAACGAACAGGTACGTCTCCAGACCAGTGCCAGTAGCCAGACTTTTGAGAATATGCTGTAACAGATCATTCCGAGGCAAATGAGGATAATGCCGGGAGCCAGTCGGGCGCTTGCATCGGAGCTGAGAAACACGTATATGCCCTGCAGCACCGCGATTGAGCCGAGAAAAATAACCCAATAACACCACAGCCAGTGTTCTTTAGTTGAAAACGTATTACGTGTTTGATGGACAATTGTGGCAACAAGGCCAATTAGACAGGCACAGATTGCGGTTAACCCAAGCAATACGTGACCCGCGACATAATGCGGAGTTATGTCAGCACTACGTAACAGCGTAATAGACCAAATGAAACCGAGCAGGGTGAGTAAAACGGGAACGGCAATGAGGCAATTACCGATTAATGAAGAATAAGCCTGTACCGGTGTTCCGTCGCTCTTGCTCCCCGCTGCGTTTTTAGGAATGAGCAGAAAGTGACCGGATGACGCTGCCACCGTCGATACACAGGCGGCAATCATACCAACGCCGAAAATAACATGGCCGGCGACAAACTCGTCTGCCATCACATCATTGCCTGCTAACAGTGCCCAACCCCATATCATGGTGATAATTGACCCCGCATAGCCAATAATGGGGAACAATGTATTGTAAAACGTATTAACGCCGCGCGTGAGCTGCGAAATGATAATAAATGCGGTAGTGAATAATGCCAGGCATATGGCCGCCAGAGAAATCAGCACATGACCCGCGACGAAATACTCGCTTTGCCCTGAACTTTCCAGCACAAAGCCACCTAACGCGATGCAAATTAATCCCATAATCAAAGGGATTAATTTGAAAAGCCACCCGATATATATGTTCACTTTAAACTCCTCAGGTATCCCTGCTAATAATGAAATGTGCATTAATGATAATTTCAGCCTGTTAATATAATGACGAGATATCATTAAAGACAAATGCATAGCATAACTATAGCGGGGTTTACTTTGCAGAGCGCTACTTTTCAGCGTTCAAAAGGCCATGATAAATAAATATTTATCCTAAGATTAATTCTTATTCTGTTGTTTTTTTTACAATTATCTTCCAGGGATGGATTGTTTTCCATTATTTAGTAAAAGACCGGATAGTCTCGGTGCTTAAAATCAGCGAACATATAAGTATTATTATTTTATATCGTCGTAAATCTGTTTTTCAGACAAGTATCATTTATTTTGTTACAAACAATTCAAAAATATCACAGGTTACTTATGAAAGCAATTGACAATCAGATTAGAAACATCTCTTCAAGCCATCAAGATAAGCATTCAGATAAAGTTAACAGTCATCAACACCATGGCAAGGTTGATAAAACACATCGTGCAAAGATAGTTGAATTTGATAAACTGGATAATGATTCGCAAATAGATAACGATTTTGGCCTGCATATCATCTATTTCCTGCAACATGGTCACTGGAAGGTAAATGATCGTAGTCACCAGATGGAGAAAGTATGGTTTTATAATAGTGAACCTTCTATAGATATTCAAGAATATAATAGATTCGCCGACAATACTACTGATACGTTTATCTTTACAATTATACCAGACAATAACCATGTGTTAAAATTATCGTCTCCCATTACCGTTACTGTTGAGTGTAAGGGCGGTTATTATTTTATTAATTCCTCTGGAGATAAATCAGATATAATTTATAAAGTTGATGGGCTTTCTATCATAGCGAGAAATTTCTTTACTCTTCTTAGTGGTAATTTCAAACCTGACTGGCGTTGGGATGTCTCTAAAGAGACGTTTACTAAGGAAAAGTTTGATAGCTATGTTAAACCTGTGTTTTCAAAAATAGACTTCTATAAACAGTGTGGTGTGATTAACCCACAAAATGCCAACACGGCTTATTTTGGCGATACAGATGGAAGAGTAGGCGCTGTACTTTATGCATTGCTCGTTTCAGGGCATATAGGCATCAGGGAAAAGGGTTGGAGTTTATTATGTGAATTATTAAAACACGAAGAGATGGCTTCATCTGCATACAAACATAAAAATAATAAAGTGCTCTACGATTTATTAAATACGAGAGACATGATCTTGAATGAGTTGCATCAACATGTTTTTTTAAAGGACGATGCGATAACCCCTTGTATCTTCCTTGGGGATCATACAGGCGATAGATTTAGTACTATTTTTGGTGATAAATATATCCTTACTTTGCTAAATTCTATGCGAAATATGGAGGGTAATAAAGATAGCCGTATTAATAAAAATGTCGTCGTTCTGGCTGGAAATCATGAAATCAATTTTAATGGTAACTATACTGCACGACTAGCAAATCATAAACTCTCTGCCGGTGATACGTATAACTTAATTAAAACGCTCGATGTTTGTAATTATGACTCAGAAAGGCAAGTTTTAACCAGTCATCACGGAATAATAAGAGATGAAGAAAAAAATGTTATTGTCTCGGTGCTTTGCAGGTTCCATTTAATCAGATGAAAAATCCTACTGATCCTGAGGAATTAGCCAATATTTTTAATAAAAAACATAAAGAACACATGGATGATCGTTTTATCCATCTAATTAGAAGCAATGCTATAGCATCCACACCTGTATATGACAATTATTTTAATAACACTACTGCTTTCAGACCAAAACCTGAAGATATCTTCAAATGTGGACAGACGCTCAAAAAAACTAAACAGAAATATGGCCATTATGGATTATGGGTAGATCAGCATCAAAAAATTGATAATTATACCATGGGGCTAAATTCCTGGAAGATAGCACCTAACGAACGTGGTGATAAAAAAGGTGTCCCAGGGCTTAGTTGTTTTCAACCACATTAAAACTCCATGAGTGCTGTGGTATATCTTTTTAATCCTGCCAGTATTTCATAGGTTTTCTTAATCGATTGTAGAGGCATGTTCTGATGACGCCTCTACAATCTTTAGGGACTTTCTCTGCTATGAGATAAGAAATTTCATATTATGCCTTAAGGCTGAATGATTTGTGCAAAATATAATTATTTTCCCGTCGAACATGAGGTGTATGTCATAAGATTAAATGATAACTATGTATTCCTCGCGGTGAATTATATGAGGTAAAAGATGAAAATTGGAACTGTGGCAGGCACTAACGACAGTACAACGACAATCGCAACAAATGATATGGTGCAAGAGCATGTTACTAACTTCACTAAAGAACTGTTTGGGTATATTGCAAATGGTATAGGTGATGATATATCAAGTATTGCCAGGACAATGCTCGGTGAGGTTGTGGAAAAAATAGATGATTGGCAAATAGAACGGTTCCAACAATCTATTCAAGATGACAAAATATCATTTACTATACAAACGAATCATTCAGAAAAATATAGTATGCTATCGGACATGCGCGCTCATATTCTACGTAGGGATAATAATTATCAGTTTATTGTGACAATTAATAGCAAAAATTACGGTTGCTCTCTTGATAATACCGATATTAATTGGTGCAGTATTGTTTATTTACTTAATAATATGACAGTAAATGATAATGCTAATGATGTTGCAGTTACTGAGTCGTACAAACCCATCTGGAACTGGAAAATATCGCAATACAATGTATCTGATATTAAATTCGAAAAAATTATAAAACCCCAGTTCGCTGACAGAACCTATTTCTCCAATTGTTCACCTGTTGATCCCACAAGTACCAGACCAACCTATTTTGGCGATACCGATGGCTCAGTCGGTGCAGTTTTGTACGCGCTTTTTGCAACGGGACATTTGAGAATCATGGCTGAAGGAGAAAATTTCCTTAGCCAGTTGCTTAATATAGAAGATGAAGTTCTCAACGTATTGCTAAGGGAGAACTTTAATGAGCAACTTGACACTAATGTTAATACAATAATCAGTATTCTGAACAGAAGAGATATAGTTTTAGAAAGTCTTCAGCCTTATTTAGTTATTAATAAAGACGCTGTGACGCCATGTACGTTTCTGGGCGACCAAACCGGCGATCGATTTAGCAATATCTGTGGTGATCAATTTATCATCGATTTGTTAAAACGCATAATGAGTATCAATGAAAACGTTCATGTATTAGCTGGAAATCATGAAACGAATTGCAATGGTAACTATATGCAGAACTTCACGCGTATGAAACCACTTGATGAGGATACCTACGCTGGGATAAAAGATTATCCTGTATGTTTCTATGACCCCAAATACAAAATAATGGCAAATCATCATGGGATAACTTTTGATGATCAGCGAAAACGTTACATTATAGGACCGATAACAGTCTCTATTGATGAAATGACCAATGCTCTCGATCCGGTCGAATTAGCGGCAATTATTAATAAAAAGCATCATGCTATAATTAATGGTAAAAAGTTTAAAACTAGCCGGGCTATCTCTTGTCGATCCTTTAATCGTTATTTTTCTGTTTCGACAGATTACAGACCTAAACTTGAAGCACTATTAGCATGTTCACAAATGTTAGGTATAAATCAAGTTGTTGCACATAACGGAAATGGTGGAAGAGAACGCATAGGCGAAACGGGGACAGTTTTAGGTCTTAACGCCCGTGACAGTAAACATGCTGGAAGAATGTTCAGCATGCATAATTGCCAAATTAACCCTGGTGCAGGGCCTGAGATAACCACTCCCTGGAAGTCTTACCAGCATGAAAAAAACAGAAATGGACTTATGCCTTTGATTAGAAGGCGCACAATGTTACAGCTCTGAACCATAGACAACATGAATATTAATGTTACTATCTGGTTGAGACTGTTGATAAAACGTAAAAAGGAATGCTCTGTTCCTGCAACTGAACAGGCGTGAAACGCTATCCAACAGGATGGATACCGTTTTGTCAGCCAGTTTTATAGATCACACTTATGAGTATGCGTGTTTCATTTCCGGCCAGGAACGCTGATGATGACAACATTACTACCCGTTTTCACTAAGCCTTCCCCATTGGCGCTCAATGCTCTGCGCGCTGGTCGTATTTGTCGTTTCCTTCTTATCCCGGATGGAAGAATCCGCTGAACGTCGTTCGGCGGCAGTTGTAACACGCGTCGTTTGCTTACAGGGATTATGGCGGGTCGATTATGGATAAGAGTAAGCGCCATCTGGCGTGGTGGGTTGTCGGGTTACTGGCGGTGGCGGCTATCGTGGCGTGGTGGCTGTTGCGCCCGGCGGGTGTGCCGGAAGGCTTTGCTGTCAGCAATGGGCGCATTGAAGCGACGGAAGTGGATATCGCCAGCAAAATTGCCGGGCGTATCGACACCATTCTGGTGAAAGAAGGCCAGTTTGTTCGCGAAGGTGAAGTGCTGGCGAAGATGGATACTCGCGTGTTGCAGGAACAGCGACTGGAAGCCATCGCGCAAATCAAAGAAGCACAAAGCGCCGTTGCCGCCGCGCAGGCTTTGCTGGAGCAACGACAAAGCGAAACTCGCGCCGCGCAGTCGCTGGTTAATCAACGCCAGGCAGAACTGGACTCCGTAGCAAAACGTCATATGCGTTCCCGTTCACTGGCCCAACGAGGGGCTATTTCTGCGCAACAGCTGGATGACGACCGCGCCGCCGCTGAGAGCGCCCGAGCTGCGCTGGAATCAGCAAAAGCCCAGGTTTCGGCTTCTAAAGCCGCTATAGAAGCGGCACGCACCAATATCATTCAGGCGCAAACCCGCGTCGAAGCGGCACAAGCCACTGAACGGCGCATTGCCGCAGATATCGATGACAGCGAACTGAAAGCCCCGCGTGACGGACGCGTGCAGTATCGGGTTGCCGAGCCAGGGGAAGTGCTGGCGGCAGGCGGTCGGGTGCTGAATATGGTCGATCTCAGCGACGTCTATATGACCTTCTTCCTGCCAACCGAACAGGCGGGCACGCTGAAACTGGGCGGTGAAGCCCGGCTGATCCTCGATGCCGCGCCAGATCTGCGTATTCCTGCAACCATCAGTTTTGTCGCCAGTGTCGCCCAGTTCACGCCAAAAACCGTCGAAACCAGCGATGAACGGCTGAAACTGATGTTCCGCGTCAAAGCGCGTATCCCGCCAGAGCTGTTGCAGCAGCATCTGGAGTACGTCAAAACGGGCTTGCCGGGCGTAGCGTGGGTGCGGGTGAATGAAGAACTTCCGTGGCCTGACGACCTGGTGGTGAGGTTGCCGCAATGACGCATCTGGAACTGGTTCCCGTCCCGCCTGTCGCGCAACTGGCGGGCGTGAGCCAGCATTATGGAAAAACCGTTGCGCTGAACAATATCACTCTCGATATTCCGGCCCGCTGTATGGTCGGGCTGATTGGCCCGGACGGCGTCGGGAAGTCGAGCTTGTTGTCGTTGATTTCCGGTGCCCGCGTCATTGAGCAGGGCAATGTGGTGGTGCTGGGTGGCGATATGCACGACCCGAAGCATCGCCGAGACGTCTGCCCGCGCATCGCCTGGATGCCGCAGGGGCTGGGCAAAAACCTCTACCACACCTTGTCGGTGTATGAAAACGTCGATTTTTTCGCTCGCCTGTTCGGTCACGACAAAGCGGAGCGGGAAGTGCGAATTAATGAGCTGCTGACCAGCACGGGGTTAGCACCGTTTCGCGATCGTCCGGCAGGGAAACTCTCCGGCGGGATGAAGCAAAAACTTGGGCTGTGCTGCGCGTTAATCCACGACCCGGAACTGTTGATCCTTGATGAGCCAACAACGGGGGTTGACCCGCTCTCCCGCTCCCAGTTCTGGGATCTGATCGACAGTATTCGCCAGCGGCAGAGCAATATGAGCGTGCTGGTCGCCACCGCCTATATGGAAGAGGCCGAACGCTTCGACTGGCTGGTAGCGATGAATGCCGGAGAAGTGCTGGCAACTGGCAGCGCCGAAGAGCTGCGGCAGCAAACGCAAAGCGCTACGCTGGAAGAAGCATTTATAAATCTGTTACCGCAAGCGCAACGCCAGGCGCATCAGGCGGTAGTGATCCCACCGTATCACCCTGAAAACGCAGAGATTGCCATCGAAGCGCGCGATCTGACCATGCGTTTTGGTTCCTTCGTTGCCGTTGATCACGTTAATTTCCGCATTCCACGCGGGGAGATTTTTGGTTTTCTTGGTTCGAACGGCTGCGGTAAATCCACCACCATGAAAATGCTCACCGGACTGCTGCCCGCCAGCGAAGGTGAGGCGTGGCTGTTCGGGCAACCGGTTGATCCAAAAGATATCGATACCCGCCGTCGGGTGGGCTATATGTCGCAGGCGTTTTCGCTCTATAACGAACTCACCGTGCGGCAAAACCTTGAGTTACATGCCCGTTTGTTTCACATCCCGGAAGCGGAAATTCCCGCGCGAGTGGCTGAAATGAGCGAGCGTTTTAAGCTCAACGACGTTGAAGATGTTCTGCCGGAGTCATTGCCGCTCGGCATTCGCCAGCGGCTTTCGCTGGCGGTGGCGGTGATTCATCGCCCGGAGATGCTAATCCTCGATGAGCCGACTTCTGGCGTCGATCCGGTGGCGAGGGATATGTTCTGGCAGTTGATGGTCGATCTCTCGCGCCAGGACAAAGTGACTATCTTCATCTCCACCCACTTTATGAACGAAGCGGAACGTTGCGACCGCATCTCACTGATGCACGCCGGAAAAGTGCTCGCCAGCGGTACACCGCAGGAACTGGTTGAGAAACGCGGAGCCGCCAGTCTGGAAGAGGCATTTATCGCCTATTTGCAGGAAGCGGCAGGGCAGAGCAACGAAGCCGAAGCGCCGCCCGTGGTACACGACACCACCCACGCGCCGCGTCAGGGATTTAGCCTGCGCCGTCTGTTTAGCTACAGCCGCCGCGAAGCGCTGGAACTGCGACGCGATCCGGTACGTTCGACGCTGGCGCTGATGGGAACGGTGATCCTGATGCTGATAATGGGTTACGGCATCAGTATGGATGTGGAAAACCTGCGCTTTGCGGTGCTCGACCGCGACCAGACCGTCAGTAGCCAGGCGTGGACACTCAACCTCTCCGGTTCCCGTTACTTTATCGAACAGCCGCCGCTCACCAGTTATGACGAGCTTGATCGTCGGATGCGTGCGGGCGATATCACGGTGGCAATTGAGATCCCTCCCAATTTCGGGCGCGATATCGCGCGTGGTACGCCTGTGGAACTCGGTGTCTGGATTGACGGTGCGATGCCGAGCCGTGCCGAAACGGTAAAAGGTTACGTGCAGGCCATGCACCAGAGCTGGCTACAGGATGTGGCGAGCCGACAATCCACACCCGCCAGCCAAAGCGGGCTGATGAATATTGAGACGCGCTATCGCTATAACCCGGACGTAAAAAGCCTGCCAGCGATTGTTCCGGCGGTGATCCCGCTTCTGCTGATGATGATCCCGTCAATGCTAAGCGCCCTTAGCGTGGTGCGGGAAAAAGAGCTTGGGTCGATTATCAACCTTTACGTGACCCCCACCACGCGTAGTGAATTTTTGCTTGGTAAACAGTTGCCATACATCGCGCTGGGGATGCTGAACTTTTTCCTGCTCTGCGGCCTGTCGGTGTTTGTGTTTGGCGTACCGCATAAAGGCAGTTTCCTGACGCTCACCCTGGCGGCGCTGCTGTATATCATCATTGCCACCGGAATGGGGCTGCTGATCTCCACCTTTATGAAAAGCCAGATTGCCGCCATTTTCGGTACGGCGATTATCACGTTGATCCCGGCGACACAGTTTTCCGGGATGATCGATCCGGTAGCTTCGCTGGAAGGTCCAGGACGTTGGATCGGCGAGGTTTACCCGACCAGTCATTTTCTGACTATCGCCCGCGGGACGTTCTCGAAAGCGCTGGATCTGACTGATTTGTGGCAACTTTTTATCCCGTTGCTGATAGCCATCCCGCTGGTGATGGGCTTAAGTATCCTGCTGCTGAAAAAACAGGAGGGATGATGCGCCATTTACGCAATATTTTTAATCTGGGTATCAAAGAGTTGCGCAGTCTGCTTGGTGATAAAGCGATGCTGACGCTGATTATTTTCTCGTTTACGGTGTCGGTTTATTCATCAGCGACCGTCACGCCAGGATCGTTGAACCTCGCGCCGATCGCCATTGCCGATATGGATCAATCGCAGTTATCGAACCGGATCGTTAACAGCTTCTATCGTCCGTGGTTTTTGCCACCGGAGATGATCACCGCCGATGAGATGGATGCCGGACTGGACGCCGGACGCTATACCTTCGCGATAAATATTCCGCCTAATTTTCAGCGTGATGTCCTCGCCGGACGCCAGCCGGATATTCAGGTGAACGTCGATGCCACGCGCATGAGCCAGGCATTTACCGGCAATGGGTATATCCAGAATATTATCAACGGTGAAGTGAACAGCTTTGTCGCGCGCTACCGTGATAACAGCGAACCGTTGGTATCGCTGGAAACCCGGATGCGCTTTAACCCGAACCTCGATCCCGCGTGGTTTGGCGGGGTGATGGCGATCATCAACAACATTACCATGCTGGCGATTGTATTGACCGGATCGGCGCTGATCCGCGAGCGTGAACACGGCACGGTGGAACACTTACTGGTGATGCCGATAACGCCGTTTGAGATCATGATGGCGAAGATCTGGTCGATGGGGCTGGTGGTGCTGGTGGTATCGGGATTATCGCTGGTGCTGATGGTGAAAGGTGTACTGGGCGTACCGATTGAAGGCTCGATCCCGCTGTTTATGCTGGGCGTGGCGCTCAGTCTGTTTGCCACCACGTCAATCGGCATTTTTATGGGGACGATAGCGCGTTCAATGCCGCAACTGGGGCTGCTGGTGATTCTGGTGCTGCTGCCGCTGCAAATGCTTTCCGGTGGTTCCACGCCGCGCGAAAGTATGCCGCAGATGGTGCAGGACATTATGCTGACCATGCCGACGACACACTTTGTTAGCCTCGCGCAGGCCATCCTCTACCGGGGTGCCGGATTCGAAATCGTCTGGCCGCAGTTTCTGACGCTGATGGCAATTGGCGGCGCATTTTTCACCATTGCGCTGCTGCGATTCAGGAAGACGATTGGGACAATGGCGTAAGGAAGGGAAACTTGACTTCATACTGTGATGTCATAAAGTGAAGTCATAAGGGAATGTCATGTAAACACAGGTACAGGCTTTACGAAAGAAACAAAAAAACACACTGGATCAGCTATTTAAATCACCTTTACCTCAAGGAATCAAATGGACTGATATAGAATCTCTGGTTAAAGCGTTAGGCGGAGAAATTAAGGAAGGAAGAGGTTCGCGTTGTAAGTTCATACTAAATATGAGCGTTGCGTGTTTCCATCGGCCTCATCCGTCGCCAGATACCGATAAAGGCGCTGTAGAAAGCGTGCGTGACTGGTTACTAAGTATAGGGGTAAAACCATGATCAAACTGAAGACGCCAAACTCTATGGAGATTGCCGGGCAACCTGCTGTTATCACTTACGTGCCAGAACTGAATGCATTTCGTGGCAAATTCCTGGGCTTGTCAGGTTATTGTGATTTT
>OERT01000368.1_pt1 | contig 10451 bp, 16 predicted proteins | sample 1540111 | NCBI WGS metagenome assembly OERT01 (sample SAMEA3891235, study PRJEB23780) | metagenome | biome: terrestrial biome; feature: animal house; material: water of meat washing | place: Italy | collected 2015-05-12
ATCCAGTACACTGGTGTATTTGGTATGACCAATGAAATATACAAGAAGAATTTCGTGTGTTATAAAGTGAACCAAGAAACTGAACGCATGATTCGCATGTTTATCATTATCAGTAATTTTTGTGAATTTTTTGACTCTCTTGAGGAATGCGAAAAGCTCACAATCACTATTGCTAGTGGTACTGATGTTGCATTGCACTTTAGCAATTTGAAATCGGAATTCATGTTCCAAAGCATTGACGAAATTCACGAGTATATGTATGCGAGATCATAAAGTATTATATTCGCGCTGGTCTGCGTTAGTTGATACATATCCTTCATTTGAAGATTTTTTCACTGAAGCTAATCTAAGCCATACAGCAGACATGGCCATAACTCAATATGGGATTTTTATTGGCTTAATGGAATATGTCGCGATGTTCTTGCCAGTGCAAGGCGGTATCACTGTAGTTGAAAATCCTGCTCAAACTAGAGTTGACCAAGAAATGCGAGCCATGTTCATCTACAAGAATATTCTAAAAGCATGGGCTGCAATTGACTACTCAGTTTGAAATTATTATGTCAATAGGCACCGACGTAGGGGATCATTTTACTAAGATGTTATCCTGTTGCAAGTATTTGAACAACGAATCGCAATGTGTGCAAGATTTTTACAGTACAACCCAAAACAATTCCAATAATAAATGTTATACTAGTGCATAAGGAGCTTAAACGCTCCATTTAACCTAACCTAAACAACACTCTAGAAGGGGGTCTTACTATGAGTAAACAAGAACGTGTGTACGCCTACATTGGCCGTTTCCAAATCGAACACAAAGCCCATGTGGCTACCATGCATTACGCTCTTGATCATTCCGATCATTTGATCGTACTGGTTGGTTCTGCTGAAGTAGCTCGCGATGATCACAATCCGTTCACTTTTGAAGAACGGAAGCAGGTCATTGAAGCAAACTGTGAATCCATGTTGGCCGACTATCGCGCTCGGGGGTTGAGCAAGAAGTTGTCTGTTTTGCCAGTACATGATTACGTGTATTGCAACAACAAATGGATTCAGGAAGTGCAAGAGCAAGTTGCTTCTGTTACTACCAGTTCCGATATCACTCTGACTGGCTGTGACAAAGACAGCAGCACTTTCTACCTGAAATTCTTCCCGCATTGGAAGCAGGACTTTTTCACTCTACAAGAGGGAATTTCCGCAACTGGCTATCGCGAGAAGTATTTTGGTACTCCGTCCGTAATTGACGAAACTCTGCCGGAAGCTACTAAGGAATTCCTGAGCAAGTTCCGCCGCCGTCACGACGGTAAAACTTTCGCCAAGCTGGTAGCTGAATTCAACTTTGTACCGAATTACCAAAAGCCGTTCAAGGATATGCCGTATGGTATGGTTCCTTTTGTAACTGGCGATGCGGTCCTAGTATGCGCCGGCCACATTCTGCTGGTAGAACGCGGTGGTATGCCTGGTATTGGTACTTGGGCTCTGCCTGGTGGCTTCTTCCAGTGCGGTATGGACTGGAGCGAAGAAAAAGGTCGCTTTGTGCCGAACGGTCGTCCTATTGACCGTGATCCTGTAGCTACTGTTCTGCGTGAGCTGCGTGAAGAAACCAACGTGCGTGTTCCGCTTCCGGTACTGGAAGGTCGTATTCGTGAGACTCAAGTCTTCTGTGATCCGAACCGTTCTCGCCGCTGGCGTATCATTACCCACGCATCCTACATTCAGTTGAATGATACTACTCTTCCTGAAGTGCGTGGCGATGACGATGCTGCTAAAGCATTCTGGGTTCCGATCAGTGAGATCAAGAAGAACCGTTCCAAGTTCTTTGAAGATCATCTGAGCATCATTGATGCTTACCTGGGTATTCTGTAATGCAATGAGGGGCCTAGTGCCCCTCTATTAATTTAAACGGGAGAAACACTTATGAAAGCTATGCTGATCGCCTTGGCATTGGTTGGTACTTCTGCATTCGCATTTGAGCCGCTGAAGGGTCAAGTGTGTGTTATCGTACAGAGAGAATGCCAGCCTGATGTTAAGGACATTGCAAATGGCACCTGGTATCTTGCTGCTGACTGTTCAGTACGTGTAGTAAAGCAAAGTCGCTATCGTGGCGGTGACAATATTGTCACTGACATGAAGCCTGAGCCGAAGTATGTTTGCACTACTTCTCCTGAAAAAATGGTATTTCCTGAAGACGTACCTGAATCCGAGGCGGAATGATGTGGAGCATATTTGATCCTAAGAACAAAGAGCTTCTTGAAGATCTAAAACGCCAAACTGGCATGAACGATGGCGATATAGAGCGCCTCAAAAAGGAATGTCAAGAAGCTACTGATAAAATAAACAAAATGCTTGGACTGCCTCAAGATAATCCGTTATAATGCAGGTATAACATTTTTTGGAGTTTTTTATGATCCGCACTGGCTTCTGCTGTTTTATTCTGAAATCCGATGGCTCTCGTATGGAGGGTACTGAGTTTAAGAGTACTACTCAAAAGTTCCTCAAATCGAGAAGTTTTGCGGAGCAAGCATCCAAGATTGGTGGCATTGTGGCACACAATCTTAAGTCACTCTCCAATTCCATTCACTATGTAAGCATGTTGCCAGAAGAGCAACGGATGTTCCGTATTGGATCTGATTTGTTTGGATTCTACGAGCATCCTGAGTTTAAGGTGCATTATGAGCCGTTAATGCCATTCATTACTTCCGAGCTGAAGAAGATTGGAGATAGCGCTCGAGCGGCCAACATACGTCTAAGTATGCATCCTGATCAGTATTGCGTTATCAATTCCGAAACGCAAGAGGTTGTGGACAAGTCATTGCTGTTCCTTGAGTATCATGCCGATGTTGCTCGAATGATGGGTTATGGCGTCACTAAACAAGATTTCAAAATCAATATCCATCTGAGCGGGCGCTCCAACATTATCCCGTACGATCGCATGTCCGATACTGTCAAGAATACATTGACATTTGAGAATGATGAGAGAACTGGCACTCTTGAACGAGTATTGGGTATCTGTGAAAAATATGATATTCCGTGCGTACTGGACATTCATCATCACTGGTGCAATACAGGTGATTATTTGTTTGAAGGGGATGAGCTCATTGAACGTGTAAAGCGTACTTGGGTTGGTACGAATATGCGGCCAGTACTGCACGTATCGCATTCGAGAGAAGAAGTATGGCCTGATAAAGTTGAAGCTCCTTGCATGACTGATATCCTCAAGAATATCACCCGCAAAGAAACATTCAAACATTCCGATATGATAGACAACGAGGCATTCATTGAATATCTTGCGTGTACTTTTCGATCGGATTTTGATTTCCAAGTTGAGGCTAAACTCAAAAGTATTGCGAGTGCTGCCTTAGTTAAGAAACTTAAACTATATGAGGTATAGCTATGGCAAAAAGTAATGATTCTAAATGGTTCTGGGATCGTTATGTGAGATTTTATTCCGACCTGATGAGTAATATCCGCATGAACGATATGGAGCCTCTAGTTGTTATTGCTGGTATTATTGGCAACGTGATAATCCATGCAACTACCATTCTTCGAGCAGATCCCCTATGGGTGGGCGTTTCAGAAGTGCTCATGGTAATTGTTGCTGTTTGGTGGATACTGAGCTTTATCGTTTGTGCGATTATTGCGTTGGTATTATGTTTTGATCGAAACTTTGATGTGATTGACCTGTTCTATACTATGGCATTCACATTCATCACAATTGCTTTTATTGCATTGTTCTTCGTGATGACCGGTGTTGTGCCGTATTTGCCGTTCTTGGCATTCTTATAACATTCTACTATATTTGCGTTATAGTAAAGTATGTTTAATTAGGAGTTAATAGCAATGATGACTTTGTACTATCTGATGAAAGAATTTGGTCTGTGGTATTTGCTGGGTCTGCCGCTGGTGTTCATGACTGTGAGCACTGTAAGCATGATCATTGGCCAGAAGCTGAATCGCTATATGCAAATTGTGCTTATTCTGGCTTGGCCTGTTGCCATTCCGGTTCTGTACGTACTGTGCTTGTTGAGCACTAGCATTCGTGCTAAATTTGCCAATTGGCGGAAGCATTGATTTTGGGGGCTCTGTGCCCCCACATTAATAACAAGGAGAACGATATGTATTTTATCGCTTATATTCCCGTCCGCGAAGATGTAGTCGCAACTAACAAGTTGTTCCGCTTCAAGCGCGTATTTAAAGTGTGTGGTGAACCACACCTTGTCCCTATTGGGCGTTTGGATATTGCAAACTCTGTGATTGCATCCTGCGTTCCGTTCGTTGGCCAGATCGCCATTCCTCTCATTGGTGAAGATATTGAAGAACTGCATGAGACTATGTCTATGCTGTACGAAATCGGATCCGAAGTTCCTGTATATGAATATGCTCGTCTAGAAGCGCAAGCTCGTTTGGGTCATGCATTCAGTACAGTAGAACGTGAAATGGCCGAAGATGACTTGGTTATTGAGCTTGATGCTGATGATGAACTCACCTTCCTGTACGATGAATTGTCTGAATTCATTCCAGGTGGCAAAGTACCTGTATGCACTAGCATCAGTACTATGTTCTATGAACTGCCGGAATATGCGCAAAAAGAAATCACCAATGATCAAGGCGAAGTCCAGGCCGCTGATGTTGTTGATGCGTATATTATGATCCACGCTGATGGTGTGCGTTCTGCTGCTAAATTGGTAGGCGCTGCTCTGCGTTTGGACGATATGGCTTCTCAACTGCTGGAAGTTGTTGATGAAAAGCTGTCCAACACTGCTGCCAAGATCAACAACTTCCTGCTCCGCAAGCTCGTGAAGTAATGGCAACAACCATTCGTGTATGGCCGGTTCCTCGTGTTCCGGCCAGAAAACCTGACATACTAAAGGATTCAAGTGCTAAGAGCCAATCCTTATGTATGTGTTGTAGATTTGTAGGTCATACGTGGACTAGTACCTGCAAATATTGCGGCCACAATCTACTGCACCTGAATAACAAAGTCAAAGCACCTAAGAAAGGTGATTTACGTGGTTGGCGGCAATTGCTAGTTGCTTATGCTTGGATGATTCATAATCAATTGGGTAATATGTATCCTTGTAAAGAATTGAACGAGTATGAGAGCCATATGGCACTGCACAAGTCAGGTTCGCATAGACAAACTCAAATGTACTACAATGGCCGTTATGCCATTCTGGAACGTTGGGTACTTGAGTTGGATGATTTGTACAACAAGAAGGTTCGTAACAAATCAGCATAACGTTGTTATAATAGCGCATAAGCAAATGCGCTTATTAATTTTTTTGGCTCTGGATTAATGTCCAGTATTTTTTACACACTCTAAGGGGGTCTTAGATATGTTGAATGAAAAATCCTTTCCGGCAACTCTGTTCGGTACTAACTCCATTCTGCCTGTTAACTTCATTCTGGACGTTGACAGCTACAAAGTGGCACACCAAAAAGAATATCCGGAAGATACTGCTTATATCTTCAGTACTGTAGTGGCTCGTAAGCCAAACAAGTTCACTGACAAAGTTGTCGTAATGGGTCACCAGATGAACATCATCAAGTACCTTCTGGGTATTCGTGTTACCTATTACGCAATTGACGAAGCTGAAGAAGAAATTACCAATGCTGGCTACGAATTCGATCGTGCTCCTTGGGAGCGCATTATCGCGTTGCACGGGGGCCGTCTCCCGCTGGAAATTCGCGCTGTACCGGAAGGTACTGTCGTTCCAGTCGGAACCGTTGTCGCTACCATCGTGAACACTGATCCTGATTTTCCGTGGCTGACTTCTTATGTGGAAACCACTTTCCAACGTGATGAGTGGAAGGGTACTACCGTTGCAAGTATTTGCCGTGCAGTTCGTGATGAGCTGTTGGCTTATGCTGAGAAATCTGGCACTCCTGCTATCCACGTTGATTATGCACTGCATAACTTCGGTGATCGTGGCGCTGATGCTCATGAAGCTGCGGTGAATGCTGGTATTCCGCATCTGGCACTGTTTGAAGGTACTGACTGCCTGCAAGCTAACCGTTACATCAAGTACTACTACGGCGAAGAACGTCATCACGGTGTATCCGTTGAGGCGTCTGAACACTCCGTAATGTGCTCTAACTCCAATGCACTCGAACGTTGCGACTTTGGTGGCTTTGTCAAGATGCTGGATCGTCTGGAACACATTCTGGATCGCATCGATGCTGGTGCTAAACTGGCTCCGATTGTAAGTATCGTAATTGATACCTACGATACCTATCGTGCAATCAAAGAGTTCCTGGGTGTACGTCTGCGTGATCGTATTATTCGTTTGGGCCAACGTGGTGGTAAAGTTGTTGCTCGTCCGGACAGCGGTAACGCAATTGAAATGCCAATTGAATGCATCATGATGTTGATGGATGCTTTTGGCTACGAAGTGAACGCGAAAGGCTACAAGCAACTGCCTGCGTATATTGGCGTTCTGCAAGGTGATGGCATCAACCAAGGTTCTGTACGCCAGATTCTGGCACGTATGGACGAAGAAAAACTGGCACTGGGTAACCTGGTGTTTGGTATGGGTGGTGGTCTGACTCACGAAGCTGGTCGTGATGAATTCTCCTTCGCAATGAAAGCAACTGCTCGTTGCACTCGCGATGGTGTGTGGCACGATCTGTTCAAAGATCCTATCACTGACATCGGTAAGCGTTCCTTGAAGGGTCGCGTGACTACCTTCCGTACTGCGGATGGTCGTATGTTCAGTGATCGTATTGAGCTGAAAGAAGTTAACAAGCAACTGCATGATGTTCTGGAAACTGTTTTCCTGAACGGTGACATGCTAGTCAAGTACAACTTCGAAGAAGTAATCGCTCGGGCTCGCGCCTAAGTGAATGGCGCATCGAAAGGTGCGCCTATTAACAAGTGAGGTACACATTATGGTAGTAACACTGGTCAATCGTAATAACAATCAGCAGTACATCAAAAATATGGATAGTATTCCTCTTGTGGGGGATTATATCTACGTGGATGAGAATGTTACTCTGAAGGTTCTGATAATCATTCATGACGTGACTTCTTCCCATAATATCATGGTAGTTTGCACCAAAACGGCATTTCCTCTTGCTGTTAATTTGTAATTAACCTAACCCTGTCTACTAAAGGAGACAAAAATGAAAAAGGTAATTCTCGGTCTGGCTATTGGTCTGATGGCTTCTTCTGCTTTTGCTGACACCAACTACATTGGTGGTGGCTTCGGTCGTACTGCTATGGCTGATGACGCGGCCCCGTCCTTCAACGTAGTAATCGGTCACGAGATCCAAGTAGCTGATCAATTTGGTCTGGCTCTGGAATCTGGTTACACCAAGTTTGGTGATCTGACTGGTACTGTTGATGGTACTACTGGTACTCTGGATATGTATGGCATTCCGGTAAAACTGAAGCCTACCTATCATCAAGACAAATTTAGCGTAGCTCCGTATGTTGGTGCTACCTGGCTGCACGGCGATCTGACTGGTGACTTGTCTGGCTCTGGCGATGACACTTTTATGACCTACGGTCTGGACATTGGCTATGACGTTGACGAAGTTGTCACCTTGAAAGCAGGCTACAACTACATTGACGCCGATGTTGAAGGTTATTCACTGCCCATGAAGACTATCAACGCTCAAGTAGTGTTCAAGATCTAATGCAATGGCGTCCTGAGCGACGCCTATTAATTAAACAGGAGAATAAGAATGGCTATTACTGTTATTATCGTGAATAATAATAAAGAATACCGTTTTGATAACGCTGACATCTCTCGCATTCCGTGTATCGGTGAGCGAGTGTATTATACTCGGGTTTCGTGGGCACCTGTAAAAATGGTAACTCATGATTTTCCGGAGGGTAAAATCTACATAGAGACTTAGAATGCCAAATCATATTACAAACGTTGTAAAAATCCTTTCAAATTCTTCTGAGCGTGCTCAGGAAGTGATGGCCGCTGCTATTGATCTCAATGGCGGGATTTTTGACTTCAATCGTATTGTTCCAATGCCTGATATTCTTCGTGGTACTAATTCACCTAACAATGTGAATGGTTCTAAGTGTTTAGAAGAAACTGGGTATGACAGTTGGTACACCTTCTCTGTAAATGAATGGGGTACTAAGTGGAATGCTTACTCGCAACGTAATTCAATTATGTTGAATGACATCGGAAACGATGCCGAAGAGAATGAGCGATTAGTTCTTGAAAATATCAAAGCAAATGGCGGGTATCCAACTATTGTGCGGTTTGAAACTGCATGGAGTACACCTGTTCAGTTGTATAGTGCATTTTCTGAGAAATTCCCTGACGTGACTATTGAAGTACTGTACGCAGATGAAGATACAGGTTATAACTGCGGAACTCTGATGTTCAATGCTGGTTTGCTCACGTATGATAATTCTGCTCCGGCGGGAAATAGTCGTACGCCTAGTGATGACGAATATTGGGAAAAATTTGCCGAATCTGTTTATTGCTATGATGTGGGGTGCTAATGCGCCCTATTAACAAGTCTACAATGTGTTGTTATAATAACTTGTAACGTTTAATTGCTTAGGACAAAGACATGTATCAAACTGTACCGTTCGGCACTAAAGGTCGTCGTAATGCTTCCTTTATTTGCTATTATGCAAAAGATACCACTCCGTATCAAGGCGCTTCTGTTGAGGAAGGCTTTCCGGAAGGTTTAGACCAGATCAAAGCACACAAAATCCTCATGCAAATGCGTTGGGATGCCAAACTGGGCTTCACTGGTGGTATGGTGGAAGAAGATGAACTGCGTGAACTGATGGATGCTAATGAGCTCCTGATGGACGCTGCTGTTCGTGAAAGCATTGAGGAAATTGGTTACGAGCCTAGCCCGTACCATCTCGTTCCGCTGAACAGCGTTGTTCTGCACGATAAAGATCTGAACGTGCATCTGTACATGTGCGAGCGCACTGAAAAAGAGCTGTATGATATGCAGCGTAATTATCAAGAAGGCAAACATGCTCTGATCGAGGGTATGGGTGTACTGGTAATGACACTGACTGACGTCTGCAAGAAGAACTTGCTGACTGCTCAACTGGCTAAAGGCGTTCGTGAAGAATTGGAGGCGATTTATGAGTTCCTGGGTTAATATCGAAGAGAAACGTTCTTCGGATACTTCTGTAAAGAAATATATCTTTACCCAGGAAGATGCAATCGCTGAATCCGTTCTGTATGCATATCCGACCTATGAAGAACGCACTGTTATGTGTGTGAGTACCATGACTGGCTGCCCTATGGGTTGTAGCTTCTGTGGTACTGGTAAGTTCTTCGGTCGCAATCTGGAAGCTGCGGAAATCATTGCTCAAATTGAGCATATGCGAGACGTAAACAACATCGATTTCAATTCCTGCAAGAAATTGCAGTTGATGTTTATGAGCATGGGTGAACCGCTGTTGAACTGTGATGCAGTATGCGTGACTTTGCGCACTCTGCATACCATGTATCCCAATGCACAATTGCTGATCAGCACCAGTGGCCCTAAAACTGACGGTTGGGAGCAGTTCATGAAAACTGCTCAACTTGTCCCTACTGTGGGTTTGCAATTCAGTGTTCATGAAAGCACTGATGAAGCACGTAACAAATTGATTCCGATGAAGAAGAAACTTTCGTTGGAAGAAATTGCTCACATGGGCTTGGAGTTTTACCGCTTGACTGGTCGCAAGCCGTTCTTCAACTACTGCGTACATCAAGGCAACAGTTCTGACGATGACGTTATGCGTTTGCGTATGCTGTTTGATCCGAGAGTATGGGAATGCACACTGTCTGTCATTTGCGAGAAAGACGAATTGTTAGCCGCTGCTGCGGATAAACATATGGATCTTATTGTACGTTTCAATGCGGCGATGGTTGAAATGGGCTTCAACACTCGTGTTTTTGATCCTGCTGGCTCCGATGATATCGGAGGCGGTTGTGGACAACTTCATAGTGTGCAAAAGTTTGCAAAAGAAAACCCGCACATCCTTCATCAGAGTGCGGGTGATAAAATTCGTTGTCGGTCTATTGACTAACCTTATGTTTGCACTTATCAAAATGATAACGTGACATGTTAGGACCTGCTCCTTGCTTTCCGCAGTGTGGGCAGGTCTTTTCAGTATGTTTAAATCCAGTGAGTGCTTTTGATATATTTGCCGCGCGTTCTTCACGATTGTGATTCCAGCTCTCGGATATTAACTGTTTGGTATCATCAGAATGCTGTTTTCCGTAGAATGAATTATCCTCGCCGGTGCGTGTACCTTTTCGTATATCGCTCCAGTGCTGTTTAGTTTCTTCGGAATGTGTTTTACCCTTCCAAGGATTTACATAACCTTGTTGGTATGATTGTTTTTGTTTCTGTCGACCTTGTTCAATTGATTCGGGCTTATGTTTTTTACCATAGAACGGATTTAAATGATCGGGCCCAGCCCCACATCCACCAGGCATTAAGTTATAAGTATCGGAACGAGAAACATA
>OERT01000370.1_pt1 | contig 10423 bp, 8 predicted proteins | sample 1540111 | NCBI WGS metagenome assembly OERT01 (sample SAMEA3891235, study PRJEB23780) | metagenome | biome: terrestrial biome; feature: animal house; material: water of meat washing | place: Italy | collected 2015-05-12
CTTGTTCAGCCGGGACGTTGTATCTATCTGGATGCGGGAACGACCACGTTAGCGATTGCACAGCATCTGATTCACATGGAGTCACTGACTGTGGTCACAAACGATTTCGTTATTGCGAACTACTTGCTCGACAACAGTAATTGCACAATTATTCACACTGGCGGTGCAGTGTGTCGGGAAAACCGTTCCTGTGTCGGGGAAGCCGCTGCGACCATGCTGCGCAGCCTGATGATTGATCAGGCTTTTATTTCTGCATCGTCATGGAGTGTGCGGGGGATTTCTACGCCAGCGGAAGATAAAGTCACGGTGAAACGGGCGATTGCCAGTGCCAGCCGCCAGCGAGTTTTGGTCTGTGATGCGACGAAATATGGTCAGGTGGCGACATGGCTGGCGTTACCATTAAGCGAGTTTGATCAGATTATTACAGACGACGGTTTGCCGGAGAGTGCCAGTCGCGCGCTGGTGAAGCAGGATCTCTCTTTGCTGGTAGCGAAAAATGAATAATGGCCTGCAATAACATCTGGTTACTCATGCTTCACAGAAGAAGCATGAGACTACCTTATTTTATAAAATGACAGCCGCCCACTTTTCGGCGATCCGGTATCTATATAAATCTGGTTAGCGAACGTCTGAATGTTATCAAACATCATATGACCAAATATAAAGAAGTCGGCGCCGTTTATTTTTTGTAATTCGCTATTAAGTGATTTCTGCACACGATCAACAGGCCAGAGTAATTCGCTCTCCGCTATTTCTTTACCAAAGAGATATTCACTCCCCGGATAATCTGCATGTGCGATGACATATTTTATGTTGTCGTTAGTGATTTCAATAATATGTGGAAGGTGATGGAATTTCAGCAACAGATCTATTGCCTCTTGTTGCTCTGAATCATTTAAATCGAAAAACCAGTCACCACCGCTGGCAAGCCACATATTGCCATCGCCGGTCGCGAACGCATCCAGCGCCATTGCTTCGTGGTTGCCTTTAACGGAGATAAACCAGGGCTGGTTTAGCAGGCGCAGGACGTTAAGACTCTCCGGCCCACGATCGATGTTATCGCCTACCGAAATAAGTAAGTCGGTTTCGGGGAAAAAAGAGAGTTGATGTAAGCGGGATTGTAATAACTGATATTCACCATGAATATCACCAACGACCCATATATGGCGATAGTGATGGGCATTGATTTTTTGATAGCGTGTAGATGGCATGGTTTTACCCTGTAAAATAAGCTTTCCTATTATACAGGGTGTTTTTATTTTATTCGTCAGTTGTCGTTAATATTCCCGATAGCAAAAGACTATCGGGAATTGTTATTACACCAGGCTCTTCAAGCGATAAATCCACTCCAGCGCCTGACGCGGGGTGAGTGAATCCGGATCAAGATTTTCCAGAGCTTCGACCGCAGGCGAAGTTTCTTCTGGTACTGACAGCAAAGACATTTGCGTACCATCCACTTGCGTAGCGGCGGCGTTCGGCGAAATGCTTTCCAGCTCACGCAGTTTTTGCCGTGCGCGCTTAATAACCTCTTTTGGCACGCCTGCCAGAGCTGCAACCGCCAGGCCGTAGCTTTTGCTCGCCGCGCCATCCTGCACGCTGTGCATAAAGGCAATGGTGTCGCCGTGCTCCAGTGCATCGAGATGCACGTTGGCGACGCCTTCCATTTTCTCCGGTAACTGGGTCAGCTCGAAATAGTGGGTAGCAAACAGCGTCAATGCCTTAATCTTATTCGCCAGATTTTCCGCGCACGCCCACGCCAGCGACAGACCATCGTAGGTGGACGTTCCACGCCCGATCTCATCCATTAACACCAGACTGTATTCGGTGGCGTTATGTAAAATATTGGCGGTTTCAGTCATCTCCACCATAAAGGTTGAGCGCCCGGACGCCAGGTCATCTGCCGCGCCTACGCGGGTAAAGATGCGATCGATAGGTCCAATCTCGACTTTTTGTGCCGGTACATAGCTGCCGATGTAGGCCATCAGCGCAATCAACGCGGTCTGGCGCATATAGGTACTTTTACCGCCCATGTTCGGACCGGTGATGATCAACATGCGGCGCTGCGGCGACAGATTCAGCGGGTTGGCGATAAATGGCTCATTCAGTACTTGTTCAACTACCGGATGGCGACCTTCGGTAATGCGAATGCCCGGTTTATCAATAAAGGTCGGGCAGGTGTAGTTCAGGGTATAGGCCCGTTCCGCCAGGTTCACCAGCACGTCGAGTTCCGCCAGCGCGCTCGCGCTCTGTTGCAACGCTTCCAGATGCGGCAACAGCAGGTCGAACAGCTCTTCATAAAGCTGTTTTTCCAGGGTATGCAATGGATTTAACGACACCATCGGCTCCTGAAAAATCATGGCGATCTTATTACCGCGTACACCGCGCAACGTTTGATCGCTGGCGTGAAGCAGCGATTCGCCATGAAAACGAATATCGCCGGAGAGATATTCAACCGGCGGGGAAGGGAGCAGGCGTAAAATTGACAGCGCGGTAACGCTTTTGCCTGAACCTGACTCACCCACCAGCGCCAGCGTTTCGCCAGCCTCAATCTGTAGTGAAACATCATTGACTACTGTACGTACGGTTTGCTGATGGCGAAAACCCACCGACAAATTTTCAATCGCTAACAGAGTTTGCGTCATGCTACACCGCCTTATTAGGATCAAATGCGTCGCGGACGGCTTCACCAATAAAGATCAGCAAAGACAATAATATCGCCACCGACAAGAAGGCGGTGATCCCAAGCCACGGGGCCTGAAGGTTATTTTTCCCTTGTAACAGCAGTTCACCGAGTGACGGTGAACCGAGCGGTAGACCGAAGCCGAGGAAATCGAGCGAGGTCAGGGTGGTTATCGAACTACATAAAATAAACGGTAAAAAGGTGAGGGTCGCGACCATGGCATTAGGCAACATATGACGCAGGATGATACTGCGATCGCTGACGCCAAGCGCCTGTGCCGCACGAATGTAGTCGAAATTACGAGTACGTAAAAACTCCGCCCGCACCACGCCGACCAGACTCATCCAGCCAAACAAGACAGTAATTGCCAGCAGCCACCAGAAGTTAGGCTGTACGACGCTGGAAAGTAAAATAATCAAAAACAGCGTCGGCATCCCCGACCATACTTCAATAAAGCGTTGTCCCCAGAGATCGACTTTACCGCCGTAATAGCCTTGTAGCGCCCCCGCCAGCACGCCCATCACGCTGGAACAGAGAGTCAGCATCAGGCCAAACAGAACCGAGATCCGCGTGCCATAGAGAATGCGTGCCAGCACATCGCCGCCGTTGGCATCCGTTCCCAGCCAGTTTTGCCGGGAGGGTGGAGAAGGGAAGGGCTTATCGGTAGCAAAGTTGATACTGGTAGCACCAAAGCGAATCGGTGCCCACAGTACCCAGCCGTTATTTTCCAGCCGTTGTTTCAGCCACGGGTCCTGATAATCAGCCTGACTTGCCAGCGGGCCGCCAAAATCGCTTTCGCTGTAGTTTTTCAACAACGGGAAATACCAACTGCCGTCATAACGCACCAGCAACGGTTTATCGTTGGCGATAAGTTCAGAACACAAACTCAAACCAAACAAAACGAGGAAAATCCATAACGACCAGTAGCCGCGACGGTTATGGCGAAAACGCGCCCAACGGGCCTGATTGACGGGGCTGAGTCGCGACATTAACGTCCCTCAAAATCTATACGCGGATCGACCAGCGTATAGCTGATATCACTGACAATATTCAGCAGCAGGCCAATCAGGGTGAAAATATACAAGGTACCAAACATTACAGGATAATCGCGCGAGACGGTCGCTTCGTAGCCCAGTAAGCCAAGACCATTGAGTGAAAACATCACCTCAATCAGCAGCGAGCCGGTAAAAAACATGCTGATAAAGGTGGCCGGGAAACCGGCAATCACCAGCAGCATGGCGTTGCGGAACACATGTTTCCAGAGAATATTTTTTTCACTTACCCCTTTCGCACGCGCGGTCACCACGTATTGCTTGCGCACTTCATCAAGGAATGAGTTTTTTGTCAGCATGGTCAGCGCCGCAAAGCCACCAATCACTGTCGCCAGCACCGGCAGCGTGATATGCCACAGATAATCGGTGATTTTCTGATACCACGGCAGCGAATCAAAGTTAGCGGAAACCAGGCCGCGTAGAGGGAACAGGTCGAAATAGCTGCCGCCCGCGAAGAAGACAATCAGCAGGATGGCAAACAAAAAGGCCGGAATGGCGTAGCCGATGATGATAAATGCGCTACTCCAGACGTCAAAGCGGCTCCCATTATAAACAGCTTTGCGAATGCCTAACGGAATCGACACCAGATAGATAATCAGCGTGCTCCACAATCCGAGGGTGATGGAAACCGGCAGACTGTCTTTAATCAGCGTCAGCACCGAGGCGCTGCGAAACAGGCTATCGCCAAAATCAAAGCGGATGTAGTCCCAGAGCATTTTGAAGTAACGTTCGTGGATCGGCTTATCGAAACCGTAGCGATGAGTGATCTCGGCGATCACTTCTGGATCTAATCCGCGTCCGCCACGGTAATTACTGTCGCTGATATTGCCGACACCCGTTTGCGCATGGCTGGCACGAACACCTTCACCGCCTGCGCCGGGTAATACTCCGGCATTACCAAACTCAATGGCGGCGATGGCCTGGTCGACCGGACCGCCAGGCGCAATTTGCACGATGAAAAAGTTGATCGTGATAATCGCCCATAACGTTGGGATCACCAGCAACAGACGGCGAATCAGATAAGCGCCCATCTACTCTCCCTGTTGTCTGGCTGACGGCAGTTTGGCCGCTTTATTAACGTCATACCACCAGGTATCGATACCCAGGCTGTAAACAGGGCGTACAGCGGGTTGGGAGAATTTATCCCACCAGGCGAGACGGTCTTCCGCCATGTACCACATTGGCAGCATGTAATAATTCCACGTTAATACGCGATCCAGTGCTCGCCCCAACGGCAGTAATTTTTCTTTATTTCCCTGCGCGGCAATAATTTGGTTGATCAGCGAGTCGATAACCGGACTTTGCACGCCGGGGGCATTATAAGTGGAATTGATATATTCCGATGACCAGGAAATCTGTAAATCGGAACTGGGCCACGGCATCGCCCGCCATACGCGCGGCATCATGTCATAGTCGCGACTGCGCATGCGGTTGGTGATTTGCGAGTTATCCACCTTGCGAATGTCCATGTTGATACCCAGCCGTTGCAGGCTGTGCTGGAACGGCAATACCCACTGACTATTGCTGCTTGCGGGAAGCAATAATTCAAAGCTGAGTGGCTGACCCGTTGTGGCATTAACGCGTTGCTGACCCTTCAGCACCCAGCCCGCTTCGTTGAGAAGTTTGTCGGCTTTTAACAGGTTGTCACGATCGTAGCCATCGCCTTTGGATACCGGCGGCTGGTAGATTTGCGTGAAGACTTCTGGCGGTAGATCTTTTTTCATTGGTGCCAGAAGCACCAGCTCCGCGGCGTCGGGGTAATTTCTGGCCGCGTATTCGGTATTCTGAAAATAACTGTTCGTGCGACTCCAGGCATTGTAAAACAACGCCTTGTTCATCCATTCAAAGTCAAAGGCGAGAGTGATCGCTTCCCGGACCCGGCGATCGCTGAATACCGGACGTTGGATATTAAACGCCAGCCAGCGCGTATCCTGGGCTGATTCGTTCTTTTGCTCATCTTTGATGATGTATTTTTTATCGAAATTTTTACCGGTATAACGCGTGGCCCAGTTTTTAGCGTCGTTTTCCATACGCAAATCAAAGGCACCTGCTTTAAACGCTTCAAAGGCGACATTATCATCGAGGTAATAATCGTAGCGAATGGTGTCGAAATTCCAGCGTCCACGGTTTACCGGTAAGTTTGCTGCCCAGTAATCTTTCACGCGGGAATAGACAATATTTTGCCCCATTTTCCAGGACGTAATGCGGTACGGACCACTGGCAAGCGGAGGCGTGGCGAGCGGATCGCTAAGTTTGTGATCCTTCCAGTACTTTTCTGGAAATACCGGCAGCGAAAACAGACTCAGCATATCTTCTTTGCCGGGTTTAGCTAACTCAATGCGCACGGTTAACGGCGCAATGGCTTTGACGGTGGTGCCTTTGTAGACCAGACGAAATTGCGGCACGCCTTCGGTCATAAATTTTTGAAAAGTAAACTCTACATCGCGGGCAGTAATGGGCGAACCATCATGAAAACGGGCGCGCGGATTAATAGCGACCTCCACCCAGGAATAATCGTCAGCATAGCGTGCGCTTTCAGCAATCAGCGGGTAATAACTGCCTGGTTCGTCATCGGAAGTCGTAAATAGCGTGTCGTACAGCTGCTCGGTGCGTGCGCCCGGGTTGCCGCGCAGTGCATAGCGGTTGAAATTATCGAAGGTGCCGAGGGCTGACAACGTTATCTGCCCACCTTTTGGCGCGGCGGGGTTCACATAATCAAAATGGTTGAAATTAAACGCGTACCGGGGTTCGCCCAGCACGGCAAAGGCATAGCTTTCCTTGATAGCCTGCGCCTGCGCACCAAAGGTGAACAGAGCGATAAACAGCAGCAGTATGCGCACAATCATCTGCAACGGATTTCCTTTTACTCATCATTAGCCGCAATCCGGCATGCTTTCACTATGAATAATAAGGGACGTAAGCACACCTTACCACTGCGGCGTATACGGTTTCTTCAGCCAGCGAACAAAATCGTCCAGCGGTAACGGGCGACTAATCCAGTAGCCTTGCATGAAATTAACGCCGCGTTCGCTTAGCCATCGCGCCTGTTCCGGCGTTTCGACCCCTTCAGCAACCGTCAGCATATTGAGGCGTTTCGCCAGCGTCAGCACCGCGTCAAGTACGGGTGAAGTGATCGTTTCCGTACCGATGGCGTTGATAAATCCACGGTCAATTTTCAGATAATCGAGCGTAAAACGCTCAAGATAGATAAGCGCGCTGTGCCCGGTGCCGAAGTCATCAATAGCAATTTCTACGCCGACCGAGTGCAGCCAGGCGAAGAGTTGTGTGGCTTCTTGCTCTTTCAGCATATCGCGCTCGGTAATTTCCAGCACAATCTGGAAATGGTGTGCGGGCAGGGAAGTGAGCAGTTTCTGGATATCTGCTTTAAAGCTTTCGCTGTGCAGATGGTCCGGCGCAATGTTAATACCAAATTTGACGCCTACCGGCAGCACTTTTTCTAATTCTGCGGCATCGCGGGCAATTAACTCAAACAGGTGCTGAGTCAGCGGCACAATCATCTTTTGCGATTCGGCAAAGTTAATGAAGGCATCCGGGGGAATTTCTCCCGCGACAGGATGCCGCCAGCGTAGCAGTACTTCCAGGCCCGTTACTCGCAAAGCTTGTGTATCCACCACCGGTTGATACGCCACGTAAAATTGTTCGCGCTTGATGGCGGTCATGATTTCTCTGCCGGGGCGCATACGTACGCTCATCAGGTAATAGCAGAGCAGGCCAACGACAGTTCCACTCATGCCGCCCAGTAAAAATGCGTACCACACATCGTTCCATGTCCAGTCATCTGCATAAAGCCGAACGGTCAGAGGAATGCCCGCAATTTTAGTTTCACGGACTGGCATGTCGGTTAATTCGTTAACGTTCATCAAACGTGAAGAAAAGGTAGATAGCGCAGTATTGCCAATAATGAGGGCGACGCCATCGTAATCTTCCTGCCGTGAACTATAAAAGAGTGAAGGCGTCAGGTTGAGATTCAGAGCGGCAAAGACGCCGCTATTTTTCAGCAAAGGGTTGCGATACCAGATGACGATTGCGGGTTTGTTCGGCACCATCGGCGTGCCGGGTAAGATCGCCATATCGACGTTTTTATTAATGTCGAGCGCCGGAATCAATTCATTGAGTGGAATGTCCATCTCACCGGTCGCAGATGAACAGAATGTTTTTTTATCTTTCACCAGCACAAACGTACGGACATTCATGCTAAACGCCGCGCGGGCGGTCAGTTCGGGGTTAGCCTGCTGGCAGGTATCTAAGGTCAGCGGCTGAAGCCGGTCAGTAGTGGATTTCAGGTCGGCAAAATAGGTATCGAGATACTTTTGTACGTCGGTAATCAGTGTGTCGTATTTGACTTCGTGCTTATGCCAGGCCACTAAAAACTGAAGGCAACTCACCAGTATCGCAATCATCACGCCTGCAACAATGCAGGTAAGCAGGAGCTTACGTCCAGAATTGGGAGCGCGTATGAACATGATTCCGTTAATTTCCTGAAATTACGACAACATTTAAAAGATAACAATGACCGGACTATAGCCTGGATCAAGACGCGGAAACATCATTTTCTCTGATGAATGAAAACAAAAAAGCACTGCCTAAGCAGTGCTTTCAGTTAACTCGTCAGGATAGCCAAGGGATTGCATCCAAACGGTTTATTAGCTGCGGCTGAGAACCCGGCGTGCTTCGTTGTAACGCTTCTTCCAGTACGGTTCATTCATGCTGGAAATAATAACACCACTGCTGGTGGAAGCATGGACAAACTGATTGTTGCCGATATAAATACCGACATGGCGTCCCGTTGAACCGGCACGGAACAGAACTAAATCACCCGTACGCAAATTACTGCGGGAAACAGATTTACCCATTTCCTGCTGTTCGTAAGTCGAACGCGGAAGTTCTAAGCCAAATTGCTCACGGAATGTACGCTGTACGAAACCAGAACAATCGATACCTTTTTTAGTGCTGCCGCCCAGACGATAACGTACGCCTTTCCAGTCAGCATACTGATCCATAATTCGCGATTTTACGTCGACATTACGAACCAGGTTTTCAAATTCATCCTGAGAAGCTTGCAGTGATGATGTTTCACTACCCACTGCACGTGTCTCAGGATGCATATTCTTTGCGGTGTTATTTGCACTACATGCAGAAAGCAGAACCGCTACTGCAATCGCGGGGATCCCGCGCAAGATATATCTCAAAATCGGTTGAGATTTGACCATGTTGTTTGTTTTCCCTTGAAGTCCTTAACGACAAATATCGTTATAAAAAAATGCCAAGCGACACGAGACTAATTACCTGGGCATGTTGAAACAATTCCTTAAGGCCAAATCTGTGGACTAACGCACAAAATTATATGCTGTGAGGATAATCTACCGCCGAGGCAAAACGAGTTCGAGATTACCCGATTGGTGCGGTCTTGGCGAGCGGTTTTACATGATTTTTTATAAGAAAAAGTGATACAGAAAGTTAATAAGCGGGATTGGTCAATTAAAGTACGATTGAGTGAAACGCATGCAATCCATTCATTTACTTAGAGAATGATTTTTGCGCGCGATGGATGAAAGCACGGTGCGCATCATCAGGATTATCCTCACTATAAAAATAACCCTGATGATGTTAATTACTGTGAGTTATTTGTTTTGGAAATGTTTGTTTTTTCCCGGTAGTGATTTGTCAAAAAAGGTGATTAATCGATCACTTAATGGCGTCAGCAACACCCAGGGCAAACCGATCAATATCACGGTCATCGAACCGACAATGATGTCAGTAAACCAGTGTGCGCCAATCATTACTCTGGGAAATGCAAAAACCACAAAAATAATAAGGGCGATAAGGCCTGCAACTTTGCCGAAATAACGCCACATGAATGCCGAAAAAATAAGCAGCATCATACCGTGATCGCCGGGAAAGCTATCTCGTGAGGCATCTTTCGTGGGAACAGAGAGCAGTTCGCTGACGCGGTTAATATCGGTAAAAGTCAATGTTGGGCTGGCCCGTTTTACAGGAATTAATGCCTGACCCAGCTGGTTTAATACCACTGCAGTTAATAGCATGACCAGACCAATAATCACGATACGTCGTCTGCCTGGGGCGTTTTCTTTCAGCCAGAAACTCAGCATCAACATTCCCATCGCCAGCAGAGAACAACCGTCGAAAGCGCGATTGTTGGTCAATGCAACCAGCCACAAAAAGGCCTTACTTTCGACCAGTTTCTGATTAAAGAAATAAAAAATATCCGCATCAATCGGCAACCAGAATCCATGATTAACGGGAATATACCAGGAAAGAAACAGCGCGAGGCCGACAATATTCAACAACACTATTTGCGGCAAATTTTTAATCATATTTTCTCTAATTATCTTACTGAAAAACGCAGGCAACCTTACGCGGTAGTCGCTAAACGAAGCTTCAACAGCGCGCTCTGCAAAGCATTCCAGTCAGCTTCGCTGCTGGAAATCAGCTCAATACGACTGTCCGGTGGCGCAACGTTTTGCGTTTCAATGTGCAGGTCATCGCCCTGACGGTTGATTCGTACCAGCCCTTCGGGAATACGCAGCACGCCTTTGACGCGTTCCACCGGTGCAAGTCGCGCCCATTCCAGAATGCCAATGGTGTCGAATACCGTATCAGCGTCGAATATCCAGCCGCAGGCCTGATATCCTTGCCCGCTGTTCAGACT
>OERT01000372.1_pt1 | contig 10368 bp, 14 predicted proteins | sample 1540111 | NCBI WGS metagenome assembly OERT01 (sample SAMEA3891235, study PRJEB23780) | metagenome | biome: terrestrial biome; feature: animal house; material: water of meat washing | place: Italy | collected 2015-05-12
CTATATGTGTTGCCCGGGGGGACAATGAAAGAAGTGTCAGCAAGCCAGCCAGCGCCAACACCTTTATCGACACCCATGAGCTTAACATTATTAACAAAGACCTCGAGAATATCTTGGTTACTCGCAAACTCATTTACAACAGTTACAACAATGGCTTTTGAGGTTGTATTTATGTAGTTTATCCCTAATGCTCGTAATGAAGTAACATCCTGCCAAGTTTGACCAACACCAAAAGCCTGATCATTCAATACTTTGGCTTGTGCTGCTGTTACTGCTTGGGTTGTACTTACACTTGTTAGTGTATTGTTCAACTGAACAGCGCCAATAGCCGTTGTACTTGCATTTGGGAGTTGAGCAATAGGAACTTTTGTATTCGCCTCCAGTGAGGCTACACCGTTTGCGGCACCAACTTTATTGGATTCTAGTTTGTTATCCTGTAAAGCCTTGCCCTGTGCAGCACTCAAAGCCTTTGCGCTGTCATTTGTTGTTAGGTTATCAACTACAAAACCAGAGCCATTATAAACCCTCCACCCGGTCGTGTTGATGTTAGGGTTGTTACTGTTATTCGGCACAGTGCTTTGATAAGTAGTCAAGTTATCATTTGAGCGCACCAATGCCCCGATTGGGTATGGTGCTAAAGCTGCATCAAATTGATAGGCATTTCCTTTTTGCAGGAACACAACTGCTTGAGACAGAATATTCAAAACACCATTAAAATCTAAACCGTCAGGGGCTTCACCGCCTACATCTTTAGGAAGTCGCGTGTCTGGCGGAAATCCTGCTTTCCATGAAGCGCGGTAAATGGGATCAGAGATTGCTCGCTCTAGCGGAATTGGGTTTTTATCGCCACTTTGTGCAAATGGTTCAGGTATTAAATCTGGGTTTGGCATTTATTAATTTCCTAGTTGTGCTGTTCCGTTAAGCTGTATCGTGCCGTTTAATGGGAAGCCTTGCAAGATTTCTTCATAGTCTACTGCCACCCCACACGGCTCAGGTAATAAGCCAAGTTTATAGATGATCATCCGATCAAAAGCAGACAGCCTACCTTGAAATTGATACTTTGCTTGCATGATTCCTGTAATTAAATAACATGCAGGCGTTTCAATGATGAATCTCAGTAATTGGTTGATATTTGGCGCGGTTGCTAAAATAATATTTGCAGTAGCTTTGGCGAAAATCAATTTTCTGTAAAGATCATCCGGCAATGCGTAAGCACTAAATCCGCCTGAATCGGTTCGGAATGGTGCAACATTGAAAGGCGTAAACTTTGGCTCAGGCGAGCTTGTATGAAATCCGAAAGATTCTTCTTCGGGATTTTGGAGCGGAACATTTCGTCCAATACCGACAATGCGACCCCATTTATCAAGCCCAACCCCCTGAGCTGTTTCAAGATTCCAGATTATGCGGTAAAAATCTTGAATGTTTTTGGCTGGGTCAATCGCATTATGCAACTCTTGAATAATGAGCATTAACCGGGGGCTGTTTGCATATTGTGAAGCAATGGTATCTTCAATCTTAAACATTAGGCCACCGTTATATCTGCAAGTGAGCTTACAGGGAATTGGTCTACACCGAATTGCAAGCGATCTACCCAAGTTACCCCATCAAGACTAACTTCAATCGAAATCAGCTCTAAATCTGTCACGGCTGTTACTGCTGAAACATATTGCACAGCACGTAAATTTTGAGCAATTCGTGCGCGTGTACGACCTGAACCTAAAGCGCTTAAAATGGCATTTCTGATTTTCTGTTCATCGAATGATGAAAGTTGAGTAATATCATCAAACGTGACTTTAAATTTAACCGTTGTTGTTGTTGGTCGCAAGAATTTAACGCTGTAGGTTGGCGCTTCAACCGCAAGCGTATCGTTATCAGTCACGGTAATAGTGGTGTTTCCTGCGAATCCACAGCCTGAACCTGCTTTAACTAGAATCTGCCATGCGATATCGTAATCAACACCACCTACCACAGAAACCAAAATGCTATGCTGCGGAACAGGATAGTTTGTCACACCCATGGTTGTGGGTGCGATATCGTGATTTGATTTCACCCAAACATCAACAACGCTTGGTAAATTCGCCACCGAGCCACGTACTGCGCTATCGGTATTTTTTGCATTTGCCGATACAGAATCAGCCCTGCGGATCTCAAAATCATCGCGTGATTCTTCTTGCTTGCCTGCAATCGCTGCGCTTGGATTGGTTACACGGTCAACACCTGCCAACGCTTGAACGATAATAGTGATTGTATTTGGTGATGCAGAAATTGCGCCCAAAACCTGACATTCAACCGTTGCCACAACTTCACCATTTACCTGAATGGTTGCCTGTGCTTGCAATGTCCAGATGTTGCCTGCTTGGTCTTGAATCTGAAAACCTTGCGGAATGATTGAGCCAACAGAGCCATAAAAGATGACTTGAGCAGTTGAGCGCGTAACTGATTGACGAGTCAAGAAATACAGTTGAGCAATCGCATCCTGCCAAATGCCTGTTGCGTATTGCGGGTCAACCTGATTCATGAGCTGAATCATTTGGTCATCACGGTCGCGTAATGTTGCAGTGATAGAGGTTGCAAGCTGTCCTTGTGGCTTATCTAACGCTTGATTAATGTCTGTCCCGAAAGCAGCCACAAGCACCGACCACATGCCTTGCAGCACCTCCTCGGTCGTTGGCGCAATGATGCCTTTATCGGTAATCGTTGGCTTTGGTATCATAATGAAATACTCGCAGTATTATTCTCTATATCAGTAAATTCAATAATACCTGTTAAGACACGGTTTTGTAATTGATTAAGTTTGATATTTGCAGATACCACGCCATCGACTGACATTGCTGCTCGGTGCAGCTCGGATTGATATAAGCCAAGCGGGTATTTGTTTTTGCCTAGGATGGATTCCTTATATGGGATGCCATCCAATTGATTGAAATAAATATCACCACGAAATACACGGCAGGCAGAGCAAATGTCTTGCGCTCTTTGGTATGTACTTGTTGCAACTGCGATATTGCCATTTACATCAAGTGCTAAATCCCATGTTCTAGGGTCTAAGAATACTGTTGTTGCCATTATATATTGCACCCCTCGAATTTTGGTTTTTTAGGTGGCTTCCCATTTGATTTAGGCTTGCACCCACAAGGCATATAGCCATTGCCATTTGTGCCGTTATAGCCTTTTCGGCATGATTCGCATTTATCCATAATGATTAACCCCCTAAAGGCGAAGTATTTGAGCCGCCCGACTGAATGCCGCCATGACTATGTTTATCTACTGTATCGCCATCTTTTGTGATGAGCGTTCCATCCGCCTTGATGATTAATCCATTAATATTTAAATCACCTGTCGTTTTAATATCAATCCCCGATGATTTAAAATGAATATACTGCGTAGGTATTCCACTCATCATCGTAAACATATACACCGCGCTATTAATATCATAGCGTCTGCGGTTATCGGGTGCAGACAGTTCACCGGTACGCTTAACAATAGAAATGTCACGCTCACAAAATCCACACAATCCAACATCACCGACTTGTGGATCAATGACAATGGCATTTGAGCCACCTTGTACGCGCAAATAAGGCACGTTTATGATTTTACCCAAGTCATAGGTATTATTTGAGCCGTCAATTTGCTGTACTAGCGGCTGAACTTCACAGCGCCCAATCGGTGCAAGGGCGTCCGTCGGCACGGTCACAGATAAAATCTTCACAGGAATCATTGTGTGAATATTCGAGATTAAACTTTCAATGATGTACTTGTCTTGTGCTGCGCCTGGAACCGTTTGTTCAGGTCGTGCATTCAAGACTGGTTGATTATTTTGCAATAGCGACATATTCACTCCCCACTGGTGCGGCATTACAGTCAATAAACCATGCGCCACCATCCAAATTAGCCTCTATTGTAACGGTTGTGCCAAAAATTCGCCATTGACGGTTGACTGTTGCACCTAACAAACTATCTCGAATTTCAACCAAGCCACCGAAGCGGATTAGCGGATCATAAAAGGCTTTGAAAGAAATACCGCGAACGTCTGGAACTGGATAGCCAATCAAGCCTGATTTTGGGGAAATGATCGGGACGGGGAGTTTACGTGGGCCACCTTTAGGGCAAATTGCAATAGTGTTTTGCTCGATATATAAATCAAAGTCAGCAATCTCGGCAATCTTTTTAATCATGTTCAGGCGTGTGCCGTTGTACGTGCCACCATCGGCAATGACTTTACTCGCACCGTTGTTTTGAAAGATGTATTTCATGTCGGTGCAGATTTCTTCAATCATGGCTGCTGCATCGGTATTGGCTTCAAATATTTTAGATTGTGCAGGCATTAAAGCGTCAACAATGGCAGACTGTGATTCGATGTCCAGGTACACATCGGGAGCATTCGCCATGTTGATTTTAGCAAAGGTAATATTGCCCTCGTAAACCTTGACCAACGTGCCGCCTTCCTCCCCTGCTTCGATTAAAACAGTGTTTAGAACTGCGCTTAACGTGTTCCATTGAATACGCATAAGTTTGAGCATTGTCTTTAAGGCAAGGCCGTACAGCTTAATATTTGCGGTAGGGGATACAGCACCATTACCGTTGATGATATTGCACAAGACACGCAAGCCAGTTGATTGCAATTGATTATATTCATTCTCGCTTGTGCAAATCTGCTCTTGACCGTTTATTCGGATTGTAACTCGTATGACTTTTCTGTTCATTAAAAAACCTCCAATTATGGAGGCTAGTTTAGCATTAAAAGTATGCTTTCATGATTGGTGGTTAAAACAATGTTAATAATGATATTGCTAGATTTCTACTGTAGTCGCTTGAATCACTAGGCTTTGACGATCCTTGAACACTATTGTTTTTTCTGGGCTTGCTGTCATTGATAGCAATATTATTTCCATGCGGTATATCCCCACTAGACACTCTACCATCAACACCCACACGCTCCTGAATGATGTTGCTCACTGGTTTTGATTCAACAAAGTAGCACTTATCAAGATTCAACCCTTTTAGTGTTTCTTTGTTTTTATATTCAGCAAGTCTTTCACCTGTTTCTTTACTATACACAATGTAAGCCATTTTCTACCTCTTAATTAAAAATACACTACAATACCCTCCATAATTGGAGGTTAGTATATCTTAATTTTCAGGCGGATCGGGGAGAGGCTGCCAGTGTGTGGGCTTCATATCCAAAGTAATGCAAGCTCCACCATCATAGTTTTCTGCCTCCAAGCCACTTGTTTCAGCAGAGAAAAATCCGTCACCCATATATATTGCTCCAGTGAAAGAATGTATTTCTCCATGACCAATATCAGCAATTATCACTTTGTCCCATTTTTCAGGCAATCTTTCCTCAACATTAATCCAACTCATACCACCACCCATAAAATAAAGACCACAACCAATGCAATACATAAAGCCCAATTTAATAAAGCTATCTTTCTGTATTTTGTTTCAAACAATTCACAATTTTGATTTGCGATCATCAAGTATTTTTGCGTTTGGGTTAGTTGTTTTTGAACTATTCCATAACTCTCTAGTGCCTTGATTCCTGCATTTTGTGCTTCATTTAGCTCATTAAAATACCTGTCAGACTCGGCTCGTAATTCTGAATTAGCATCTTGCAATTTCGCTATACTTCGGTCTAGTTCCGCAATAATATCCCCTTCACTTTGAAAATATCCACCCTTTCCAACCACATCTAAATCTTTAAGCAACTCCGCTTGCTTTGCTGTGCTTAGACCCGATCGAAATACCCCTGCCAAGTAGGAAGAGTTTTTGCCTAGTCGCTTGGATATTTCACGTTGGCTTAATCCGATTTCTTCGATTTTTTGTTTAATTTGGTTCATTGTTATTTCCCCTGACGCATCTTACTAAGTGATCTTGTTAAATCCATGCTTCGACGCTTAATTGTTGCCGTACCCTGACCTCCACGCAAATAACCACGATCTTGAGATGATTTAAACCATTCTTCGTTATAGCCTTTACCCTCTGATCTTGATTTTTGCTCATTCAGTTCTTCATTGGCGGCATCAATAAAACGCTGCGCCTCTAATACTGCATTCTTTATTAAATTAATATCCATCACCATCCCCTCATTGCTCGTATTTGGTCAATTTCTTTGCGTTGTATGTAGTTGTACTGCTTTGCCCTTAAACTAACCTCTAGCGCGATTACAGCGCAAATTACAGCTATTGCTAAATACACCATCCTATTAACCCTCCAAAAACCAAGCCAAGTGCCATGCAAGCCAGTGTTGTTGCTATTGGGTTTTCTTTGTGGTTCATTTCAATTCCCCTTGTTGTTAATAGTAGAATAATATTATTGTTTAGATAATACAAGTCATAACCTGAATTATTTCTTCATACTTAGATTTAGGCAAATCACCCATCTTTTTGTATCGCGTCAAGCTAATAATTTTATCCAAGTAGGTTCGGCTCGGATTGATCGCAGCTTTCTTTGAAACAATCAGGCTAATTTCAAAACGGTCTAGCCCTGTTCTCTTTTGTGTTTTCTTTAAATGACGCTTTAGGTCGAATGCCCGACTGTTGAGATAATTAATTTCAGTTTGATCATTTGTGATTTTAGATAACGTGGTTTCACTGAGTTTTATCATGGTGGCCTCCTGAGTTTTATATAGTATAAAGAATAATTGAGAATAATTCTATAATGTAATAAAACTACCAGTTAGCATAGTATCTCTATATACAAAAGGGTTTAATGGATTAAAAGAAACAAAGGAAATAGCGTAATTTTAGTATAAATCTTAAAGAAATCGTATAAAAAATATACAGTAGAAGTATAGCGAATTTATAGTTAAATTCGCTTTTATCTATTAATACAATTACTATCAGATATATAGTAAAATACTCGTATACAACGCATTAGATTTAATAGAAATTTAGGAGAAATATATGGGATTTGGAGGAAGAAATAGACTTATAGATTCACCAGAAGAATTTGAAAAAAAAGCACTCGATTACATGCAGTGGGTTAAAGACAATCCAGTGATGAAAACAATTACCGCATCATTCCAGGGTGAAATCTCATATCTGAGGGTTCCTCATACGAGAGGGGCAACTCAATTTGGATTGGCTCGGCACATGGGAATAGGATTAAGAACACTTCAAGATTACGGCTCACGTCCTGAGTTTTCGCGTATCTATGATGATGCTATGACTAGCATTAAGGCGTGGAATGCTGATTTAGCTCTTACAGGTGAGATCAATCAGAGCTTAGTTGCGCGATTAGATGGGCATGTAGACAAGCAAGAAATCTCTAACTCAGTAACCATTGGTAAAGATTTAAATGACTTCTATGCAGACACCAAAGCCGAGTCTTAACCCTGCACTGCGTCCGTTCTGGACAACCAAAGCCCGCAATAAAATATTGATGGGTGGTCGGATGTCATCGAAAAGTTGGGACGCGGCAGGTATGGCGATTTTCTTAGCAAATAAATACAAGCTGAGATTTCTTTGTGTCCGTCAATTACAGAACAAGATTGATGAGTCTGTTTACTCTTTGCTGAAAATCCAGATTGAACGGTTTGGCCTGACTGACAATTTCCGAATTCTTGACAACAAGATCATTAATAAGGTCACTGGCTCTGAATTTATGTTCTATGGTCTATGGCGACATATCTCGGAAATCAAGTCTATCGAATCTATTGATATTCTTTGGAGTGAAGAAAGCCACGCCTTGACTGAAACACAATGGGAGGTGTTAGAGCCTACTATTCGTAAAGAGGGTTCAGAGTGTTGGTTGCTATTTAACCCTGACCTAGTATCGGATTTCGTGTGGAGAAACTTTGTTGCTGATCCTCCTGCTGATACTTTGGTTCGCCTTATTAACTTTGATGAAAATCCATTCCTATCAAGTACAGCCAAAAAAGTAATCGAGAACCACAGAATTAAACACCCTGATACTTTCGAGAAAATCTATATGGGTGTGCCAAGTTCAGATGACGATTCAAGCATCATCAAAGCATCATGGGTTAATGCTGCCATAGATGCTCACATACTGCTGAATTTGCCCGATGACGGTAAAAACATACTTGGGTATGACGTTGCTGACAGTGGGGCAGACAAGAACGCTACAACGCACAGGAAGGGCATTGTTACGTACTGGACAGATGAATGGAACGGTAAGGAGGATGAACTCCTTAAATCATGTACTAGGGTTCATCATAAAGCGCGTGAATTAGGCGCAACTGTAATCTATGACTCGATTGGTGTTGGTGCAGGATGTGGTGCGAAATTTAATGAATTGAACCAAACCAATAAATGCAGCGTTAAACATGCTAAATTTAATGCGGGCGCTGCCGTGGTTAAACCTGAGCAGCTATATGAGCGTGCGGCAGGGATCAAGAATAAAGATTTCTTTACCAATCTCAAGAGTCAGAGCTGGTGGTGCGTTGCGGATAGATTCCGCTTGACCTACCAAGTAGTGAATGCGATTAAGAACGGTGAAACGCCACCGCCTTATCAGTTGGATGAATTAATTTCAATCAGTTCTAAATGTCCGAACCTTGAAAAGCTCAAGATGGAATTATCCATTCCTATGCGTGATTTTGATAACAATGGCCGGGTTAAGGTAGAATCGAAAAAAGACCTTGCAAAACGCGATATTAAGTCGCCAAACATTGCCGATAGCTTCATAATGGCCTATGCACCAATTAACTCAGGGCTTAACATTAGACCCGATGCCCTCAAAGGATTATTTTAATGCACGAACAAATACTAAAATACAAGCCAAAAGGGGCAACCCACTGGCAGGCAGGGGCTTACTACAAAAAAGTAGGCGATAAATGGTTTTACTGGGATAGAGAGTGGTTTGTTGCCAATGATGTTAATATCCTTTGCATGTCACCATTACGAGATTAATCAATGAAAAAGAAAACCTTACGACAGCGTGAAGTTGAAGCCATTGAGCAACAAACGCGTATTTTAGAAGCGCAGCATAGTTTGATTCAACGTACACAAAAGCAAAACCTACCTAAGCAATATACGGCACACCAACCGATTGCAGGCGTATTGCCGCAAGGTGTTAAAACCGCACCTGTTGCGATGGACTCATGCAATGGCATCTCATCCTATGCAAATGCCGACCCAATGTTTTATGCAGGGTTTATCGGTTATCCGACACTTACACTTATGGCGCAAAGTGGCGATTATCGCAACGTACCCGAAACCAACGCTTTAGAAATGACACGCGAATGGGGCAGCATTGTCATGAAAGGTGATGGTGCAGAGGATAGCGCAGACAAGATTCAGCAAATCACGGAAGAATTTGAACGCCTAGACGTGCGTAATATCATGCGTAAACATATCGAGAATGAAGGGCTTTTCGGTATGTCGCACATGTTCATTAAGATCAAAGGACAGGATGACAAGACAGACTTGCCACTGGTATATGACAACGTGCCAAAAGATAGCTTAGAGGGTTTTGTTTTAATCGAGCCGATCCACAGTTCCCCTGCTGCGTTCAATGCGAGCAATCCATTAGAGTTCGACTTCTACAAAGTGAATAACTGGTTTGTGCAAGGTGTGAATATTCACCAAGACCGCTTAATGACTTTGGTCACTCGGCCTGTGCCTGACCTGTTAAAGCCAGCGTATAACTTTGGTGGTATTTCATGGCTGCAAATCATGAAGCCGTATGTTGAACGATTCCAACGTGATACCGATTCAATCAGTGACCTTATTTCTAAGTTCTCCTTGACCGCGCTCAAGACCAACATGGAAACCATCTTGCAAGGTGGTGAAGAAGGCGCGAGTCAACTACTGCTACGTGCTCAAGTGATGGGGCAATTCCGTGACAACTTGAATATGTTGCTTATGGATATGGAGGGTGAGGATTTAGTTCAGATCAATACACCAATGACCGGACTTGTTGACCTATGGGCTAAGTCTCAGGAACTCATGGCAATGCCTTCTCATACGCCATTAGTGAAACTTACAGGCATCACACCGTCAGGACTTAACGCAAGCAGTGATGGCGAAATCCGCGTGTATAACGACTGGATTAGCTCACTACAGAACGCCTTTATCCTTCCGCAAATCATGAAGATTCTGCGTTTAGCGCAAATGTCATTGTTTGGTGAGATTGATAATAACATTGTATTTGAGTTCGCTTCATTAAAACAAATGGATGATAACGAACAGGCAGACGTTAATCTCAAGAAAGCACAGACCGCAAGCGCGTTAATTGAAGCAGGCGTATTGTCCCAAGAAGATGAGCGTTCACGTTTGAATAATGATGTCGGCTCAGGCTATGGATTCATCGACCCTAAAAAAGTTCCTGAACAGATGGATTTTGACTTGACGGATGAGGTTGAGCCAGAACCCGAATCGGAATGACCAACAAGCCCTGCCCTAT
>OERT01000376.1_pt1 | contig 10325 bp, 8 predicted proteins | sample 1540111 | NCBI WGS metagenome assembly OERT01 (sample SAMEA3891235, study PRJEB23780) | metagenome | biome: terrestrial biome; feature: animal house; material: water of meat washing | place: Italy | collected 2015-05-12
TTGTTATAGAAGTCCGATGAAATGAATAAAACATGACTAGTGTACCGAAAATTAAAGTTTTTTCAGCAAAATTGGAAATAGAAAGACAAAATTTGTCGCACTAAATTTGACAGTACAGTCAATCGTAGCCAACTTAAAGATGCCTGCACCATTCTGTTTACAATTATCCCTGAAATGCTACAGGTCTACCTATGGACAAAAAAATAAGGGAGTTTTCTCCCTTATTTTTTATATTAATATATTTCAATAATTTGAATTAACTTATCGCTTTAACACTCTGCCTAAGTCCCTTTTGAATCTGCATGGCACTGTCTACGGTTTGACAGGTATTTGCTGCATGATCAGGCTGTGTATCAACAGCATTTTGCTGATCACTATAAAACTCCTCCACAATATCCAGCCCCTCCTCACCACCCACCTCAAAGCTGGCATTGCCATAACCTTGCCGTGCCACATGATCTAAAGCCTCCTGATAAAACCCTGCTGCCTTACTCACTTCATCAATCTGCTTGGCTGAGCTAATTGCCTCCTGCAAATTGACACCATCACGTAAAGTTAAGTCCACGTAATAGATCGGAGTACGGTAACTTTGGGTGGTACTTTTCCCTCGTAAGGTCAATTGCAATGGCAGACATGAAAGTAAGTCACCCGATGCCGCATGGTAATAACTAAGTCGTGCTGCCAATGTCCGAATACTGTTAAAGCCTGTGGTTCTAAAGATGAATGTACCAAACTCATCTGATTCATCCAGATTGACATACAGCCTGCCATAAGGCTTACAGAGTCCGCCTTGTGCCAATGGGCATAAATCAGGTGACGGACATGGATGCTGCTCAATGCCATTCTGTCCAAGTCGCTGACAGGTTTCTCCATTGCCTGAGCAGATTAAGCGTCCTGTTTGTCGGTCGAATAAACTGTACTCGGCTCTAAGGTTGAGCTCAGGATCATTAAAAATCATTCGTACAGGTATGGTTCTGAGTTTCTGGTTTTGTGCCTTGGCACGTAATTGCTCGTCCAGTGGATGTTTGACCCATCCCTCTTTCCCTTGGATTTGGCTGGTAATGGTAAACTGGTCATCCTTTTCAGGCAGCCGCTTGCCATTCTTTTCAACGATCTTGCCAATACTAATACGCCCCAACACAGGTGGGGTAATTGCTAAACCTTTAATCATGGTGATTATCCTTTATTGCATTTGTTTACGGATTCCCCAAATCCATTGAAGGCACTGTCTCCTACACCATATTTTTAATCCTCCTGAAAAAACGATTTCCAGTCATAGGTCATGGGAGAAATCATTGTGCGAACATAAAAAATGCAAAGCTGCTCCACCGTCTTTTCCTTAGTATTAGGGAAAGGACAAGAGGGGCGACTTTGCACAAATTCTAAATTTAGGGAAATAAAATGGTTTGATGTGGTGTGTGATGGAAATAGGTCTAAAACTTGTTTAGTCAGACGATTTAGGTTGTTGCAGAATAAATATTAAAGCGTCTGCTGCCTTGTCGGGGCTGTGGGTACTGGTTTAATAGCTCAGGCTGTGCCTGTAATAATGCCTTTTGATCCAGTACCACACTGTCCTTTGATTTTTTCCATGTCACAGTACCATTGGAAAAGATGGCTTTCTCGGCATCTTTCATGAGTGCCTGAATCCGATGTTTGAGATAGTCATACTTGGTTTGATGGTCAGTCAGTTGTTTTTCCTCATGCAGCAGATCAGTAAACAGTTGATCAACACCCTCCAGTGTGGAGAAATCAACGGTCTGTAAAGGGGTATGTTGTGGGTAAAGCAGTTGCAGGGCTTTGGCTGCCGATGCACTGGCATCAACACTCGGTGGTATGTCATTTTCCACACAGCTCCAGAATATCCGTTCAGAAGTCATGATTTGGTCTATCACAATTTCATTGCGTTCAACCTTAAAAATCTTGGCTTCATGTCCACAGATCAAGACACAGATATGCGCTGCCTGTTTGCCTGTGACTGCCAGTTGGTGCTGCACCTGAATAATCACATATAAAGGCACACCATCACGCCAGAGTTTGGTTCCCCATTCCCCCACAGATTTACATTCCAATATCTGTACTTCATCACAGCCAACCACGCTGTAATCCAGATTGGCTAACATAAAGTGTTTATCAGGATCAGGATGCTGTAACACCGCATTGACCTTACGCACCTTATGACCTGTCTTGTGTTGGTAATAGTTGGCAATTAAAGGCTCAAGCTGATTACCCCAATATAAGGGGGAATAACTGTTTTGGGTCGGTTGATCAGGCTGGTTCTGCATCCGACCTGTTTTAATCATCCATAACTCTAACATGCTCATGTGAGGATTAAGCCCACAGGCTGCGGCTGCATCACTGCTACCAATGCCTTGTTTGCGTACCTGTAACCATTGTTCACGACTCATGCCTTTGGTTTTGGCTAGGCGTTTGGCACGATTACAACTGGGCTTGGATAGTGGTTGTGAAATTGGTAAATATGTTGTGGCTGAGGATTTACTGGTTTGTGGTTCAACAATATGGTTCATTAGATACTCCATGTCTGTAAAAATTAAAATTGCGGCATAAAAAAAAGCCACATCAGGGCGATGTGGCAAAAGGGAGTTTTTGGGTAGAGGGAAACACATCATTTAAGCAATGCGTATACTGCTTAGGCTAATTTGACTGGCTCTAAATCCGACCAAAGTTAGACCACCATTCTGAGTGCCTGTTCCAGTCCTCGCTGTTTAATGGCTGCACCTGTACCAAACCATGCTGAATCCAGTCGGTGATCGGTACTCATGGCTCGGCGTTCATGATCGACAAATTCGGTGATGCTACACAGCAAACCATAGGCTGTACCTTTGGCTGAACTGAGTTCTGCACCTCGTCCTTGACCATTAAACATATCCATGACTTTCGACATGGCTCGTCCATTCGGTTCGGTTTTATTGGTTGCATTGGCTTCATTTGCCACATTACGGTAGAACTGGATAATGCTGTCATCCTGTTCAGCAATACTGAGATTGGTATTGTTAAATACCGCATCAAAATAGGCTGTCGCTTCCTGTTGGGTGACTTTACGCTGACTGAGTTGCTTCATTTCATACATGTGGTCATCCCATGCACGGACTGAAATACCCAGTTGCTGTTTGACCTTTTCTGCATCAAAGCGAGTGCTATGTGGAACTTTCACCACGCCTGCACTGGTACTGCCATTGCGTAAGGCAATCGCCAAGGTGTTGTTACATACAACCCGAATGGAAGTGAACTGTGCTGTCGTGGCAAGTGTGCCATCACATGCTGTTGCCAGTAGAATGTAGCCATTACTAACATCCTTACCTTTCAAGGCTGTACTTTGTCCCGTACGTGCCAAAGCCCAGAACTTTTTACCACCTTTCAATACACCTGCTGTTTCCAGTTCAAAACCTGATTGCTCAGTGAGGTCACGGTAAAATTCAAGGATTTCCTTGGGTTGAACTTCCTGAAAACGCTGGCTGACCACCGACAAGGGTGCATGAGTATCTGAACGGTATAAGACCCGTTGTTCCTCATACGGCAGGATGATAGATTGCCCCCGATCATTCTTTGCCATGTAGCTGACATCGGATGATTCAATCCGCCAGTCCATACCTGCCTGCTGTGCCCAGACTTCAATGTGTTGATTTTGCGTAAGCTGATTACCCAGACCATGCCACGGGGTTTCACCAACATACGCCATTTGTTCAAGTTGATGTGCCATGATAATTTCTCCTGTCCCTAGTTGAAATTGCATTGACAATTGTTGCAATGGAAATAAGCGGTAGGCTGCTGTGGTTGTGATGGCTGTGTCAAACTATCAATTAGCCCCCCTACAACTACCCCCATTAATCCACCCAATAAAGGTGACATCGGTATAGGCAAGCTTTTAGAAATCATCGTACCGACTCCTGCACCTGCCATAGAACCATAAGTATTAGAACTTTTAGATGCTGATGTTGAGCGGCTAACATTTTCAGAATAACAATATGGGCATGTAATATTCATAAGATAATCCTCATTAAATGAAAAAAGGCTTACTGATGGGTAAGCCTATGTTTTTGAATGTAAGGGAAAAAGAAAACATTCAATCTTCATGTTAATGATGTATATCTGTGATTTTTTGGGATCAACGTTGTGACATACCAAAGGTTTTCATCTTTTTAGTGGATTTAATCCTGAGATATTGTTCTTTCTTGGGTCGGGCTAAATATAATAAAACCGCACGCATCCTATCCACTTGGTACTTTAAATTACTGTAAATGATGCCAATCCCAACCATTCCATTTTCTTCATATTGCTTTAAATAACGACGATCATGGCAGTTAAAATAACGTCCATCCCCATCTGTAATATCTTCCCATAATTCACCCATATCATTCGCAATCTTCCATGCCTCTATACGATTTCGTTCATCAAAAATAAATGCAACATGGCAATGATAGCCTTTGCTTTTAACTCCTTGTTCCAAAGCCCAGACCAGTAGCAATACATCATCCCCATATTTAGAACGGTTTACTTTTCTAAGGAAATGCTCCAAATCATCCTCTACTTTTTGGATATTAGCATTCGGGATATAACTCAACTCAATACTTACAACCAATAGAGCCTTATAGCTTTCGGTCAATTCAGTTAATCGACTATCCAGGTTTTTAGCATTCAGACTTTCATTGTAACGATGTTGTCGCTTTTCATTTAAATGAGCACTTTCCATTGTATTGAAATATCTTTGCCAATCATCAAATGATCTACGCTTTAAACATCTCAACAAGTCTGTTGGTGAATCCAAATCAAGGTGATACTCATATAATAAATTACAAAATAACTGCAATAAACTTGAATAACTAAAATCGGGATTATAGACTTGATCAAAATCAAGAAGTAATTCACAAAAGTTTTTATAAAAAGATCGAGGCTGTCTTTTTGCATGTAAACTCGATTTAATAAAATCCTCTATCTCAATGGATAGATTTGCTTCACAGATTTCACTTGATGATGTATTTTCAAACTTCATGGTCACTTACCTATAGTTTAGAACTATATGAAGTGACAATTATTTTAATAATTAAATTTTAGAATAGATATTATTGAATTAATATCTTTTATTGATTTATTTAACAGGTTGATTATATATTTATAAACAAAGTCATTACACATAATTAAAAATCAGATTAAAATATATTAAAGCACCATTCAAACATAATAATATCAAGGCTTCCAGCATAATCAGATTTTAAATAAAACAAGATAAATCCAATTAAAGTTATCCGATGGTAAATATATCAAAAATCTGGTGTCATTCATCAGTATTCTTTGATTGTCTCACTGATATTAGAGACCTATCATTGTGGTTATCTACAATATCTGGTCATGGACTATCACAAAACTGCCTTTTGCATAACTTCAATTTTGTCACTCCTATCATCTGAATGACAAAGCCAAATGATACAGGATTGTATGGTGTGTCATTGCAGGTCGTGGGTACAGAATTGTGCTTTGGTGTGCCTCCTATGAGCTATAAAAAAATTATTAAAAAATCATGCTAAATCGTGGGAAAACATACAGAAAAATTCGTTGAAACTCATACTCACCTTTAATAAAGTTTATATAAATCTTAGTAAAGGAAAGCACAATGAGCTACACATCACGCAATGATGATCTAATCAAACTGGTTAAAGAGTTGAATACAGAAGATAGTGTCTGGTTACTTCATGTTATCAATAAGGACACAATTGAGTTTGAATCACGTATAGATATAGAGGATGAACATGATCCACAACTAATGGATAAGGACATTGATAAATTAAATTCAATCAAAGATCTTAATGAATTAAAAAACTATTTAATTGATGGGTTAAAGGATAAGACAGAAACTTTTTCTGAAACTATCATGGACTTGATTGAGGAGTACAAAGAACAACTCATGATTAGAAGTCGTGATTTTTCAAAATATAAAACAAATAGACGATTATTGAGTTTTGCACTTTATAAAATATCATTTGATAATCGTGATATTTATCGCCAAAACCCATCCATTTCAAACACCTATGTTCGATTCCTTTATATTATTTTTACCTATAGAAAATATTATAGAAGCAGTCGAGAACTTGAACGAATAGAAAGAAAGCATAGCGAAATTATCAGTGCAAAATCTTTGCACTTTAAAAATTATGATCATCCTGAGTTCTATAAATGGGCAAAAACCTATATCGACAAAAACACATCAGAATTTAAGGAATTTAATCAGATCGAATTTACGCCTTTACAAGATGCTGACTTTGGCATTTGGGTTAATTCAATTTTTGATATTATGTACCATGCAAATCAACATGCTTATATCAACTTAAAGAAACAATTGTCTAATGCTTGGTATCAAAAATCTTATCAAAAAAATAGAAAAGGAAGAGAACACCACTATTTTCTAACAGATTTAACTAAAGATTTACTTAAAATACTCGCATCAAAACACAATAAAAATGAAGATAGGATGATTGAACATTTAATTAATAAATGTGCAATTGAAGAAAGTATTATTGTAGATGGGAAGTTAGTATATTCTATTTGACTGTACTAATTTTTACTAGCTCAAACCGAGACTGTAAATAAAACTGTATTTACACAGAATTATTTACACCCTCCTCAAACCTTATTTTATAATTACTCTTTTTTTGGCTTGTACATTTGCAAGCCATCTATTGCTTGTCTTAATCTAATTTTATAATTTTCTGAATAACGATCATCATAACAAAGTTGATCTATAAAGTCATAATACCATACTCCATATTTTGAAGCATCGTCGAATACATTATTAATAAATTTATAAAAACTATATAACCTAACAGAATTATCATAAAATGTTCTTTGTATAAATTCGAAACCATACTCCTTCATTTTATTTTGTGCATACTCCGTACAAACTCTTCTCTCTTTATCATTTAAATCATGTACAGCCTTTGTTTTACAAACATAAAGACTATTAATTGGAATATTATAATCTGGTCTATAATTAACTTGCTCTTCATTATTATATATATTTCTCGAGTGTCCCTCGATAAAGAAGAAAGCCCCAACTAGTGCGGAAACATTCCGAACATCACCATTAAATAGCATTTCCTTATGATTTATCTCTTTATTTATCGAAATCAATAAACCTTTGATTTTTTTAACACTGTCAGTCATAATTTCATTAAAATCCAATTTCATGAACATATTGTCATAGTTATGAATTATTTGCTTTTTTAATATCTCGAACTCACAAAACATTAATACCCTTAAAAAGACTCTATTCATTTCCTCCTTATGTTTAGGGCTCATCTTATCCTCTTTAAGTCGTCCAGTACTTAATATTTTAAGTTCCAACAATTTATTAAAAAATGACATTGATGCTGAGTCAAAATCAAAATACAAAAATTGAGCTAATAATTTATATTTTACCGTTCCATCCAGAGAGGAAATATTGGAGTGTCCACATATATTAAAAACATCTTGCAAATATGTAGATACTGGGAAGCCACTGCTCTTTACTCTAAGCAATACCTCATCAATAATTCTTTTAAATCTTGACTCAAATACCTGATTTAATTTTAATTCAATCCCACACAACAGATAATGCTTATATACTTCAGCCCTATACTCAGTAAATCCTCTCTGTGAATTTATAGTATCAATCTCATCAGCGACATAGCGATAAAATTCATTCTTCAAATCAGAGAAAGTAGACATCGATGCTAGGTCATGTATGAAAATATAGTCCAAAATATTAAACGCCGAAATCTTCCACTCAGTTACTCGAACCACTGCATTCCCTCAAAGATGTACCACTTAACGACATTTTCCTTTTTTTCGGTTTTTTTACAATATCCACATCAAGTCGATTGATGGCAGTTTAGTCAAAAATTCAAGACAAACTTGATAAAAATCAATTATTTAATCTTTTAAGATAAAGGTGCACCTTATGAAAAATGCAACGATCAAGACTTCAGACTACTTATTTATGCAGTTTAGAACTGCCATGCCAACACTCGACCAAGTCTGTGATATCTATTATCCACACCTAAGTAAAGCCAAGCGACTTGAAAAAGCTCGGAATGGAGAATTTCCTTTTTGCTGTTTTAAGCTTGATACAAGTCAGAAAGCACCATACTTTGTTGATATTATTGACTTGGCTTTTGTGCTTGAAGAAAGATATAAAGCTCAACTTGAGGAATTTAAAAATTTTATGCAATCAGTTTTAAAATCTGATTAAGACAAATAATATTTTTTCTGACCTTTACGGATACATACCGTTCCAGACTACTCCACGAATCATGCAAGCTCACTTGCTGGATTTGTGGAATAGTCATTCCTTTCTCTGCTAACCGTGTACAGCCCTCATGACGTAAATCATGAAAATGTAAGTCATCTATTCCCAGCAACTTACAAGCCTTTCTAAATTCGCTCCCCATCGTTTTTGGGCTTAATGGCACGAGTAGGTTTTCATCATAACCTCGTTTTAACATCCGATGACGAACATCTCCATCAAGCAATAAATCAATCATTTGCTGACAATCATCATGGACACTAAACTCTTTGTGGTTGCCTTTAGAGCCATTCGGATTTTTTAAATCCCGAATCTTCCATAGTTTATTCGTTTCATCATAGTCATCCAATTGCATCCGTGTAATCTCTGCTTCCCGCCTGCAAGAGAAAATCGCAAACCACATGATTAAGTGCATAGGGTAGCTGTAAGATGAGTGATTCCATTTTCTGACAAAATACTTTGTAAGGCTTTCAAGCTCATCAAAAGTAGGTAGTCTATCTCTTTTTTGACTCGATGATATTTGACGAGTCTTCCTCAATTGGGCAGTGGTTTTATCAAATGTTGGTAAATCTACTTTTAAATTCCACATAATTGAAGCATGGCTTAATACTCCCCTGATATGTAATAACTCATGTTGCAATGTACTGGTAGCGATTGGCTGTAGATTCAGTTTATCAACTCCCTTTTTCCGCAGAGACACGTGACTGGAAATATGGGTTGAACCTATTTCTGTAACCATATTCTGGGCAATGGGTAACTTTTGAATTAATTTAAGCGAGTATGTTTTAGTACGCCCATATTGATCGCCAACCTCTGCTAAATATTTGGTAATCGCATCATCTAAGGTTAAGTCCACCAAGTTTTCCTGTCCAAAGAGAATCTCGGGATTTTCATCTATCTCTGCTTCACGTTTACCAATCCACAGGCTAGCTAATCGCTTTGTAGAAAATGTCTGGCTTTCTTTAAATGCAGGAAACCCTTTTTTATTAATTCTGATTTCCGCACGATAACGGATTGTTCCATCCTTGAGTTTTCGTTGTGCTATAGTACCCACAAAATTTACGCCATAGAAAAATTTACGCCATTATGGCGTAAAAATGGCGTAAATTCTAATCGAAACGGTGCGAATTAGGCGTGAATGGTTGCAAATAATTTAGTATCAATATCAACATAAATGGATGATTTTTAATGATTAAATCAGACACTCTTGAAAATACTAAAGATTTCAGAATCAGTGTTGCCCCGATGATGGATTGGACGACCAAAGATTATCGTTTCTTTGCCCGCTTATTTAACCCGAATGTCATCCTTTATACCGAAATGGTGACCACTGGCGCGATTCTGTTTGGCGGTGCAAATCGCCATCTCGACTATAACAATGAAGAACACCCGATCATTTTACAATTGGGTGGATCTAACCCTAAAGACCTAGCCACTTGTACCAAAATGGCACAAGACTGGGGTTATGATGAAGTCAATTTAAATGTCGGCTGTCCAAGTGACCGTGTACAAAACAATAAAATTGGTGCCTGCCTCATGGCAGAACCTGACCTCGTTGCAGAATGTATCGCTGAAATGCAAAATGCAGTAGATATTCGAGTGACGGTAAAACACCGTATCGGGATTGATGACATGCATTCTTATGAAGAAATGCTGCATTTTGTTGATACCGTGGCCAAAACGGGCTGTGATAATTTTATTGTACACGCGCGTATTGCCTTGCTTCAGGGACTTTCTCCGAAAGAAAACCGTGACGTTCCGCCACTACGTTATGAAGATGTCTATCGTTTAAAGCAAGAACGTCCAAATCTATTGATTGAAATTAATGGCGGGATCAAAACCTTTGCTGAAACACAAGAACATCTCAAACATGTTGATGGTGTGATGATTGGTCGTGAGGCCTATCATAATCCCTATCTTTTGGCTGAGATTGGTCAATTATGGAATTTGGATCTACCTGATCGTTTTGAAATTATCGACCAAATGCTGCCGTATATTGCAAAGCGTATGGCTGAGGGTGCGCCATTGTCGA
>OERT01000379.1_pt1 | contig 10227 bp, 10 predicted proteins | sample 1540111 | NCBI WGS metagenome assembly OERT01 (sample SAMEA3891235, study PRJEB23780) | metagenome | biome: terrestrial biome; feature: animal house; material: water of meat washing | place: Italy | collected 2015-05-12
ACCCTGCTGCTGCTCGATGCGACCGGTGCCTATCACCGGGAGATTGCCCGTCAGATGGGGGGCAAGGGGATGCACTTCACCACCCCCATGATGCAGTTGCAAGACCCGAAACAGACCAAGGTGATGATCGTCACCCTGCCCGAACCCACTCCGGTACAGGAGGCGGCCAACCTGCAAGCCGATCTGCGCCGCGCCGGTATCGAACCCTGGGCCTGGGTGGTCAATCACATGCTGGCCCCAGCCAGCGTCACCTCGCCACTGCTGGCCCAGCGAGCGTATCGCCAGCAGCCCCATATCGACGCGGTCAAGGGGGAGCATGCCAAGCGTTATGCCGTGGTGCCCTTGCAAGCTGTCGAACCGGTGGGCGTGAAAGCGCTGCAAGCGTTGTGTCACCCTGTCCACAGGGCGGGGTGACATGCATCAGAGCGAGTTTACTGCCAAGGCGCAACCAACAGGGGCATTTGCCTGGGTTGAGCCCTTTGTTTCCTCCAACCCTCATGGAGTCTCTTGATGAGTACCAACGCCTGCTGCGATCTGCCCGTCAGCAAAAAAATGAGTTTTCTCGACCGCAATCTGACCCTCTGGATCTTTGTCGCCATGGCCATAGGGGTCGGGATTGGCTATCTGTTCCCCCAAGTGGCCCAGTGGAACGAGGCGATGTCGGTTGGCACCACCAATATCCCGCTCGCCATCGGCCTTATCCTGATGATGTATCCGCCGCTGGCCAAGGTGAACTACGGCACCATGGGCGCCATGACCCGCGACCGTCAGGCGATAACCCTCTCACTGGTAATGAACTGGTTGGTCGGCCCCATTCTGATGTTTGTCATCGCCCTGACATTCCTGCATGACTACCCGGACTACATGGTGGGCCTGATCCTGATCGGTCTGGCACGCTGCATCGCCATGGTGCTGGTGTGGAACGATCTCGGCGGTGGCAGCAAGGAGTACGGTGCGGGCCTGGTGGCGCTCAACAGCGGTTTTCAGATCCTCACCTACAGCTTCATGGCCTGGTTGTTTATTACCGTACTGCCGCCGCTGTTTGGTTTGCAGGGCTTCGCAGTGGATATCACCATGCTGGATATCGCTGAAAGTGTGCTGATCTATCTTGGCATTCCCTTCCTGGCAGGCTTCCTGAGCCGTCACTATCTGGTCAAGGCGAAAGGGGAGAAGTGGTACACCGAGCGTTTTATTCCGGCTATTTCTCCCATCACCCTGATCGCCTTGCTGGCCACTATCGTGCTGATGTTCAGCCTCAAGGGCGAGATGATCGTCGAGTTGCCGATGGATGTGCTGCGGGTTGCCGTGCCGCTGGTGGTCTATTTCGTACTGATGTTCTTCACCAGCTTCCTGGTTGGCAAGAAGCTGGGTATTCCCTATGACAAGAACGCCTCCATCGCCTTCACTGCCACCGGCAATAACTTCGAGCTGGCCATTGCGGTTTCCATCGCCGTGTTCGGGTTGAACTCGGATCAGGCGTTCGCCGGTGTGATCGGCCCGCTGGTGGAGGTGCCGGTCTTGATCGCTCTGGTCAATGTGGCGCTTAGAATGAAACGCAACTATCTCAACGCAGAGGCTTAATCATGAATAACACCCAGATCACCATTTACCACAACCCGGCCTGTGGCACTTCCCGCAATACGCTGGAGCTTATCCGTAACTCAGGCGTTGAGCCGACCGTTATCCACTATCTGGAGACACCGCCAAACCGTGAGACCCTGGTTGCATTGATTGCCGCCATGGGCATGCCGGTGCGCGACTTGTTGCGCAAGAACGTGCCGCCTTTTGAAGCGTTAGGGCTGGCCGAGGAGAGATTCAGCGATGACGAGTTGATTGACGCCATGCTGGCCCATCCCATCCTGATCAACCGCCCCATAGTGGTGACCCCGCTTGGCACCAAACTGTGCCGTCCGTCGGAAGTGGTGCTCGATATTCTGCCCGATCAGCAAAAAGGGGCCTTCGCCAAGGAGGATGGCGAGCAGGTGGTGGATGCGAGCGGCAAGCGCCTCAAGTAATCATCTGAACGCTCAAGTACGGATTGAAACAGGGCCAGCTTCACGCTGGCCCTGTTTCGTTGTGTGAACAAGTTGAAAAAGTTACTCCGGCCAATCGTTTTACCGCTTTTTCTGTGACGATGATCACTGTACCATCGCCGCCCGACCTGCCACCCGGCCGCATCTCCCCCTGCGACGGCGCTGGCGTCACCCGATACATGCTGTCACCCGGAACGTGAATGACCCCAGGATGGGACCCGCCACTAACCTGTAGGTTTGTGGTCTGCGTGTCGCGTGGGTCGGCACCTCTCCCGCCGGATCGCCCGCGACGCCTGTCTGCAGACTTGCCATATGAAACTCCTCTCTTCATAGGTGCAAGATGACACTGTTATTGAGTCTGGTCGGTATGCTGGCCCTGATGTTTATCGCCTGGCTGGCGAGTGAAAACCGCCGAGCCATCCGCTGGCGAACCGTGCTGGGTGCGCTCGCCCTGCAAACCGGTTTTGCTGCGCTGGTGCTCTATTTCCCCCCCGGACAAATCATGCTCGGTGCCATGAGCAATGGCGTCTCCGCCCTGCTCGGCTTTGCCGACAGCGGCATCCGTTTCGTGTTTGGCGATCTGGCCAGCAACGGCTTTATCTTCGCCGTGCGGGTGCTGCCGCTGGTGATCTTTATCAGCGCGCTGATCGCCGTGCTCTACCACTTCGGCATCATGCAGTGGGTGATCCGGGTATTGGGCGGCGCCGTGCACCGCCTGCTCGGCACCAGCCGCGCCGAATCCCTGGTGGCCACCGGCAATATCTTCCTGTCGCAAGGGGAGTCGCCGCTGCTTATTCGTCCCTTCCTCGCCGGTATGACCCGCTCCGAACTCTTTGCGGTGATGACCTGCGGCATGGCCTCGGTGGCGGGCTCGGTGCTGGGCGGTTACGCCGGTCTGGGTGTGGATCTGAAATACCTGATTGCCGCCTCCTTTATGGCGGCGCCGGGTGGCCTGCTGATGGCCAAACTGCTGGTGCCGGAGCAGCAGCAGGTGAGCGATCAGACCGAGATCACCCTCGACAAGAGCGACTACAGCAACGCCATCGACGCGCTGGCGGGCGGCGCCATGGGCGGCATGAAGATCGCCGTGGCCATCGGCACCATCCTGCTCGCCTTTGTCAGCGTCATCACCATGATCAACGCCGGTCTCACCACGGTCGGCGAGTGGTTCGGCTGGGCCGATCTCTCCCTGCAGCAGCTGCTGGGTTATCTGTTTGCCCCGGTGGCCTGGCTGATTGGCGTGCCCGCCAGCGAGATGATGGCGGCAGGCTCCCTGATTGGTCAGAAGGTGATCATGAACGAGTTCGTCGCCTATCTGGACTTTGCCAATATCAAGGCAGATCTGAGCGCCCACACCCAGATCATCATCACCTTCGCGCTGTGTGGTTTTGCCAATCTGGGCTCCATTGCGGTGCAGCTCGGCTCCATCGGCACCATGGCGCCGGAGCGCCGTCACGATGTGGCCAATATGGGCTTCAAGGCGGTGCTGGCGGCGACCCTCGCCAACCTGATGAGCGCCACCCTGGCCGGGATCTTTGTCTCCCTCTGATGAGATAAAGCCAGGCTGCGCCAGTAAAAAAGCGCCCGCCCCATCTGGGGCGGGCGCTTTGCTTTATGGGCAGGGTGCTAGCGAGCGTTCGCTTCCCCCAGCCGTGGGTTGAGGGAGAGGATCCGGGTCTTGCTGACCCGGTGGCGATAGATCTCCCGCAGATAGAGCAGCGCCTTTTTCACCGATTCGCGGCTGAGGCGAATATCGTTGATGGAGACGAACTTCTCCTTCTCGCGGATAAGCTCCCGATATTTCTTCTCATACATGGGCTTGATGGCGTACCAGTTGGTATCGAGGATCTTGGCCGGGTTCTCGAACTCGTTGAGCATGCTGTCGAGCAGCGCATCGTTCCACTCCTCATTGCAGATCATCTCGATCACCGCCTTGTCCAGATGCTCATCGAAGCGATAGTGATCCTTGGCAAAGCAGCGCTTGATAAAGGCCACGATCAGGGTCAGGAAGTCATCGCTCAGGCAGGGGCTCTTGACGATCAGGGTGGTGAGGGAGATGTTGGCCGACGCCCCGATGACCAGCGCATAGCGCTTGAGGGTGGTATTGGGGAAGAGCCCGTTGAGGTGAGACTTGAGCCGGTTGAGATCCATATAGGAGAGCTTGTACTCCTTGGGCAGGGAGATGATCGACACCACAGAGGAGCAGTTCTTGAAGAAGTGCAGCTCGTTGAGGTGGGCCGGGTCATGGCCACTTTTCACATAGTCGTCCAGATACTCCCGATAGTTGCCCGCCTCGATGGGCAGCAGACTGATCCCCTCGATGGCCTGGGTCATCTTGTTGAAGTGGGGCAGCTCGATGGAACGGGTGAAGAGATCGTCCACATTGAGCCCGTCCTCCTTGTCAAACAGGCCGCCGGGGGGCGAGATGGACTCGGCATACGCCACCGCCACCGGCCCCGCCAGACTCATAAAGAGGTCGTTGGCATCGAGCCGAATGGTCTCGCTGATATCGATGCCCGCCCGGCGAAAGTAGTTCTCGTCGTAGTCGGTGGTGACGGCCTGGGCGGTGAGAATGTTGAAGATCTGCTGGGAGATGTACTGGTTGGCGTACTTCTCCATGGTGTTGACGTCAACATGCTGGATCTCGCCATCGTCGCTCTCTTCGGCGTAGCGCATGATGTCGTTGGAGATCAGCATCATGGCATTCCAGGGCCTGATCCGCTTGAGCATGCTGGCATCGCACGCCTGCTCGTTGTCGAAGTGATAGGAGAAGTCCCACTCCTCGGCCAGATACTTGCACAGCAGGCGCCCCGCGTTGATGTGCAGCGCTTCCGAGATCTCGATACCCCGATCACAGATATTGGGCAGGATGCAGATGCCGCTGGTGAAGATGGGATCGAACATGAAGTGCTCCCCGAGGGAGAGGTGCTCCTCCTCTTCTGACGGGGGCGAAAAGGTCTTGCTCATGTAGGAGTACTGCTGGGCCAGCCCGAACTCGGAGGCCATGCCGGAGCCGGTGCCGCCCCCGGCACTGAAGATGTAGAAATAGAGGCGGGACTGGTTGGCCTTGATGCCGCAGGAGTCCACCAGATAGGTATGAATGGCCTGCCACTCGGAGTTGGCGAAGTAGTGGGGGCTCTTGTTGAGGATGATCTTGGCCAGATACTGGCCAAGGATGGGGGCGTTACCCGCGCCTCCCGCGTGGATCTCCGACAAGTCCATCACCCGCATCTTGGCGTAATCACGCAAGGAGCCACCTTCGCCGCTGCGATTGGAGTGGCGGATGCGGCCATCGATGTCCTTGTCCAGATCCCCCAGCATCACCATGGGCTCGATCAGAAAGACCGGCCGGGCCCCGTTGTTTGGCAGTCGCAGGTTGCGCCGGATCCAGCTCACCGGACCAAACTCCTTCTCCCGCTTGCGTTGCTCTTCACTGTTGAACTCATTGAGATAAAAGCTGCGGGCGTTGTAGACCAGCGAGGCCACATCCTGCGCGATGTTGGAGCCGCAGCGTCCCAGCCCCACCAGACAGACGGACGGAAAGTTGTGGGGCACGGTGGCGCCCGTTTCACTCTCTCCGATGGCGGCCGGAAACACCGCGTGGCGCAGCTGTTCCAGATTGGCAAGAATGCGGGCCAGATCCCCTTCGGTGTAGTAGAGGTAACGGTTGCCTGCGTCCTGCTCATCATCCGTGTTGATAGGTAGCAGATCGATATGCTCGGTCATGAAAAAAGATCCCTCTTGGCGGCGAATGTATATAAATCAGCAGCTTTGGACTGCCCGCTAACTCTAGATGATAAAAAGCGGGGGCGCGGTGAGAGGAGGGCGAGAGTTGTGACTGTGTGATCATGGGCACAGCAACATCCCGGAAATCTGCCGGTACTCCTCACCGGACGGATGGGGCAACGGCGCCCCATTCCCCTGAAAAGGGGGATGACTGCACTCAATCATGTGTTGGCCGCGTGCCGGATTATCCCGCTCTGAGCGGCCTGTTTCCCTTGCGCTGGCGTGGTGGAATAAACACGAAAAAGAATTTTTAGATTGGTTTTGGTACTTCCAATCGATTATTTGATTGGGCAGTAACGGCATTAGCGGTGTCAGATTAGGGGAGCAGGTTGGCCAACGCGCCGTCAGCCAGTCTTTACGCGGTCACACAAGGAGACACTCTGATGGAAACACTTGACCAGAAAATCGACACCATGCGAGAAGCATTTATGCAGCAGGAGCGCAAACAGGCCCACGACAAGTGGCAAGCCAGGGTCGAGGAGCTGCTACAGATACGGGGTGAGGAGAGACAACCGGAGGAGCAGGAAGAGTAGTGCTCGTTCCCGGGCGAAAGTTGAGGTAGCGAACGCTTCGTATCGGCTACCCGTTATCTACCACCGATAAAAAAACCACCGACCTTTTGCAGGTCGGTGGTTTTTTTTATGGATTGCTGCCGATTGGATGGCCCTCACTTCCGGGCCGAGCAATGGGGTCACATCCAGGGGCGTAGGGACGCGACTACTTCGAATGGGTGACGGGCTCTTCGGAGAGCAACTCGTTAACGAGTCCTGCAGCCAGATGAATATTCGACTCCATCTGGTCGCCGTCCACCGCGTTGGCTTTCCACGATTCGGGGGCTTCGGGGTGTGGCCCGGAAACGGCCACCTTGCCTTTGCCGTATGAGCTGATCAGCGCGGCAATCTGATGGTTTTGAAAATGGGCGATGACCTTGACCTGCTCGGGGCTTGGCACCGGCGTAAATTGCGGGCCGGCCTGGTAATACATCTGGCGCTCTTCACCAAGCCAGGTGATCGGGAAGATCCTGGCGCTAAAGTCGCCGTCATAATCATCGGATGTGGCAGGAACAAGGCCCAGCGCCGGCACAAAGCCCTCTTCTTCAGACCAGCCGGTGGATGCCACAAAGGCACCCCCACAGATCCCGAGGTAGCGGCCACCATTCTGCAAATAGGTTTTTAACGCCGAACGAGCGTCCGCGGTGAAGGCGTTGAGGAGCGGCTCAACATCGTCCTCAGTGCCGCCAACGATAAACACCCTGGCATTATCGAGCTCTGCAGGCAGCGCCTCGATATTGGAGAGATACCTGACCGGCAAGCCCACCTGCCTGACCACATCCGCAATCGCCTTGGTGCTATCCCCATCAGAAACCGGCCCGTTATAGATCAGCGCATACGGCTCTTGCTGCGGCTGCGCAGAGGCGGCCTCTGCCATGCATCCTGTTGTCACTAACCAAAGGCTGATAACGCTCGCAATCCGCACGACGCTTTTTGATACATTCATCGCTGCCACTGTCCCTGTGATGTGAATCGAAGAGACTACTTATCACGATCCCGTTCTGCATGTCAGCCGCTGTTAAATGAACATTTCAAGTTAACGCGCCAACGCTGATTGGGCCTGCGTTCGACACACAACGAACGAGCCAATACAGAGGGACAAACCACAGGATTTCGGCCCCTGCTTCGGAGCGCGTGCAACAGCCGTCTCACTTCTTCCTGTGTGACGCCTCTTCTGGCTGATGGATAAGGATTCGAGGGAGGAATCAAGCAACATAAGAGGGTGCACTTCACCTTCACTTCACCGAGCGGGGGTAGGGTAGGCTCACGTTTTCAGTTGGAGCTTTATTCTATGCCCACCATAGTCACCCACGCCGCCGTCCCTCTCTGTCTTGGGCTCGGGTTTGGCAGCCGGATTATTCCGCCACGTCTGTTGCTGGCGGGGGTTGCCATCGCCATGCTGCCCGATGCCGATGTGCTCGCCTTTAAACTGGGGGTCGCCTACGGCCATGTCTTTGGCCACCGCGGCTTTACCCACTCCCTGTTGTTCGCCTTTGCCCTGCCCACGCTGGCCATGCTGTTTCACCGCCAATTTCGGGCCAGCGCCGCCACCGTCTGGTCGTTTCTGCTGGTCTCTCTGCTCTCCCACAGCCTGCTCGATTCCCTCACCACCGGCGGCAAGGGGGTTGGCTGGCTCTGGCCGTGGCGTGACGAGCGTTTCTTTGCCCCCTGGCAGGTGATCCGGGTCGCCCCCTTCAAGCTGGAGGCCTATCTCACTGCCCGAGGTGAAGCGGTGATCCTCTCCGAGCTCTACTGGGTCTGGCTGCCGGGGGTTGTATTGATGCTGGTGTTGATGGGATGGCGGGTGTGGAGAAGAAGCTCAGAGATCCCCTCATTTTTAGAGACTCAAATAATTCCAAGTGTGCGGGTATATAAGCGGTGTTGCTTCAGGTAGTAGATAAATTTATCCATCAACAAGACCGCATTGGCTTCTTTCATTTTAGGTAGCAACTGGTAATAGATGACCCCTTGCCGAAAGAACGAATAGGTTCGGCTCTTGCTGGTATTGACCTTGATCGTTCTCTCTAGACCGACACTGTCTCCAGCCTTACCCAGCAGCGTCAGCAAGACGATGGCCAGGGCACTGAATAAAAACAGTCGGTCGCGCCGGACCGGATTACTGATGTGCACATCTCCCATACCCATGCCGAATTTGTAATCTTTGATATCACGAAAACTGGTCTCGATACCCCAGCGCTGGCCGTATAGTTGCAACGCCTTGGCGGCGCTCAGGTCGGTCCGGTTACTGGCCAGAAACCACGCGTCTTTCATGCCACTCTTATGACAACAATAGACCCGTTCGACAGGCTGTCGCTGCCCAGTTAGCTCCACCGCTTTGAGGGTTCGGGTGCGCCCGGTCGGCGTTAGCCAGTCCCGAGCTGGAACCTGCTCTACACCAGGGTAACCAACCAAAACATTTCCTTTAAATCTAATGAGATAAGCAAAGCCTAGCTCTTGCTCCAGGCGTTCGAACAGCTCCATGTAACCAAAGCCGCGGTCAGCTACTACCGTCACGAAGATACCCTCTGGCAACGTCTGCTTGAGCTTGGTGAGCAGCTCTTTCTCATGGGCATTGCGTTGCCCTTTGAGCAACGATTTCCGATGGGTTTTCCACAGCAGCGGAGTACTGCGACCGTGGTTGGTTTGCAGGCTGATAACCAAGGTACTGTGATCATCGGCATCGAATTCGGTCCAGTCCATGGAGACTACGATCTCGGTACGTTCACCGACCACATAGGGCACCCAATCGTCAAAGAGGCTCCAGACATTGAGCTTGGTGTTAGTGAGCAGGCGATCCACCTGTTTAACCGCATGTTTACGTTCGAGACCGTTGGCCAAGGAGAGGCCACTACCGATGGCGTGGATGGCCAGTGAACCTGACTCGATAACCCCGAGGGTAGCATTGGCGAGGGAAAGAACACGCTTGGCATGCATGTCCTGTCCAAATATATCGTCGATGTGGTTGAGGATTAGTTCGTGGTTAAACATGGGGATAGTCTGTTGGGTATTAGCTGGTCAAGGATGGCGATCATACCTCAGAAGCCGCGCCACGCCTCGCTCATATGAGGGGATGGTTAAGCTGATGCCCTTAGTATTAAAAAGCTACTGATGCATGGACAATCTATCCCCCTATTCAGTGGCGTCGAGTCATGGTTTGACAGAATTGACAGGTTTGCTGAAAGTATTGACCTAGAATTAGAGCATTACATTATATCAAGCGGTCTTGATGCAATGATCAGAGGTACTTGCATTGGAAATAAATTTCGTGACATTTACGCTTGCAAGTATCACTACTCAGATGATAAGTATTACGCAACATGGCCAGCTCAAGCAATAAACTATACAACAAAGACCCAGTTTCTATTTAGAATAAACAAAGGGATACATAATTCTTGGGATAATGGAGAAGTAAACAAATTTATTGAACTTCAAGATAGAGATATCCCCTTCCAGAGGATGATATATCTTGGTGATGGTGATACAGACATTCCATCCATGAAGATGGTCAGATATCAAGGTGGTAGATCTATAGCAGTCTTTGATAACAAAAAATGGCCTTTGAAATCAACTCAAGACAAAGTTGAAAAACTCATTTCTGAAGAGAGAGCTGATTATGTTGTTCCTGCTCTGTGGCATTGTTTCCCAAATCAGCCAGCAAGTCATGACTTCCCCAGCCCCAGGTGACCGCTACACTCGGGGCTTTCTGACAGGTAGACCAAGGGTATTCAGCTTGTTTATGGCGCTAACATACGCCATGACTTCTCCCACTTGGCCGTTGTAGTTACGCAGGCTGATTTTCCCCGCCAGCAACTGCTTGAACCGATACATCGCTGTCTCTGCCAGTGAGCGACGGTGAT
>OERT01000385.1_pt1 | contig 10158 bp, 8 predicted proteins | sample 1540111 | NCBI WGS metagenome assembly OERT01 (sample SAMEA3891235, study PRJEB23780) | metagenome | biome: terrestrial biome; feature: animal house; material: water of meat washing | place: Italy | collected 2015-05-12
ACAATTTGATATATAGATCCTTTATCAAAATCATAAGCATCTCTAAATTCCCATCGTTTACCAACAAAATGTGTTCTGTTGCGATGAACAAAGGTATAGACTGTTTTATCTGAAGTTGCGTGAGTATCGCCTCTATTATACATATCCCAAATTTCTTTGGCTTTTGCAAATTGAGTAGAAGTATATCTCTGGCCTGTTTTGTTCATGTTCACCATACAAAACCAAGCAGCAGACATAGCCTGAGCATGTTCCGTATTTTGATACATCTTGTACAATAAACGATGAGCTAGATAGTGTTCTTTGGCTGTTAGCACAACAAGATTACTTTCGTCATCAGTGCCGCCTAGACTACGAGGATGGATGTGATGTATTTCAGTGTACCCGGAAGTTTCCTTCCGGGCACGAGCATTAGATATCAGTGAATCATAGATCCGTGAATAAATCATTTGCCTTCTTTCATCATTTGCATCATGACGTTATCATGGAATTCCTTGCGAACGGTAGGATCTGACATAAACTCGCCGTGCAGGACAGTGGTATTAGTATTACTGTCTTTTGCCATGATCCCGCGATTCTGGCAGCACCCGTGAGTTGCCATCACTAGAACTCCCACATCTACTGAGCCAGTAGCTTCAATAATGCCTTGTGCAATATCTTCAGCCAGTTCTTCTTGCAGTGTACCGCGACGAGCTAGGTGTTGAGCTAAACGAGTGTATTTGGACAGGCCAATTACTTTCTCTTTGGGAATAATACCAATGTACGCTACACCGTCAACAATTTGGTGATGGTGAGAACACATAGATTTGATTTCAGAACGCACAACCAGCATACCGTTGAAGCCAGTATCCTTGCCAGTGTGTTGGTTCGGGAAAGCAGTAATGTCAGGTGCAGGGTAGTAGCGGCCTTCCATCAGTTCATTGATATACATCTTTGCCAAGCGCTTCGCAGTGCCAATTGCATTGGGATCATTCTTCTGGTCAATAACCAGCACATCCAGAACATTAGCAAAAGCATCAGTTGCTTCCTTGATAAGCTCATCCAGCTCGCCCCGCTCAAAATCAATAAATTCTGAGATATTAGAGTTAGAGTAGTAAGGCTTACCAGCAGCTTCCAACCGTTCACGAATTCGTTCGCTTACTGGTTGATGTGCGATGTTTTCCAGATCAGAGATAAGATCATGCATTTTGGTCCCGTCTTCACTTAAACGTGAAGCTTCCGGGGCCATAGTAACAAGTTTACCAGAGTGCAGCTTCTCAACGATACTGAGAATGTTCTTCATTGCATTGATTTCACCATCGGTAGGCTTGTTTGAATAAGATGTCATTTATGTACTCCTTTACATTGCGTTTTTTAATCTCGCGGGGTGACGCCACCGCATTAATGTGGGAGGGCTTTCACCTCCCAGCTTTTTATTTACTGTTCGTAACGAGCAACAAATTCATGGAATCCTTTTTCGCGCAGTTGGCAAGCAGGGCACTCACCACAACCACGACCAAAGTCATTCATTTTTTCAGTGCCGTTATAGCAGGTATGAGATTCACGCAGTACCAGCTCAAGAATACCTTCATCCTTGGACAGTTTGAAAGTATCAGCCTTGTCAATATACATAAGCGGAGTCATGATCTCCATATTCACATCGGAGCCCAGATTGAGAGCGGTGTTGATGGAATCAACAAAAACTCTTCTGCAATCGGGGTAGCCCGAACTGTCAGTCTCACAAGTACCAGTTACCAGTACACCAGCATTGATCTTTTGTGCGAAGGCGTGAGCCAAAGTAATGAAGAATGCATTACGGTTCGGAACAAAAGATGCTGGGAGACTATCGTTATCTTCATGCTTTTCGTTTACATCGCCATTGTGGGTTAGTGCAGAGTTTACCAAGCCACCAAAGAAGTCAGCTTCAATGATGTGGTGTTCTACGCCAAGTTCAAGGGCAATCTTTTTAGCCTGCTCAATTTCACAATTATGCTTTTGACCATACACAAACGAAATTGCAGTTACTTTTTCGTAACGGTTCACAGCCCAACCCAAACAGGTAGTGCTATCTTGGCCGCCAGAAAAAATTACCAGAGCATGATTTTTATTCAGATAACGCATTATAATTCTCCTTCGTCAGAATTTATTTGGCAGGGTGACGTTCTGCCTAGCACGGCTAGTATTACCTAGATGTGAAAGTAGGAGCATCGCTGCCCCTACAACTTATTATAACAAAAACTAAAGTTCCAATTACTGACGCAGGGTCTTAGCAACGTGAACTTTTACATCCTTCAGTGAGTCAGACAGCAGTTCCGGATGTGAGGCGCGAGCTGGGCAAATGTCAATGCCACCACGGCGGGTATAGATTGCAGTTACCATCAGTTTTTCTGGCTGGAATTTGTCCCACAGACGCTTGTAAATCATCTCAACTACTTCCTCATGGAAGTGATCTTCCTTGCGGAATGATACAATGTATTGCAGAAGAGATTCAGCAGTTGGGATCTGCATACCTTCAATGTGGATATACGCATCACCCCAGTCTGGCTGAGAAGTAATACGGCAGTTGGAACGCAACAGATTGGTATGAATACGCAGAACGTTGCCATACTCTTCATTAGTCTCTACTTGCAGAATCTCAGGAGACTCATTGAAGTGGGAGAACTCAGTACGCTCAACATTTACAACTTCTTCCAGAGAATGGAAAGGATCGTAAGTGTACTTCGGCCACAGAGAATGATCAGCTGCTTCAAAATGCAGTGCCACTTTTACTTCAGTCTCAAGCAGTGCGCTCAAGTCTTTAGCAATGATACCCTCAACAGTTTTCACTGCATTCATTTTGGAACTTTCAAAACGAGTCATGTTGAAGCTGTTCAAGTACAGTTTCAGGGATTTTGACTCAACAATAGAATGGCTATCACACGGATAGCTAATCTTTGCTACACAGGATACAGGGAAACCGTTAGCCAGCAAGAAACTAACTTCATACGCGTTCCAAGTGTCATAGCCAATGAACGGCAGCATTTGCTCGTCAATGTTGTACTTGGTGCGGTTATGAATACGTTCTACTGCTACTAGCAGATTGCTATCATATTGATCAGCATAAGTTACGGTTTTACCTAGATGGCGCCCTGCCTGCTCTTTGGTGATATCAGTCATCTTTTCTTCCTTGTTTTATTAGTCACATTATTATAACAACATGCTGGGCTCCATAACGGAGCCCATTCTTACCAATCAAATAATCCGTTATCAACAAGCTGTACTGGTTCGTCGTACTTCAAAATATCAGTACTTAGGAACTGTTTGTATCTAGCAAGTTCGGTGATCATTTCAGGAATGGTAGGCTTAGAGAACACAGCGGGTAGGATCTCATGTTTTACACGAAGTAATGGACCATATAGGTCATCGTTCTCATACATGTCGTGCGCCATACTCATAAGATTACAAGTAACTTCATAGTTGTACGCCATTACTTGTGCATAAGATGGAACATCCCAATACCACTTTTCTTCTTTTTCATGCCAAATGTACATGTGTTCTAAACGAATGGCATCGCCAAATTTGCTGTCGTTTTTTACGTACTCATTTAGTGTCATGCTCTTGCCATAAATCCCGTTGTATGACAAGTCAACCTTTGATGTTCTAATCTTTAGTTCATTAGACATTGTATGATCCAGAATTGAACCAGTAATTGCCGCTTGAACAAAGGATGAACTGTCATAACTTATCTGAATTTTATTCTCAACAAGAGCCGAGATTCGATTTTGCACATCACTGAGAATTACACTCACTGCTGGCATAGTTCTTCCCAGAACGTGAATCCAGTTTTTTTCTGCGTTAAGTTCGCCATCTCTAGCGAGCATCAACGCTGATCGAATCATATAATATACACAATCCGAGTTTGCAGAACTAAAAGACCAACCTCGAGTATCGTAGTGCTTGACCTTACTATACCACAAATCCACTTCATCTTCTGTACGACCTTGCAGTACGTTCAGTAATTGCAGTTTTGATTCAGGATCTCGATGAGCCATCCAATATTCCATGTTATCGAGCGTTTGCTCTAAGCATTGCTCAAATGTTTGGAACTTGAAACCTTCTCGACCGATAGTAAAGGTAGGCACGTCAAGAGTCATTGCAATATCGCAGTTCTTCTCGAGAAAACGTAAGATACCCAAACGTACTGCATCAACGTTTTCTTGGTGCGCCCAGTCAATTTTCAATTTATCAGTAGCAATTTGGAATCCACCGGAGTCACCTACGAGTATCGTGTCAGCACCACGATTGCGAACGCAATCATATTGCACTTCAACCCGCTTATATGGTTCGTGACCTGCTGACAAGAGAGATCTCTTACAGTACACAGGACAATCTGGATGGAAAATTTCAAATTGATGATCTTGAAAATGCGGTTGCCAGCGATTGCGGCCCTTGATATATTCGTCTTGTGTGCCGTTCAAAAAGCACGAGTTCAAGGCTGGAAGATAGATAGCTCTATCTTTGTTATTGAGGTCACAACTCCTTGTCATGTCTTCTCCTTATTGTATTAATGCCGAGGATTGCTCCTCGGCTATCTTCTTAGGAATGACCCGGGAAGATGAAGTTCACAGACATAACCGCATCGTCTTCTGCGCCAATCTCAGCTTGCATTACGCCTTTAGCAGAGAAGTGCAGAGTCAAGGTCTTGTGGTTAGTCAGAGCCAGCACAGTGCTAGTGTGAGCATTTTGATACTTGAAAGTTGCAGGCATATCACCAGTACATTCAGTTAGCACAAAACGAGTGCTGTGGTTGGAAGAACCAGCTTCGCCAATCTCCATGATCAGCTGGCCGTCTTGAGCAGACGGAGTAAACTTGTTACCACCAACGGAACCAAACACGCCAGCTTGTTCTTTGAAACGAGCCATTGCAGCTTTGCCAACGTTCTCAACAGTTACATCCCACTCCGGAGAACGGAAGGTAGGCTGCTTCGGAACGGCATTTTCAGCCATTACACGATAAACAGCACGAGCACCGTCGGCACCAGTAAACACCAGTTCTTCAACTTCGCCATGCTTAGTCTTTACTTCAACTTCGCCAGCTCGCATAGAGCTCAGGCTCAGAATACCGCCCAAAACGGACAGGTTGCTCAGACCAAATACACCAGTAAGACCGTCAATCGGGGCCTTAGTGCGAGCCTTCATGATAGCAGTACGGTCGTTGTTGACAGCTTCAAACACAGTCGCGTCATCGTTGGCGGTTACTTTGATAACATCAAAGCCCAGGCCAGAAACAGAGTCAACCAGTTCACGCAGTACATCAATCATTTTATTTCTCCATGTTTATAATAATTCGTTTGTCCATACACGCTATTATAACAATTTGTTACAGAATTGTTTACATAACGCCAAATTTTTATCTTAATATAAGTGGCAACAAATGTTGCCACCCTTGAATTACCAACCAAACATGTCGCTGTCAATAGTAGTGTTCATATTGTCTTCAATAGCCAAGTCCATATTCAGAATACCAAACAGGTTGCCCAGTTTTTGACTCAGAATAGTCTTTTCCATCTCATCCACATCAAACGGAAGCGAAGTGAACCATTCCGGCAAGTTGTCCATTAGTTCCACTGGGAAACCAATAGAATCAATGCGATATGGATTCATCTTGAGCTTACAAACAATAGTCTTTCCACCATCTTCAATTTGCGATACAGACACATCTTTCATCATTTCGCGCATATTGTTCCAGTGAATAGCTGCTAGAGCATGACCAGTACTACATTTACCAGTACGATCAAATTCAGCTTTCTTGTTTGTCAAGTTTTTTACCGTCTTAGGTGTACCTTTTGTCCACGCCGGCTTGTCACGGAATGTACGCTTGAATGCTTTTACCTTCTCACGCAACGATTCTTCACTTGCACCAGTCAACAGAGAAATAAGCAGATCTTCCAAGAATACTTGAATATACTTAGGAGTATCAGAACGCTTGATTTCCACACCCATTGCTTTCAGTGAACCAGGCTTGCCCTTAGTGTCCAGTCGGAAACCATCTTCCCAGTACTTCAGAATACCATAGCGCTTCTTCTTCAAGAACAGACCACGAGAGCCCACAATTTCCAAACCAGCGTCAATGATACGACCATTTTCAAGACCAGTGTTGAATGTTCTGTGCATGAATGCAGGGAATGATTCAGAGACCTTTTCACCAACCTTCAAATACAGATCAATAACGTTTTCACGGGTATCCCAATCAAACGCTACACCTTCATCTTGGAACTTTTTCTTAGCACTGAACATTACGGAGTCAGTATCACCATAAATGATAACGCCGCCAGTGTGGTCGTATGTGCCAGTTAGAACTTCGTTGATTGTGGAAGCCATGTGCTTAGTGATAGAACGACCAGTTAGAGTTACTGACTGACCAAGACGCTTATCATAGAAACGACAGTGCTTGTTCAACAGTGCGCCATACAGTGAGTTCAGCAGAATCTTACGAATCTGTTGCATCATTTTCCAATACGCGCCACGAGCAGCGGCGTAATCAGAATCAACAGCGTACCACTTACCATCATCTCTCTGTTCCAGCTTCATCGAAGGCTCGTTCTGTGCAAGCCACTCGCGGCGAGTAAAGCCGTTCAGTTCGGATTCCATCTGCTCAGTACTGTAGCCACGCTCTTCCTCAATTGAAGATTTACCGGCCAGATGCTTACAGTCAATAACTGCACGTTGCATTAGCTGACGTTCAGTGTACCAACGAGTCAGAATTGCAGGAATAACACCACGCTTAGAACGATCAAACAGAGTACCGTTTGCACTGATAACGATTGTGCTGTTTTCAGCAAAAATGATATCATACAGTTCAGCGCCAGTAGTTTCAAAAGACGATCCGTCTTCCATATCAACAACTAGCGGATCCGGAGACTTGCTCATTACCATAGTGTGTTCGATGCTCGCAAACAGAGGATGCCATGCTTCAGCATAGTCCGGCTTGAAATCACGCGAACGCGATGCCATACGCTGCTTTTCAATACGATCATCAATGAACTGTTGGGTATAGGTTTGGCGAATCTGGCCAATAATTCGTTCAGTACTCATACTCAAAGAACGAATAGCAGACGGATACAAAGAGTTCAAGTCAATAAGACCAATCTCTTCATGCAGACCAGTAACAGGATCTTGTACCCATGCACCAGCAGCACCATCAGTATCTAAACGCTCACGCTTATCAAATACAACCTCACCCCACTCATGAATTTCATTGATTACTGCGGTTTCCAGCAGTGCCACTGAACCCATAGTAGTACTGATTAGTACACATTCTTGGTGCGCTAATCTGTTGTGCAGATTGATATAGTCCAACTTCTTGTTCATTTTGAACAGCAAGTGAGTATCCTGCCGCGAGTAACGAATAAAGTTAGCAAAGTCTTCATTATACAGAACATCAAGAGAGCCAGTATATGGTACCTTGTGTTCGCCAGTTACCTTACCACCGATGTAATCCAACGCATACGATTGTTCCACTTGCCCGGCGTGTTTCTTGTACAGATCCATAAAGTCCATATGGATTCTACCAACAAACTCGTAAGTGCCTACATCCTTACCATAGTTGTCTACAGTGCGAGGACGAGGTTTTTCGTTCCACAAGCAGAAACGATTAGTGTCAGCTTCGGACATTACCATGCGAATGCGGTTTACAAGATACGGTACGTCATACACCTCGCTGTTCCAGCCAGAGATTACATCGGCATCTTCTATGAGATCCAAGAATGCATTGAGCATTTGAACTTCTGTTTCGCACAGAATTACAACACCTTCGTTTTCTTGGTTCAGAGTTGCAACAATCATCTCAGCATTAAGCTGCGACATGCCACGCGGTTTCAATACTAGAACAACAAGTTTAGAATCATCTTTGATCCAATCGCGATAAAACGATATAGCAGTTACCCGGTTAAACGGATCATCAACTGGCGCGTATCCACGCACACGGTCAAAGTCCGTCTCAATATCAAAGAAGCATGTGTGTAGCTCTGGCGAAGCTTCGCCACGATAGTTTGCAGCCAAGGTCTTAAACAGAGGGTTCACATCGGATTCAAACAGTGTAATGCCTGACATTCCTGCCATTGCGTCTTTCATGGCTTTGGACGAACTAAACGTGTGTTTACGAGTCATTACTCCAGTAATACTCGGGGTCGTCCCACGAGCATCTTCTGAAAAGAATTCATACACGAGAGGAATTTCACGATAGATGCGTTTGCCATTGATGCGTTCTGCAACTTGGAGGATATCTTTCTTACGGTTTATAAAAGCGTCAACATACATGTCGATTTTTACTCCTTTTTTATTAATAGGCCAGCACTAGTGCTGGCCAGAAAATCATACTTCAGGGAAATCGTCCATGTCGTAGCCAAGGGTTTCCAGCAGCTCTTCCAGAGCTTCTTGCTTGGCACGACGTTGAGCGAAGTTCTGCTTGTACAGAGTACGAGCAGCATCCTTGATGTCAGCAGCTTTGATTTCTAGAGCTTCAGCAACCTCATCAGCCAGCTCATTAGATTGATCACGCACATCTTGCATCTGCTGCAAGCAGACCACGATTGCGTTGATTGCACTTTTCAGCTTGGTGATTTCGTCCGGAGTGAAGTTCTTATCTTGGATGCTATTAGACATTTTATTTTCCTTGTGTTGTTGTTACACTATATTATAACACGCGCATTATTTCCATACGCAGACAAAAAAAGCCCGGGTTCATAACCACAGGCCTTTTTAAATTAATATTAACCGTTGAAAACAACGCTTGAGCCGTTCCATGTGAACTTAGCAAAGGCTCTAGCATCACTTTGTGTGGCACCTTTACTACCAATCACGACTGTACGAGCAATGTATGTGTACACATACGTTGAACCAGCAGCCGGAATTCGTCCACCATTCTGTGCAATGGCCTTTTGATGAGCATCACCAGCATAGGTTGAAGGATGCGGATTGTAGTTTCCTTTCGTGATAGTAGAAACGTTATTTGTTTCAATTAAATAGGAACGAACTGGGTTTGGAACCTCAGGCGTAGGTGGGATAACAATCGGCGGTTGCGGATCCGGTTCATCCGGAACTGGCGTATTGTTGATTGTATTGATCAACGTTCTATACCGTGCTTCCAATTCACCCATTCTAGCACTATATTGGTTTCTAATTTCTGCAACTTTTTGAGCTACTAGATTATCAATATAGGATTTTGGAATAGCGTCAGTATCAGCACTAGTGATTACGTTTGCAATAACGTTACCTTGCATATCCACAGCGTGGTTGAATTTATTTGATCCTGTAAACAGGATATTATTGCTTATCGTAAATGACCGATAATTCCCACCCGCTGCTCCAGTGTTGAATGCCAAAAATCCATCTTCTTCAGGGTTTTTCCAGTACGCTTGTCCTGAGTTGTCGCATGTTAGGTACTTACCTGGTGATCCACCAGCGCCGCCGATGTCAGCTGCTACTCGTTTTGATGCTTTATTTTCAAGGCCATCAGTTGGACCTAAAGTGATCCAAGTAGTCCCGTCAAAATATTTTAAACGTGCATCAAATGTATCAAAATGTAGCATACCAGGAATTCTAGCACCAGGGCTATATGAACTCGTGTTACTGTTCGGAATACGAACACCTACTGGTGAAACAAACGTTAATGGTTTAGTTGAATCCGTGACAGATATGGTATGCGATGTATGGTCTATTTGTAATGACATATGTGATATCCTTATCCGTATCTTTGTACAATAGTTTTGAATATACGCAGACGATTACCATTTGAATCAGCTTTAGCTGCATTGAACATACTAGTGAGCTGGTTGTGCAATGCATCTACGCTAGATGAATTAATTGAAGCAGCAGTGCTTGTTGCAATCGTATTCGCTGTTAAGTTTGCATACTGGCGGTTACTAGCATCAGAAGCCGCAATAGGATTTTTTACGTTAGCCACTCGTAGCCCGTTGTTAGCAAAACCAACGTTCCAGCCCTTGGAGAACTTTATATATCCATCCCAAGTGTTGTTACCACCCCAAAACACATGAGTAACATGGAAATTGATTCTACCACCCCAAACTGATGACGGATCACCGCCGCCTGCCCATGAGTTCAATGTCCATTGTTTCCATACAGGAGTTAATGCGTTATCCAGTGTTAGATATTTTGATGTCATGGCTGCCGGATAATATACTC
>OERT01000392.1_pt1 | contig 10087 bp, 8 predicted proteins | sample 1540111 | NCBI WGS metagenome assembly OERT01 (sample SAMEA3891235, study PRJEB23780) | metagenome | biome: terrestrial biome; feature: animal house; material: water of meat washing | place: Italy | collected 2015-05-12
GGATACGTAGTCAGCAGCATTACCCAGTGAAGAGGTGCTGTCGGTCAGTTCAACATAACCGTAACGGGACAGGAAGCCAGTTACCAGTTCGCCAGTGTTCGGATCCATTACAACACCGGTAGCTTGTAGCGGGATGTATGGGCAATAGAACGCAGCGGCGTCGATTTCTTGCGGGCCCTTGTAGCCGATCAGGATATCAGCAGCATCGGAAGCATAGGTATCAACATAAACGCGCATGGTGCCGTTCAGGGTACCAGCCAGCTTAACGTTGGTCGGAGCTTCGAAGGAACCTTCAGTAGTACGAGCAAAAGCAGAAGTGGTAGCAGATTGCAGTACAGTCAGGGAAGCCGGGGAAACAACAGCCCAGTTAGCAGCACCACGACGAGTACGTTGTGCGATAACAGAAGAAGCACGGTTTACCAGGGTAGCCAGAGCAGCGTGCTCATCACCAACGAAGGTAGCGATACCAGTAGCTTGCTGTTGGTCGAAAGTGAACTGTGCAGTACCAGCTAGGTTACGCAGTTTGAACAGCATTTCTTGGTCGATTTCAGCAGTGATTTCTTGAGCCAGAGCAGCCATGATTTCAGCTTCTACGTCGATACCGTGTTGGGATTGAGCGTCTTGAGCAGCTTCAATGGTCCAACGAGCAGACAGACGACGTGACTTAGCTTCAACGGTCTCACGCAGAACACGAATGTTCATACGACGACCCATAACACCTTCCAGCTGAGCTGTCGGAGCAGCTTGCGGGTTAGTGTTATCACCAGCTAGGTCACCAGAGTATGACTTAGCAATTTTGTGCGGAGCAAGAGCTTCTTCACCAGCGGTAACACCAGCACCGTTGTCAGCGTATTGAATACGCAGAGTGTGGATTTGGCCAACCGGACCAGTCATCGGCTGAACGCCCATGATTTCGTTAGCAATAACGGTAGGCATAACACGACGAATAACCGGCAGAATAACTTTGTTCAGGGTAGCAATGTTACCGGCGTTTACTGCACCACCAGTGGCGCTTTCTGCTAGCATTTGCTTACGCTGGTTTTCCAGCACGGTTTCCATTACTTGCTTGCGGGTACCAACCAGGCCATCGGTCAGACGATTCTTAACCAGAGCCCATTTAGATTCGGTAAGTAGTTGTGACATTATAAATCTCCTTAAAACTATCTTTCTTGTAGTAATATTTATGTTCTACGACAAATTACTTGCGAATACCCGCGATTTTTGCGAGTTCGTCCAGTTCTGCATTAAATGAATCGTCTTCTACGCCTTCAGAAATCATGGTACGGTTACCAGTAACTTCTTTAACGGATGATTCATTCAGCGGTGTTGTTGCACGTTGGGCAGGCTTACGAGCCGGCTTGCCGCTCTCATTTAGCACAGGCTTCAGGTACTTGTTAAAGTCCTCATTCAACTTTTCAGTTGGGGTCTTCTCAAGCAGACTTTCCATTACCATGCGCTGTTCAGCAGTCAGTGGCTTCATCAGTTTTGACAAAACAGCACCGCGTTGCTGGGCATCTTCCATAATACGCATTTTCTTAGTAGTAGCTTCTAGACGTGCGTTGGATTCAGCAAGTTTCTTAGCAGATTCGGAAAGCTGGGCTTCACGAGCTTTCATAGCTTCAGACAGCTTGCGCAGTTCTTTGCTCTCACTGTAATGGCTAGACATGAACTCAGCAGCAAATGCTTCAAACAGTTTACGTCCAAACATGTTCTTGTTTGCTTCGTCCAGTTGAGCGCGCAGCTGAGTGAACTCATTGCGGGTTTGCTCTTCGATGAACTTAGCTGCACCAGCGGAGGTGCGTTTAATCCATTCGGATTGGGCTTCGTGCAGCTTCTTACGGCCTTCAGCCATCAGACGTACACGGGTTTCAACAAGTGCGCGCTTCTCAGCGTGGTATTCTTTAACTTCTTCAGCGATAATTCCATTGCTAAAGTCAGCAAATTTTTTCAGTGACTCACCTAGAGCGAGACGGTCCTTGCGCAGCTCACCGATTTCCTGGGCTAGTACGCCGTTAGAGAAATCGCTAAACTTGCTCAGGTTGGTGCGCAGTACAGCGCGGTCTTCAACTAGCTTACGCTTTTCGTCATAAACCTTGGCCATTTCTTCACTGATAACAGCTTGTGCCATAGTATTTAGACCTTCAACGATTGATGCTTTGTCAGCTTCAAAACGTTGCTTCATCTCGTCACGGATAACAGCCACCATGTCGCGTTTTTCGTCATTCCACGCTTCAAGGATAAGTGCCTTAGCGTCGTCGGACAGTGACGATTCCTTTAGGAATTGTTCCAGTTTTGACATTGGGGTTATCTCCTTTCTGTTTATTTCAATTATTTATGAATTATTTCTCAGGTGCTTGAAAAACGCCAGAATTTCTTCATTTAAGTCTTTTTGTGCGCCAGTTACGTTATGCAATGCATTACCAGCCTTGTATTCCATCAGTTTGTATCCACCAGTCTTATATAGTGATTCAAAAACTGGAGTAGGATATGCCTCAGGAGCACTAGGTTGAGCAACAATATCAACTGTTACAATTTCAAATTCAGAAACATAACCTCTATGGTCCACATTACCAGATCCGCGAGAACTTACACCGAGTTTAATTCCACTCTCAATAAGAGAACGGATAATTTGTCCAGATGGAGTAGGTACAATACGCAGAGCGCCCATACCATTAGTACCACTCATGCCCATTTCAGTAATGGTGTGGCTGACTCTATCCAGGTTAATTGTTAGTGTGTCTGGGTGATCCATTTCACCCGGGATTGATTGACCAGAGGCTAGGCGCTGGTTCATAGTATTTACTGCTCGAGTAATCTCGTTCAACGGGTATACCCGCTCGTTGAGGTTACGCTTGTCAGCTTGAATAAAAATACCACGCATCCAGCATTCTTTCACGCCTTGAGCATTCATAACTGATTCAACAGTGATATTTGCGTCGTCAAAACTTTTCCATTCCCGTATCATTGATGCCATTATAATTTCTCCTCAATAATGGGATGTGTGGCGACTAGCGCCACACAAAAAGTTCTTAGCGAATATCCTTAATCAGAGATTGCTTTGCAGAACCGTCAACATCTTTTTCTTTCTTAGAAGCGCCGGCTTGGCTGGACTTCTGGTAGGCTTTCTTGCCGTTAGCCATTACGTTGTTGTGATCTTCAACCTTCGGAGTTTCAGCATCCGGAGTATCACGCTTGGTGTTGGAACCCTTCACCTTGCCGTCACCAGCCAGCGGTAGCGGAAACGCCAACCGGGCTCGGTTTTTGGGAAGCCAGTACTGGCTTAACGTTGTCAGCTTCGGTTTCGGACTTCATGCCAGGATCCTTGACGGAACGCATTTGGTAGCCTTCTTGTAGCTCGTCTTCGTCATCGCCAAAGGAGATTTCGTCTTCGCCGCCTTCGTCGTCAAAGTTCAGGTCGTCATCTTCACCTTCGAAGGAACCATCACTCATTTCAGCAAACATAGCTTCAAGCTCGTCAAACTGGTCTTGGATTTCTTGCCATTCGTCAGCAGGAACAACAACGTCTTCGCCTTCAGCTTCACCGCCAAACGGGGATTCTTCAGCAGGTTCTTCCTCAGCAGCATCGTCGCCACCAAATGGATTTTCTTCTTCGTCGCCTTCAGCTTCGGCAACAACTTCGTCATACAGATCGCCTTCCATGTCTCCACCGAACTCTTCGTCCAGCTGATCTTCCATTTCGGAATTGATAGCTTGTGCGGACTCAATGAAGTATTCACGGTACAGTTTGGTTGCAGTGTCAGTGTCGTGGTTGATGAAAGCCTCGAAAGACTTCATAAGTTTCTCGATATTCATTAGTATTCTCTCCTTGAATGAATTCTATGTGTAGTTATTTATATAACTTTTATACACATGTGCAGAAAGTTGCGATTTTTCGCAATTATAGTTGATCTTGCCCTGCATCGTCAGGAACCGCATAAACAGTAGATACAACGTCATTCCGTTCTTCGTCCTGCACTTTTCTAAATTCGCGGTACTTCCTTAGTTTATTTAGCTGACGCAGAGTCACCTTTGGTTTGCGAGTATCGTCCATAGAATAACGACGCTGATCTTCCTCAGCGTCGTACATACCTTGCTGGACGGGGGACTCAAATAGTTCCGATAAAGTCATATTCCCTTCCTTAGAATGTCTCGTTCCCCGCCTCAGGTGCCGCTTCCGCGCCACCCATCTCATCACCACCAAGTTCCTGTTCAGCTGGATTATCAACACCTACAGATGAAAGATCAGGTTGATCGGCATTCATTGCGTTTGTAGATCCCTTGCCCATTCTCTTAGCAGGATTCTCTTGCAGCCACAGTTTTTCGTTCTCAATGATGTCATCTCGTGTCCAGCCCATCTTCTTAAGAATAGTTTGTTTAGCAACAAACGGCAACTCGTTAAGACCCTGGTAAGACGCAATAAGTGTACTTTCCAATTCAGCTCTACGGTACGCAGCAAAGTTCAACGGCGGACGGAAACGAACTTCGAACGAATTGAAATTAAATGTGTAACCACATTCATCCAAATAACGCTTAAACTCTTCGTCAAAACGGCGAATCAATGTTGCTTGTAAACGTTGGCAATACTTATTGAAACGGTGCTCTTGGATAAGAGCTTGTCCAATACGACCATCATTGAATACGTGCCCAGTATCTTCTGGACCAAATGGCAGATAGCTTTGTGGGATTTTTAGGCCGCGGATCAATTTATTGTTGAACCAACGCAAATCGTCAATTTGACCTAAGTTGTCACCACCTGGAAGAGTTTCAACACTGGACCCACGACCATCAGCTGATTGTGGGAAGAAGAAGTCTTCCAAAATACTTAGAGGGTTATATGCAGCATCCATCATTGATGTGCTGCCACCCTTTGAAGTTGGTATGCGGCGCTGGTGAATTTCGTTCTTGATACGTTCAACGTGAGCCATTGCCATATGTTCAGGCAAGTCACCAGTATCAATTTTAAAAACACGGCGCTCAGGAGCACGTTGTACACGATAGATAATAATACTATCTTCCAACAGTTCCTTCTGCTTATAAGTCTTGAAAATACCTTCAAGGATACTTGTTCCGAATGGAAAAAATGCATCCATGCCAGTAGTCATACTTAAATGAATAATATTTTCTGCATCAATAGGCAAGGTTTGTTGTTCAGTTGTACTAGGGAACGGAGAATTCGCTGAACCAGTACCAGCACCAATCGCGCCGTACTGCCCGCCGGATCCACTAATGCTGTTAGGCATGGAACCTGGATACGTACTTTGCTGAATCGCAATCTGTTGATTACTTACTACCTTGTCGCGTAAATTGAGACTCAAATCGCGAACAAAATAAATGCTTGGTTGCTTGCCCTTTGCCTCGTTGATGATAATTTTATCAACGTGCTTAGGATCAATCCAATGCCATTCGTAAGTCTCTGGATCTCGCACAAAGAATTGATCGCCCATCTTTAGTGTGTTACGAACAATATCAAAAATACGAGTTGTGAAGTCATTTAGATTTACCCACGCATCCAAACGGTTCTCTAAGGTTGTTACCTCAGTTTCACCCATTTGCGAATCCTTATAATGAATAAGGAAAGGACCATCAAAATCTTCACTGTTTTGTGTACAGAATTCTGTAAGGATGTCCAGTCCAGTATTAATCTCTGGATCCTGGTCCATCGTATCATATGTACGGTACCGATCAATACGGTTACCAACCCCAACGTATACTTGGGGCAAGTAAGACGCAAATTTATTGGAACGACCACCCGTTGCATTTTTAGTGTCCTGAGTGGTCTTTTGTCCTTTGCGCTTGATACTAACCGCAGTCATATGTCGCTTCCAACTAGGCTTTGACATAGCTATAAAATCCTCATCGTGTATAATTATACTATATTTATGATTGCAATTTAGTTAATACCACTACCCGTTGTATTGGACGCAGTCTCTCTGCTTGCACGTTCGATGTTATTGTTGATATCAAGCATGTCCGCTAATGTGCGAGAGAGCTTGTCAAGGCGTTCCACAACGCTGTCGCTAAAGTCCTTGCGCTCTTGTTCCTTCTTAACACGGTCAGCACTCGTTTCCAACTCAGGCTCCGCTACTGGAGTTACTGGTGTAGTGACGTTTGATGTTGATGTGTTTGTTGTGTTATTGTTCACAACGGTACTCGATGGTTTGTTCCACCAGTCGCTGACAGCAGTACTAACGTGATCGCTAGCTTCGTCGAGTACTTTCATCTTATTAGCTAGATCGTCCATTACCCACAATGCACTGTCTTTTAATGCAGGAACTACATCTTTTGTTAATGCTTCCTGTACCTTTTGCTCCATCTCAGATGCACCAGCAAGGCCGCCGTTGGCATAGTCGCCACCCTCAAAAATTATATCAGCCAACCATGACGGAACCAAAGCACGAAGAATACTTTCCCAACTTGGCTTCTCAATTGCTTGCATTTTATCAGCAGTTGAATCCGCATACCCCATCATTTGATCATACAACCAAGATACTGGTTCCATCCAATGCGATAACCATTCTTTAACGGACGGCAACATAGGAATATCTTCCACTTCCCAGTCAAATGCACCAGTTAACAACCAGTTACCCCACTTTTCACCAAAAATATTTCTAATGAAATCATCAGGACGCAAGAACAGTTCAGCAGTATTGATTTTAAATCCAGTAAAGAACTCTCCCAACTTAAGATTAAAATCGTTAATCATATTATCCCACTCGCCAGTAACCTTGGTAGTGTTCTTGTTGTAGTTCTGCATAGCTTCAACCATTTGATACATTTGGTTTGCAGACTCTTCGCCGTACGATAGACGTGCTTGTTCAACTGTGCTCAGTATGGCGTTTGCATTGTCTTGATCAGACAACCATGTACGCATATACTCGCGACCTTGGTCAGTAGCTAATGTGCCATCTCTTGCCATTTCTTGCAGCTTATAGAAGAAATCAGCAAACTCATTGTTTGTTAGTACCATCTGTCCGATAGCGCTATCTGTATCAAATGCACCACCACTAACTAGAGCTTTAGCGAACTGCTGGTTCAACTGTTCGCCCATAGGGCCAAACGAGTTCAATAGCAAGTTAACGTTCTCGGCAGTTTTGGATGCATCAACTTCGTCTAGACCAGAATTCATCAAAGCCATCTTTGTTCCGATACCAGTAACTTCGGATCCACTCTTGGCCATCTTTCCAGCTAATTCGTCAATACCCATACCCAAAGACTTACTGTAGTCTTGGATATTTTTTACGTATTCTTGTGCAGCTAATGATTGCTCAGTATTGGACATTCTATCCCACTGCTGATACATCTTTTGCTGTTTCATTAACGAGCCTAATGAGCTTGCCAATGCTTGGTTTGAAATATTCAAACGTCCAAACGCTTGTTCGCTCGTAATTACAGAATTCATCAAATTACCAAAATTCTGTACACCGTCTGCACCCATACTAGCAATAACATCTCTGTACTGTGCAGTTGCCGACATAAATTCTTCGTACGACAGTCTACCAGTAGCCAATGCCTTTTGTAGACCAAACATACCATCCGAGGCAGCCAACCCCGCTTCATTTAGAGAGTTAAATGTTTGTAGCTGCGAGTTTAAAAATTCATAAAATTGCTGTGCTGCACCAGCAGCCGCGCCAATAGCGCCACCAAATACAGGTAGGACTTTAGATGCGGAGCCAATACCTTGGAACATTGCACCCATCGCATCGCTTGCACTGTTTGCATTCATCATACCGCTTGATAGCTGCGATGCAGATGATGCCAATCCTGATAATGCATTATCGGCACTAGCAGTTGCTCTGGACGAAGGTCCAGAATTACCCCCACTAGGTCTACGAGAACGTCTCGCATCGCTAGCTATTTGCTCTAACAACTGCTGTTGGAGTCCATTATTGGCTCTCAGCTGTTGTAGAACTTCTTCTAATAATTGATCGTTTGCCATAGAAATTCCCTTCTAGAGACACTTTTCAATATTTATTAAATACTGTACAAGATCCTAAAGGAGATAACAATGACAAATCCATTACTAGCTTATCGTCCACATCCTCGCGTATATGTGAAACTTCCAACGTGCGGTGCATATTATAGCGATGACGTTTTGGACACAAAAGATCACGAGATTGGCGTTTGTGCTATGAGCGCTAAAGATGAAATGCTTCTAAATAATCCAGAAGCTCTAATGAATGGGAGAGCCCTTAGTCAGGTAATTGAAAATTGTGTTCCATCTGTTAAGAATGCAATTGAACTCACTGCTAGCGATGTTGAAGTTCTAATGCTTGCTATTCGTCAGGCATCTGGACACAAATCATATGAGGTAGGTGGCGTTTGCCCTAGCTGCGGGCAGAAAGGGGTATTCGAGAGAGATATTGACACTGTGATCAATATGTGTACATATCACACAGAAGAACTCGTTGAAGTACTTGACACTGGACTTACTGTTCACTTGAGACCAAATTCATGGAAATCACATAGTACTATTCAACAAATGGCGTTCCAACGCCAGCGAATGATGCAAATGATTGCAGATCCAGATCTGGATCCAGAATACAAGAAAAGTATTTTGCAGGAAATTTTTGATGGAATGGTAGAGCTTAATATGATGCTGTTGGCCGACTGCATTAGCTATATCGAATCACCAGAAGGGAATGTGGATTCAAAAGAATTTATTCGCGAATACATCGAGCTGTTAGACAAAGATACGCTTAACAAAATGAGCGAAAAGATTGAGAAACTTAACAACATTGGTGCTCCGCACACAATGGATGTTCTTTGTTCTAACCCGGAGTGTCAGCACGAATGGGAAATCACCGGCTTACGTTATGATCCGTCTGATTTTTTCGCGCAAAGCTCCTCTATAGCTCGGTAGAAGAGATTGAGTCTTTCCTGAACGAGCTTCGCGAAAACGAACACAATATCGGAAAACAACTCGTACAAATGCAAGTGTATATTGAAAACACTTCATATGAAGTGTTGTTGAACATGCCTACATATCATCGAGAGATGTTAGTTAAGGCACACAACATAAAAATGGAAAAACTCAAACAATCAAAAGGCTCTTAATTGAGCCTTTTTTGTCTCTAGAACAATCCATGCTTCGCATGTCTTGGCAATTACATTCAATGCGGCTTGTTACACTGCGCCTCATTTCATTTATTGCTGGCTACTTATTACATATTACTAGGTGAGTGCTTTAGCAGCACGAACACTCACTGCATCTTCGTGGTTTGACAGAGATATTTCCATCCCCCCGCTAACCCTGCTGAACAACAGGACGGGGAGAGGATTAATACTTCGTTGGTAGTACCTTCGAATTTTTGTGTTGTAGATTTTAAATTAATAAGCGGAAGCGGGTTGCCCTGTTTCTCCCTACTACAGTCCTATACAACGGTCACTGTTCTTCACAGTACTGAATAATCAAGCTACACAAACAACTTGATTACTTGTTTCCTCGTGGAAACTCCCTTTGGGTTTAGTTTGGATTCATTTTTTGGATTTAACTACGTGTTCATTGCCTTTATGAACTTCGCACCATGCGATCTTTGTTTATACACTCGTCTCGAACTACTACGTGCCAGGTACTCCTACTTGTCTCTTTCCCTACCGAATTAACTTATTCACGGTTCATTGTACATCTAGTGTTTGACGTATAGCTCGTCTCATACAGCCCCTCTTGGTTGGGTTGGTACACTTGCTCTCACAAGGCCATTTCTTTCTGCGTTTTTGTGTACGACATCCTGTCGTGCTATAATCCTGATTTAATCTTTTTGAAGTAACTTTGCGTTACTTATCTTTCCTTACTACGTTTCTTGCGTAACAGACAAATATACCACATGTGAATGACAAACGTATGTCGCGTAGGAAGGTGGCCGCCTTCCTACGCATTTGTCTCTCACTGCAAGTTCAGGACTTGATAAGCCGCCCGTAGGGCATTATGAACTGAGTACTGTGTGATGCAGTACTCGCATAGACAAGGAATCTATGCGCAATTGTATTTATAATTTATTATAACAATTTATTCCGAATTTGTTTAAGATAAATCAAAAAAAATCCTGCCGAAGCAGGATTCTATTTTAGTTCTTAACCAACTTAGTTG
>OERT01000393.1_pt1 | contig 10081 bp, 14 predicted proteins | sample 1540111 | NCBI WGS metagenome assembly OERT01 (sample SAMEA3891235, study PRJEB23780) | metagenome | biome: terrestrial biome; feature: animal house; material: water of meat washing | place: Italy | collected 2015-05-12
CTTTAGATGTACTTTAGATGTACTTTAGATGTACTTTAGATGTACTTTAGATGTAATGTGATCTATGTTTGGAGTATCTTGTTTTTACCTTTTAGAACTTTTGGAAATGTTATAATATTGTATATGGCATCGTGTTTATATCGTGATGTACTTTTGTTATTAATGTTCTATATCGTTTTAGCGCTTCAAGGCGTCTCTAAGATATGATTATGTTGTTCTTATGATACTAAGGATAGTTCTAGGGCGCGGCAAAAAATATTCGTAAAATGTGAGGTTTTTGATGGGCGAAAAAATTTTGCGCTGCGCTTCGCGCAGCAGAGTGCGCTCAGGAAAAAACCTATAGTAGATCTAGGGTGGGTCAACTTACTTTAGGATAAAGACAGATAGATATAGAAATAGTCAAGGATGATAAAAATATGAAAGGATACATCACATGGAGCAATTCACTTTACCTGGGGGCAGCCAGCAATTCAACACTGTCAAGATACACGACATTTCGGAGCTAATGGATTCGTTCATGTTCAGCATACATGGCGTACCGTACACTGGGCTTGATCTGTTGCAAACAATGATCTATTCTTCTTATACATTGTGGGATGCATTTACGGCACCGGAAGGTTCTAACTCAGCTAATGGACTGTTGTTTACAGTGAACCCAGAGAAGAAGTTCGTAATATGTTCGTTGGTACGTTTTAGAACTGATGCGCAAAAGACTAGAGATTCGATCAACACTTGCACAATGTTTCCTGATCAAGGCTCGTGTGTGTTTGCATTGAGTAAAGGATATTTGATTGACAATGTTCAGTTCCGTGAGCCTAAAGAAGATATTGAATTGGATTTCGTTGTACATGAGACAGGTGATCTTATGTTGGAAGAGAAACATTTCAAGAAGATGTTGGGCTTGCCTAAGTACAAGAACATTTTGCCTAAGAAGCCAGTTTATACATTCCTATAAAAAGTTGTTATAATTATAATGCGTACAATATTGTGTTGTGCGCATTTTCTTTATCCGATGGAGATTGTAATGTCTAAGAAACCTGCTAATGCGCCTCGTAATTTTGTTGCTGTTCATGCACATGAGTTTAACAAGGCTCAAGTACATCAGGATCGCAAGAAGAAGCAAAAGGATGGCTACCAGAAACACAAGAAGGCTAACACCGGGGACTGGTAGCCCCGCATTAATTATTCAGAGAGATTAATCATTATGATACCAAAAGCATTCTATTTCCCTGAAACAGATACAGCAACGTGTGTTCAGCAATCAGTCATTCAACCATTGTACGACATAACTGGGCATGTAGACAGGAGTGGGTTCACACATGCATTGCACACTGAGGCAGTTGCTTGTGATTTGGGATATGAAAGTTCATCCGCGGTATTAGCAGAAGAATACAGCCTAGAGACATTGAATAATTCCCAGCCACATCCAGCAGTATGCGTTCAGCCATTTGAGATTGAAGTTACCGACAGCAATCCATTTCCGTTAGTTCCTATTCAAATTGCCGCGAATGGCATTGACAGTATCAGCGATGCATCTTACAGACGTAAGTTTACATTATCGGATGAGATAACGTTGATTGAGAGCTATGTTAGCACCACAGTAGGTTTAAGGCTCTGTGGATACATATTCATGTATAAGTCCCCAACGGACTATTTTCAGGCAAGAAAGGCATACGATAGACCATACAGGTTGGATTGCGGTGATGTGAAAATCATTTCCGAAAAATATAATGTGTTGTACGGTGATAAAATTCAGCGAATGACTATCAAAAAACGAAACATGATAAGCATTGCAAGTAATGGTATATTGTACCGGTACAACATGCATGATTGTTTGTTTGGGCCTACTGATGTATTGGTCGTGTACAGATCACCTGGACATACCAGCACTCCGTATGAGAATTATTTTCATCATTCAATGAAAACGCTTCTTACACAGGGATCAACTCCGACAGTATCTTATGTAAAGTACAGTGAGCATGGTACTATCAGTACTGAATTGTTGTTTAAGATGCTTGCAGAAAACAACATGTCAATTGACGACATAGCAACATTGCATCTTACTAATCCCGCACTGGCATTTGAGTTTAGCATACGGCTTGGTGTAGATATAGAGGAGTTTCAGTTATGATGTACAATCCTCCTTATATAACATCGGATGGTAGTTTAGAAATGTCGCTTGCTGAGTTGTGGAGTTTAGAAAGCGCACATCCAGCAATGCCATTGAATCCAAACGATCCCAATGAAGTATTTTCATCCGTATCAATCAGATACGAGAGTGTTTATATAATTCGGACTATCAGGTGCAAGAACTCTAGTTCAGTTATCTATGAGCAGTACAGGTATTATCCTGATACAAATAAAGTGGCATTGATTAGAAGTTCGTATCAAAAAATCATAAACGGTAAGTTATCTTACTCAAGGGAATACGCGCCAGCAGTATTAGAAGTGGGTGCATTTGGAGAGTTGAAGTATGTCTTCCATTTGGGTAATAACATGCATTGCGTGTACGGTCCTACTTATAGATGTTTTATGCCGGATGGGACTCCTAAGTTAGAGAAGCATTATCTGTTCAGCACTACGGAGTTCATCGGGGTAGGTTATACAATTCAATGTTCTGATGTTGTGCAGTTGTTGAAAGCATTCGGTATAACATCGTATGAGTTTTCTAAAATGAGTTACGATCCCTCATTTGTTCCGCCTGCATTTGATTTTGATTTCACAATTCGGTTCGGGTTAAGTTGGACAGCGTTTCAAGATGAGTTCTTCAGGTACTGGGATTCATCAAGTACATTAGGGAACAGAGTTCTACTAATGCACGAGCAATACAAGAATGGAGAGATATGATCTCTCCTATTAACAAGTCAATAAAATTACGTTATAATATTGTAGGAGGACTTTATGGAAATCTACTTTATTGATGATAAACTTCGCATGATTGTCCAATCGGAACGTGCTGTGCGTTTTCGTACTAATGTTGAGAACTACACTGTAGGTGAAGATATTTTCAAAACTGCTGATGCGTTATCGTATAAAGAAGTTATTGAAACACTTCGCGCTCGTTCCAATGCGGCAATGTTGCGAGGTGATGGCACGTTAACTGCATTAGAAAACGCAACGTATGAATATTATCTCGAAATATTCGATACTGATCGAGGTGATGCTTTCACTATGTTCATGATGCCATTTGAGAAATGGTGTACAGTTCTTGACACTGACCAATATACAACACCGGAGATTTACAAATGAGTTCTAGCACTCAAAGTATGGGTGATCGTCTTAAGGCGTATGAGCCGCAATCTAAACTAATGCAACGCTCTTGGGTAGTTGCTCGTTTGGATGGTCGTGCATTCTCCAAGTTCACTGCGGACATGAACAAGCCCTTTGACTCGTTCTTCACTGACGCAATGATCGCAACTACCAAGTTGCTGAACAATAAGTATCACTGCACTTGTGCGTTTACTCAATCTGATGAGATTACTCTAGTGTTTGATTGCACTGAGTTCGCTCAAGGTGATATGTTGTTTGCTGGTCGTAAGCAGAAGATCGCGTCTGTATTGGCTGGTACTGCATCGGCGAAGTTTATTCAGTCCCTGATGACATTGCTTCCGTATAAGGTCAAAATGGATCTGGATGCCGATGTTCCTGAGTTTGATTGCCGGGTGTATTGTGTTCCTTCTATTGAAGAAGTAGCTAACACTATTCTGTGGCGTCAACAGGATGGTATTCGCAACAGCATTCAAATGCTCGCACGTTCCAAGTTCTCTCATAATGAGCTGCAAGGGGTAGATTCACTTCAGATGCGCAAGATGCTCGTTGATGTTGAGACTCCGTGGGAAGCTGTGGACGGTAAATTCCGTTTTGGTACTTTCTTTGGTCGTAAAGCAACTAAAGAGTCCGATCGAAAAATGTCGTACAACATGAATGCAGAATTTGATCCGATGAATAAATTCGCAGCCATTGTAAAAGCAATCACTGACTCTCGCGCAGTGTAAAACATTCATACACATTATTGTTATAATATTGCGTACACAACATTTAGAGGATATATACATGCAAGAACTTCCGGCTGGTACCATTCTGGTAACTCGTAATGGTTGGGAAAAGACCCTGTACAAGATCGAAGATCTGCCGTTCATGAACGAACTTGGCGTTGGTCAAATGTTCTATGCAGTAGCAGGTTACTACGGCAAGACTGAAGCGCATTACGGACCTCGTTGGATTCAATTCCGCAATCACCAAGGTGATGTGAGTAAAGCGTTCACATTTATTCAAGAAGCACTGGACAAGTGTTCTTCTGATTTCGATCGGATCAATATGATTTGCGATCAGTTGGGCGAGCCGCATATCAATCTGCCCAGCGTATAAGAACAATTTAGGAGATAAAAATGGCTAAGGATAGCAACGAACAAATTTTTGATGATGAGCTCCAGCTTCTGGACACTGCAACTGTTTCTGATATTATGAAGAAGCGTCCGCAACGTACAGCTGAAGAACTGCCGGAGCCCATCGAGGTATATGAAGAGCAGGTGCGCAATCCAGTGACTGGTGAAATGCAAACCGTGCAGGTAAAAGTATATCCGCCGGAGCCGAGTCCTCTGGAACATATGAAACCTGCTTTTGCTTTTGGCACTCACTAATTCCCACCTGCTTCTGTTCTGGAGGCAAATATGGCTGATTACGTCCCTAAGCGGTATCGTAACATCCCACCCCAATCCGGAAAATGTGATCATGGTACGCGGTACAAATACCGCGTATCTTTTTCTTGCACTGTAGATCGTACAGGTGAAGATCCGTTTTCAGTTTTCACTCCCAATATGAAAGAATATCTAATAGAGACATTTAAAAAGTTGGGTGTCCCGTCTGAACCAGTATTTCATTCCTTTGGATGGAATAGCAATACAGTTTCAGGTCAAGTACTAGTTCCTATGTCTCTTGATTTTGATGCTCTCTGTTTCTCTATGGACATGATGACTCACGAAGTTGAACACGTTGAAATTATGTGGTGGTACGGTTCAACTCAATTCGGTTCCTTCGTTGAAAAGAAACAAATGTGCCCCGTTACTATAGAGCTGACTAAAGGGCCGCACACTGCTAAGGAATTGAAGAAGATGGCAAGCAAAGTGCGAGTGCCCAAAATACCCAAAATACCGTACGTTTACGGTTAAGGACTTATAGATGTATAATGCATGGGCTGACGTGTTTGGTGCCCATACTGTGGCAATATTCATGGGAATTGCGTGTGGTGTTATTTGGTTAATTGAATGCGCGTTTGTTATCAAAGTGATGCACAAATATCGTATCTTTCCAGATAACCCAATTTTATTTTGGCCAGTAAATGAAAACGATATCACCTGGGGTGGAATTCGATGGAGGGATAGTTCTGCTGATTACGGGTTCGCTATCATCTTGTCAATGTTCCAGAGCATGATACTAACTCTGTTGTGGCTAGCATTTATAGCCTTCCCACCATCGTTGGTAGTGTTCGTTGGTTATATGTGGTACTGGTTCAGTGTTCATTGGCCGAGAGTATATCGTGCCGTTCAAAAGAGAGATAAGAGTTATGTATGAACAAATCGCTTCAATTGTGGCACTTCTGTATCTGAGTCTATGTGTAGCAGCAGTGCTGCATGTGTCTGGCGTCATGTACAAGGTCATCTATGATGGTCAAATTGAACCCAAGGACATCATGTCATTGCTGTTCAACGTCGTAGTATTCTATGTTCTTGCAGTCATTCTGGCATTTGTGGGCGTGATCATCATCAAGTTCGCATGGCCTGTAGTGTTGATCTTAGCATTTGCATTTGCATCACACCCAGCGTATCGCGAAGAGTTTGTTGGCTCCTTGCGCAACCCTAGGGCTCGGTTGCTGATGTTCCCGCTGACTATCCTGTGGTCTATTCATAAGATCATTGTGGATGAGTGCGCAACCGTCATGCTGAGAGAATTTTGCATCAGACGTTACTGATATTATGGGAGCCTTAGAGCTCCCTATATTAATTTCTACAGGAGAATTTTATGGAACATATCCAGCATCTGGATGAGCTTGTGTTCACTCCGCGTGGCTTAGATACACTGCTAGAATTTCTAGTAGGCATTCGCGAGCGCAATGAGATGCAAGCTACACTAATTGAGGTATCCAGAAAATTTGACGGCGCACCTGCTATCGTTTTTGGGAGAGATGAATTTGGTTTGTTTTTAAGTACCAAGGCATTCTATAATGCTACTCGGATCAAGTGCTACTCGCAAGAGGACATTTACGAACAATTCGGGATCAAGGTTGGCTTATGGAGCACTCTGCATAATGTATGGGAGGCGATCCAATCAATGAATATTCGGATGGGCGAGGTATTCCAAGCGGATGTAATGTTCGTTGAGAATAGAACCTTAACCGACGAAGAAGAGTATAGCTTTAAACCAAATATCATTGAATACACAATTGATGCCGATGATGTGCGGAAAATAGGTCTCTGTGTACATTCTAAGATAATTCAAACTAACTCCAAAAACCCCGAAGAACCACCTGTTTATATACATATTTCTTATGATTTCTCACAAGAAAAGGCCGGAAATGACGTGTTTCTCGTGCAATGTCCAGTTCTCTGTGTATCTACACATGAAATCAAGGGAGTTGCAGTAAGTGACGAACTTATGCAAGCTGCAAGCGATTTGCACAGCAGATATACGCATTGTGTTGATGAGAATATGATCGAGTTGATGCGTATGCTGGACAACGCAATTATTAGAGGCGAAGTGCAGGTTGGCAAACAGATGAATTATCTTGCTGCCTATATGCGTTTCGTGAGTAACCGTTATGTGAAAGATTTGAATGAATACAAAACCTCTGTTGGTATCTACAAATGCTTCCACAAATACAACGCGCTAATCAATCCGCATCATCAAGTACAGACTATTATACAGGACATGTACAAGGTGCGTCAACTGCTTCGGAAGTTCAAATTGGATCTCATTGAACATTTCAATCATCTCATTGAGACTAATGTGTATGCTGAAGAGCATGAAGGTTTAGTGATCACATTTGAAAATGGAGTTGTTGCTAAGGTAGTGGACAGAGAGAATTTCAGCAAGCGCAATTTCAACAAGAACGGAAACTCTTTCCAGAAGTAGGCTAACAGTTCCTATAAAAAATGTTATAATACATGGAGGACTTGTAAAAGTTCTCCCATTAAGGATCATAGCACGACAGGATGTCGTACATGTAAAACGCAGAAAGAAATGGCCCTGTGAGAGCAGGTGTACCAACCCAACCAAGAGGGGCTGTATGAGGCGAGCTATGCGCTGAACTCCAGATGTACTGAGTGGTACTCGATAAAAAGAAAAGACACTTAAATGCGGGAGTATAAAGATAGACAGCGCGGCGCGAAGCCCTCATTGGGTGCGTAGATAGGTCCGTTGAATCCATAAAGGGAGTTTCCTCGAGGAGACAATACAGATGGTTGTTTACGTGGCAGTCTGTATCAGTACAGTGAAGAGCTGTGACCGTTGCATGGAACCGTGATAGGGAGAAACAGGGCAACCCGCTTCCGTTCTGAAAAGAAGTTCACGACGTAAAATTTCGAAGGTACTACCAACGAAGTATAATCCGCCCCTCGTTGCGGGGGGATGGAAATATCTCTGTCAAACCACGAAGATGGATGTATGTGTTCGTGCTGCTAAAGCACTCCACCTATTAAAATGTTACGAGTGCCTTGTAGAATGAAATGAAACAAGCACGAAGGAACTGGATTAACGCAGTTAAGCCACATAAGGAATTAAAATATGTACCACGTAGTACCTGCGTTTGATAAACGCAACTGGATGTTCTTTTTGAATGATTCCAGTATCGGAACATCTCGAGATAATGACACTCCATTTGCACCTATTGAATTGTTGTGTGTCAACTCCTCTGTATATTCTACTCCTACTCGCGCAATCATCGTACACGAAACAATGTACGCTGCATTTGAAATGATGTGCAAGGCAGCAAACAAGCGACACGATTTAACTCTGTGCATCATTGTAGGTGAAAACAAAAGTCGCTATCACGGCAGCAATGACAGAAATCCAGATGTTCAGTTCAACAAGGACTACTACAAGTTATGTACTGGTTTCTTTTTGGGAACATTTGAAAGCCAAAATAAGGCGAAACATAAATTAGTAACAGTGCATCCGGATTCGTATATATTCCGTTCACACTGCCCAGGTAGTGATACTCTAGTGAGTTGGAAATCAGAATACAAGGGTGGGTTATTAGACGAGGTGCATTATCCTCGGAATGGCAAATATAAACTTAGTGCTCTGTTTGCGGCGTACCCATACAAGAGTATTATCACGTATGATGAAATGGTTAACAGCCACATTGTGATTGATACTATTTCGTATTCTGCCAGAAACAAGATGTACTCATATTTTTATGGGTCCTTTGATACATTGTCTGCTCTAGCGGGCACTGACTTCGTTAACGCCAAGAACGATATGAAATGTATCTTCTTTAAAGGCGACGATGATGTTACTACACACGTAGACCGGTACCTGCGGAATTCTGATATGTGGTACACGGACGATCCGACTTTTGACTTCTTTTGGGATATGTTATGATGGAAGATATTATTGATGTATCGCAAGATATCAAATTCATCCGATACGGTTACTTGCGGTGGCATCCGAACTTTAGACCTTCGTTGTATGATTCATCAAAGGATAACACATACGTTATCGTATACGATGATGTATGGAAAATGGTGCAACCTCTCATGGCAAGTACAGAGCTTGTAGCTCAAGATGCTATGGCCGTTTACAGCACTGATCCAATCATGCAAGATGAGTACGAATTTCTATTACCGCGTCTACGCAGAAGCAAAGCTATCCAGCCCAGTGCTCCTGGTGTTTTTGAGTTCACACAACGGCGTTATGAGAAATCTGGTATCCAGTTCAGACACAACGGTGAACACTTGAATGTGGGCTGGATGATATCACATATATCATTGAAGAAGAAAACGGGTAGTTATGTTCGTATTGATCACCATCCTTGCTTGAGCCGTTTTAGATATGGCATACGAGAGGAGCGAGTGTATTGTAATCCTGCCGGGGAAATTCATAACAAGGGAACGAAAATTCCTGCTGTGAAACGTTGGCATATCTATCTGTACAATGCAGGCATGACAAAACTATCTAACAATTCATTTAAACTCAAAAAGACTCTCATCAACGAGTTCTTCTATGAGAACGGTGAAAAGCATAGACGTAATGGGCCAGCTGAAATAGTCTACAGCTCATTGCCAAAGAAGCTTCCTCGTTTATCATATTACAAAGAAGGCAAATGCATTGATCATGTTGTTGAGAAATTTGGCAGTATTGATGACATTGACGAGTTTACTTGGGAGATGATATGATTATAGTATCCGCTAATACTCGCGTGTACACAACGAATGAACTTGCACAGATGGGGTTTGTTCTAGCGCCGTTTGATCTTCAACGGACAAACTACAGTTCTATGATCATACATAACGATTACCAAGGTGTATTGCTGCACGGTGAATCGTTAGAAGATGTGTTGAAAATTGTAGAGATGGGTTTGACCAAGACTACAAAAGTACAGTTGAATCTCGGCGACATCGTTGGAAAAACTGTTGAAGCCAAGCGTGAAGTTGGCCGCATTATCCGTCATGGTGATGATGATCGGATGTACTACAGGTTTGATGAATCCATCGTAGCCACCAACTCAAACAATCCTATTGAAACTGATTTAGTGTACGTACAGTACAGTGTGAATAGTATCGCTTGCAGTTTTACTGAAACTCCAACATTCTTCACTCGTGTTGTGTACACCTGGTGTCGCCGCAGTACGGCAACCACTTATCATATTGAAACTGGGAACTATCATTCATACAATGATCAACCAGCACGGGTTGTATATTCCAGATCAATATACAATGACTTCGTTGCCATAGAAAAGGCGGGTGAGCAGTACTATCAAAATGGAGTAATGCATCGCGATGCTAAACCTGCTGTGGTATATTATGATGGATCTGATTGGCGATATTACCATGAAGGTACAGAAGTCACTAATAAAGTACAAGGT
>OERT01000397.1_pt1 | contig 10000 bp, 10 predicted proteins | sample 1540111 | NCBI WGS metagenome assembly OERT01 (sample SAMEA3891235, study PRJEB23780) | metagenome | biome: terrestrial biome; feature: animal house; material: water of meat washing | place: Italy | collected 2015-05-12
TAAGGGTAAAGACCCGAAATACGCACACTGGTTAACTTATGTAAAATAAGTGATTAGGTAAAAAGGGCTCCTTGAAGCCCTTTTTTTATTTTCATTGTTTTGAAAAATATATGGATTATATTTTATTGTTATTAAATAGTTTATAAAGCAGCTAAAGTTATTTTGAACTTTTAGTAAAAAATAATATGCTTAAAGCATACATAGTCTAATTTATTTGTTATTATTTGGTAAAAACGAGATGTATTTAAAATTTTATCCATGATTAACAGTCTTATATATAAAGCAAAAGTATTTAGAACATTGTTTGTTTCTGATGAGAGATATTTAAAAAAGAGGTTCATTAATAAATTAGGGTATACCCCAAATTTTAATCAACCTGAAAGTTTTAATGAGAAAGTTACTGCACGAATGATTTTTGATAGAAGTGCACTACATACCAAATTAGCTGATAAATCGGCAGTAAGAGAGTTGGTTATAGATCGGATTGGAGAAAAACATCTGGTCCCACTTATAGGCACATATTGTGACTTTAATAGTATTGATTTTAATCAATTTCCGAACCAATTCGTTTTAAAGTGTACTCATGACAGTGGAAGTGCGATTGTTTGCCGTGATAAAAGTACATTTGATATTAAACGTGCAAAAAGTAAACTAAATAACAGTTTAAAAATGAATATGTACTACCGCAAGCGAGAGTGGCACTATAAAAATATTTCGCCGCTCATCTTGGCAGAGCATTATGTTGACTTATATCGTGATGCTAACACGAATGCCACCATTACAACATGTCGTGTCCACTGTTTTGAAGGGCAGCCTAAGTATATTGAAGTCGATGTCCAAGGGAGTGATGGTACAGAGTATTCAAATATTTATGATACCTCTTGGGTGCTACAGCCTTTCACCGTAGATTGCAAAGAAAATACGCCAGAAGCGGTGATAGAACCGTGCAAGATGCATAAAATGGTTGAGCTATCTGAGCAGTTATGTTTGGAATATGGTTATAGCCGAATTGACTTCCTATTGTCACAAGATGAAGTGCTGTTTAGTGAAATCACATTGACCCCAAATGCAGGGCGTATGGTTATTTCTCCTGTTGAGTGGGATGTAAAACTTGGAGAATTATGGCGTTCTTAATCATATATTGATAAATATATGCAAAAAGAAAAATAAATAAATTATTTTTATAAAGGTAGAGTCATCATAGGATTATTTATGATGGCTCTGGTGGTGTTTAATTTGGTATTTCTCTTAAATAATTTAAGCCAATGTTTTGTATAGACTTAATATTTTTTGATACTGTAATTTTTAATAAAAGCCATTCCATAAACCTCATCGAGTATAAATAAAAGTTATCCTATTGCTAAGATCCTCAACTAAATAAGCTTCGCTTATTTAGTTGAGGATCTTCAACCGAAGGATAGATTTTTTCTACCTCAAAGAATTTGTATAGGTATAGGGGACAGTTTTGTGTTGGATGGTGATTTAGTAAGAAAAATTTTATAGTGTAACGGTCTAAAATTTAATTTAAATACACCTGTATTTAAAAACCCTAATTACACAGTAATTAGGGTTTTTATTTTAGATTGGTTTAATTAGCGAGTGGCTTTTATTTAAACCTGATAAAAGTCACGATACCAATCTACAAATTGTTTCACACCAGCTTCAACTGAAACAGAGGGTTTATACCCTACACTTTTTTCTAAAGCGCTGCTATCTGCGTAGGTATCAGGTACATCGCCTGCTTGAAGTGGGAGCAGTTCTAAGATGGCTTCTTGGCCAACGGCTTTTTCAATTGCTTGAATATATTCGATGAGTTTCACAGGATTGTTATTGCCGATGTTGAATATACGGAAAGGCGCATTGCTGGTCGCTGGATCTGGGTGATTGCTGTCCCAATTTGGGTTGGCCTTAGCAATTTGATCACTTGAGCGAATCACGCCTTCAGCAATGTCTTCAACAAATGTGAAATCGCGGGTGTGATTACCATGGTTAAATACGGGAATTGATTGACCCGCAATGATGTTTTTGGTGAACTTAAACAGCGCCATATCGGGGCGTCCCCAAGGTCCATAGACCGTAAAGAAACGTAAGCCTGTGGTTGGCAATTGAAATAGGTGACTATAGCTATGCGCCATTAATTCATTTGCACGTTTTGTTGCTGCATAAAACTGAATAGGATGGTCTACGCCATGCTGCTCACTAAAAGGCATGGTGGTATTTGCACCGTATACGCTGCTGGTGCTGGCATAGGTCAGATGTGGTGTTTTCGCATAGCGGCAAGCTTCAATAATATTGGTAAAGCCAATAATATTGCTTTCTACATAACTCATTGGATTTTCAAGTGAGTAGCGCACGCCTGCTTGTGCAGCCAAGTGAATCACACGGTCAAACTGGTGTTGTTGAAAGCATTGATCAACTGCTGTTTTATCGGCAAGATTGGCTTGAATGAAGTCAAATTGGCCAGCACTTTGCTGAGCAGTTTGATGTAATAAGTCGATACGTGCTTGCTTTAAAGCAGGATCATAATAATCATTCATATTGTCAAAACCGACAACACTATCACCACGCTCGAGTAGTTTTTTAGAGACATGAAAGCCGATAAAGCCTGCTGCACCTGTTACTAAAACCTTCATTCATCGCCTCCAAAAATATCACGGGTATAGATTTTGTCTTCAACATCACTTAAGTCCTGTGACTTACGATTGGCGATGATGACATCACTTTGTTGTTTAAATTGTTCTAAATCATTAATCACTTTGGATTTGAAAAATTCATCTTCATTTAAGGTTGGTTCATAAACAATCACATCAATGCCTTTGGCTTTGATGCGTTTCATGACGCCTTGGATCGCTGACGCACGGAAGTTATCGGAGCCACTTTTCATCACTAAACGATAAATACCGACGGTATTAGGATTTTTTGCAATGATAGAGTCTGCAATAAAGTCTTTACGCGTACTGTTGGAATCTACAATTGCCTGAATCAAGTTACTCGGCACTTGATTGTAGTTGGCAAGAAGTTGTTTTGTATCCTTGGGTAGACAATAGCCACCATAGCCAAACGATGGGTTGTTATAATGATTGCCAATACGTTGATCTAAACATACACCTTCAATAATTTGACGGGTATCCAGACCGAAGGACTGGGCATAGGTATCGAGTTCATTAAAGTAAGCGACACGCATTGCGAGATAGGTGTTGGCAAATAACTTAATCGCTTCGGCTTCAGTTGAGTCAGTGAACAATACAGGACTGTCTTTTTTGATTGCACCTTCGATCAGCATATCTGCAAACAATTGAGCACGTTGTGACTTTTCACCGACAATAATCCGAGATGGATAAAGGTTGTCATGCAGCGCCTTTCCTTCACGTAAGAACTCAGGGGAGAAGATCACATTTTCAGTATGATATTGTTTTTTGACTTTTTGAGTAAAGCCCACTGGCACTGTTGATTTGATAATCATCGTTGCCTGAGGATTGATCTCGACCACATCTCGAATGACACTTTCCACACTCTGTGTATTGAAATAATTAGTTTGGGTATCATAGTCGGTGGGTGTTGCAATAATGACAAAATCAGCGCCTTGATAGGCTTCATATTTGTCAGTTGTGGCACGAAAATTGAGCGGTTTCTCGCTTAAAAATGTCGATATATCTGCGTCTTGAATCGGAGAGATTTTTTGATTCAACATGTCGACTTTCGTGTCGATGATGTCTAGTGCAATCACTTCATGATGTTGTGAGAAGATCATGGCATTAGAAAGGCCGACGTAACCTGTGCCTGCAACTGCTATTTTCATATCAACCTGATTATATATTCTTCATATGAGGGCTTAAGTGAACCTTGCAAAGGATTTACATAAAGCGATTTCGTATCATAGCACAAACTATTTTTGAGTATTATGAGGGCTTTGAAAAAGCCATACACTAACTTATTGCAAGAAATGTTATGATACAACGCAGAATGCTGGTGGATGATAGAACATGCAGGAAAACGTAAACGACTCGTTGTCAAAACAGGCTGAAACACAGACAGATCAAAATATTGTGTTATGCATGAAATGGGGCACCAAATATGGGGCCGAGTACGTCAATCGTTTATATAACATGGTGAAGCGTCACACCACGGTTGATTTTAAAATGGTTTGTCTAACAGACCGCACCGAAGGAATCGACCCTGCAGTTGAATGTTTTCCCATTCCACCTTTAGCGCTTCCAGAGGGAAGTCCTGAACGTGGGTGGAATAAATTGTCTACATTCGAGCCAGACTTGTACGGTTTACAAGGTAATGCGCTCTTTTTAGACTTGGATGTAGTGATTGTTGACAATATCGACAGTTTCTTTACCCATCCGGGAGACTTCCTAATTATCCATGACTGGAAACGTCCTTGGCGTATTACCGGTAATAGCTCGGTTTACCGTTTTAAACTGGGCGCTTTCCCAGGGTTGATGCCCTATTTTCGTGAGCATTTTGATGAAATTCGTCAAAAATTCCGCAATGAGCAAGCTTATTTGTCTTGGTATGTCGATCAAGAGAAAAAACTTTCTTACTGGCCTGATAGTTGGTGTAAGAGTTACAAATATCACTGTTTGCAAAAAATTCCGTTGGCATACTTTAAACCCCCTGTAAAACCTGTAGGGGTTAAGGTCATTATTTTCCACGGTGAAATCAATCCACCTGATGCGATTAATGGTGGTGGTGGGAAATGGTATCGTTATGTATTGCCATCACAGTGGATTAAGGATGCTTGGCAATAATTGTCCATTAGACTCAGATTTTGAAGTGATCAAGTGAATGCAAAATATTGATATCGTGATTGCCTGGGTAGATGGCAATGATCTTGAATTAAAAAAGAAACGCCATAAATATCTGACTGGTGAAGATGCATCTGATGCAGTCAGTGCGACGCGCTTTGCCAGTAATAACGAAATTTATTATAACATCGCTTCCATTTTGAAATATGTACCGTTCTGTCGTCATATTTATGTGGTGGCAGATAGTCAGCGTCCTGAGTTTATCGATGAATTTGCAGCGCAAGGTTTGTGCGCTGTAGATAAAATTCGTGTGGTTGATCACCAAGAAATTTTTAGAGGTTTTGAAGAGCATTTACCGACCTTCAATACCCGTTCTATTGAAAGCATGCTTTGGAATATTGAAGGGCTGTCGGATTATTTTATCTATCTTAATGATGATTTCTTTTTTAATGCGCCTGCGCAAGTCGAAGACTTTTTAAAAGCGGAAAGCTTGGTGATCTATGGTCATTGGCAAAATAGTTTTGCACTCAAAGCAAAGCTCAAATATCGTCAGCTAATGAGTCGCCAATTTGGAAAGCCAATTCAGCCGAAACATATGATTGCGCAGATGCTTGGTGCGGATGTTTTGGGATTTAAGAAGTTTTTTGAAATCCATCATTATCCACATATTGTAGATCGTCATGCATTAAAAGATTATTTGCTGGAGCATCCACAGCTTTTAGAAACGCAGATCAAGTTTAAATTTCGTAGTGTAGAGCAGTTGAATCCAATTTCATTAATGAACCACATTAAGATTCAAAAACAGCAGGCGGAGTTGAAACCAGATCTTGAATTGGCCTACCTTAAAAATCAGGACAGTTTGAACAGTTTTCTGCAAGCGTTGCATAATCTTGATATTAAGTATGGCTGTATACAGAGTTTGGATCAGCTCGATAGTGATGATGCGAAGAAAATCAGTATGGCTATGCAGGAAAAATTAGCAGGCTATTTGCCCCATTCAGTTTTAGTTTAAAGGTTCATGATGAAAGTTGTTACTTATTTGATTAATTTGGACGGCAGTCAGGAACGACTTGAACGAGCAACTCAGCAGCTGAATCAAGTCAACTGGCCTTTTGAGCGCTTTTCTGCAGTCGATGGTCGTGGTAAAGATTTAACTGAATTTGCAAACTACGATGATCAAGGGGCGAATGACGTACTCGGTCGCAGATTGATGAATTCAGAATTGGGCTGCTATTTAAGTCATTATGGCTGTGCGGAGCAATTTTTAAGTACGGATGCTGATTATTTGGTGGTACTTGAAGATGATATGAAAATCAATCGAGACTTTAAACGCAAGCTTGATGGTGTGATTGAGTATCTAGATCAGCATAAGGAGTTGGATTGGTATTTGCTTAACATTGCAACCAAAAAGAAAAAGCTGGCCAAAGATATTACGGATATTGAGGGTATGAGCTTATGGCATGCTTTTTATTTTCCTATTCGTGGTTTAGGGTTGGTGTGGTCGCGTCAAGGTGCTGAAGCATTTATGCAGGCTGGGAAAAAAATGGCTATGCCTGTCGATATTTTCTTTCAAACATGGCTCAGTAAAAATGGCAAGGGTTTAGGCGTGTGGCCTGCTTTAGTGAAACCTGCTGGCTTGGATAGTGATATCTTGGGCACCGTGGCAGCCCAAGGTATTTCTCGTAAAGAAAAAGAAGGGCGTAGTTTTTCTCACGGTCTTAAAAAACAAAAACGGATGTGGCGTGATAAATTTTATGCCATGAAGCATTTGGTTGCATCGAAGTAAGTAGTATTGATATGAAAAATATAGTCATCAGCTTAAAGACAGCCACAGCGCGTCGTGAGCACATCGTGCAAGAGTTCGGCAAACAAAATATTGGGTTTGAGTTTTTTGATGCGCTAACACCCAATTTAGCACGTCCTTTAGCTGAACAAATGCAGCTTAACATTCACGATGACTTTTTAAGTCCAGGCGAGTTGGCTTGTTTTATGAGTCATGTCTCGATTTGGCAAAAAATGGTAGATGAGCAAATTCCTCATTTGGCTATTTTTGAAGATGATGTGTATTTAGGGAAGGATGCTGCTGAACTATTAAATAACTCAGATTGGATCAGTACCGAATGGGATATTATTAAGACGGAAGCATTTGCTGATCAGGTTTTTCTAGGTAAAACTCAGTCAGAAATAGCAAATGGCATGCGTTATATTGTTCAACTCATTGGAAAAAACTTAGGCACCGCAGGTTATATCCTGAGTTTTGTTGGTGCTCAAAAATATTTGGAGTATGTGAAAAAAATTCAATTGATCCCACTAGACCAAGTGATGTTTGATGAATTTATACGTCATACATTTCATCCCGTGTACCAGATGACGCCTGCTTTATGTATACAGGAAATGATGTTATTTCCTGAAAAGAAAACGACACTTTCAAGCGACTTGCTTGCAGAGCGTAAAGCTCGAATGAAAAAGCAAAAGAAGAAGGGCTTGGCTAAAGTTCGACTGGAGATTTTACGTATATTGAAACAAATAAAATATGCGTTAGTGGCTAAGCGTGTTGAGTTTAAGTAAGAGCCGATCTGGCAGTTAAACGGAATACATTGTAACTTACTTAAAAAACCAAAATACAAATGTGATGAAATGATAGGAACAGCTTGAAATGCGCATTCTAGTAACTGGTGGCGCTGGATTTATTGGTTCAGCAGTAATACGTCATATTATTGAAAACACCCATCATCATGTTTTAAATGTCGATAAGTTGACTTATGCAGGTAATCTGGAGTCACTACGATCCATTGAAAAAAGTGAACGCTATCAATTTTCCCAAACAGATATTTGTGATCAAGTCGAACTAGAAAAACTATTTCATGAATTTCAACCAGATGCAGTCATGCATTTGGCTGCTGAATCGCATGTTGACCGCTCTATTGATGGTCCTGCTGCATTTATTCAGACCAATATTGTGGGCACTTATAGCTTGTTGGAAGCCGCACGAAAATATTGGTTAAGTCTCACCTTAGACGCAAAAGAAGCTTTTCGCTTCCATCATATTTCGACCGATGAAGTGTATGGTGATTTAGAGGGAACTACAGATTTATTTACCGAAACAACGCCCTATACACCAAGTTCACCGTATTCTGCAAGTAAAGCCAGTTCAGATCATTTGGTTCGTGCATGGCAGCGCACGTATGGTCTACCCACGATTGTGACGAATTGTTCAAACAATTATGGGCCCTATCACTTCCCTGAGAAACTGATTCCTTTGGTCATTCTCAATGCTCTAGATGCGAAACCTTTACCCATTTATGGCAAAGGTGATCAAATTCGTGATTGGTTATTCGTTGAAGATCATGCACGTGCTTTATATCAGGTTGTCACAGAAGGTGTAGTTGGTGAAACTTATAATATTGGTGGACACAACGAAAAGCAAAATATTGAAGTTGTAAAAACGATCTGTAAGATCTTGGATGAGCTAAAGCCTCAGTCCACTGGGCAGAAATATGAAACACTGATTACTTTTGTGAAAGACCGACCTGGGCATGATTTGCGTTATGCGATCGATGCGGCAAAAATTGAAAAAGAACTCGGTTGGACGCCACAAGAAACCTTCGAAACGGGTATACGAAAAACGGTTGCATGGTATTTAAATAATTTAGATTGGTGCCGTCGAGTCCAAGATGGTAGCTATCAACGTGAAAGATTAGGTGTAAACGCATAATGGTAATAACAACAAAGGGTATTATTCTGGCGGGTGGCTCGGGTACACGTTTGTATCCAATTACAAAAGGTGTTTCAAAGCAACTTTTACCTATTTATGATAAGCCAATGATTTATTATCCACTTTCTGTGCTCATGCTGGCAGGAATTCAGGATATCCTTATTATTACAACACCAGAAGATAAAGAGAGCTTTGAGCGTTTACTGGGTGATGGTTCACAATTTGGTGTTCGTCTTCAATATGCTATTCAGCCAAGTCCGGATGGTTTGGCACAAGCGTTTATTATCGGCGAAGAGTTTATTGGTGATAGTAATGTGTGTTTAGTACTAGGCGATAATATTTTCTATGGTCAAGGCTTTACACCAATGTTAAAACAAGCCGTTGCTCGTGCAAAAGGCGCAACAGTCTTTGGTTATCAAGTTAAAGACCCTGAGCGTTTTGGTGTAGTTGAATTTGACGAACAGCAACGAGCAATTTCCCTAGAAGAAAAGCCTCAGTTTCCGAAGTCTCATTTTGCGGTAACGGGGCTGTACTTCTATGACAATGAAGTGGTCCAAATTGCCAAAAAAGTTAAACCTTCTGAACGTGGTGAATTAGAAATTACTACAGTGAACCAAATGTATTTGGAGCGTGGTGATTTAAACGTAGAGTTATTAGGCCGTGGTTTTGCATGGCTCGATACAGGAACACATGAAAGTTTACTAGAAGCAGCACAGTTTGTAGAAACCTTAGAGAAACGCCAAGGTTATAAAGTGGCATGTTTAGAAGAAATTGCTTTTAATCAGGGCTGGCTAAGTCAAGAGCAGATTTTGGAAATTGGTCAAAGCATGAGTAAGAATGACTATGGTCAATATCTGATTTCTTTGGTAAATGAATAAAATGAGTTTAGTAAAGTTAATTGACTTACCGAACTTTGGTGATGACCGTGGTGGGTTAGTGGCTATTGAATCCAATCAGTCCATCCCCTTTGAGGTTAAGCGTTTATATTACATTTTTAATACAGTAGATAAGCCTCGTGGTTTTCATGCACATCTTAATTTAAAACAAGTGGCCATTTGTTTAAAAGGAAGTTGTCGATTTATTTTGGATGATGGTCATAAGAAAGACGAAGTTATTTTAGATAATCCAACACAAGGGTTGGTGATTGAGGGCTTGGTTTGGCGGGAAATGCATAATTTCTCAGAGGATTGTGTTTTGCTAGTTTTAGCAAGCGAACATTTTGATGAATCTGATTATATTCGTGATTACCAAGAATTTTTAAAGGAGGTCTGATCGTATGGTCATAAAAATTAATGAACTTAAATCAAAAACGATACATTTAAAATTAGTTGCAGAAAATGATGCAAAATTTATTTGTGATTTGAGAAGTAATCCAGAACTCAATAAGCATATTTCTCAATCTTCAGCTTTGGTTGAAGAGCAGCAGGCGTGGATAAGAAAGTATAAAGATCGGGAAAGAAATAACGAAGAATTTTATTTTATTATTTATAGAAATGATAACAATGAAAGGATTGGAACAGTTAGGTTATAT
>OERT01000403.1_pt1 | contig 9902 bp, 13 predicted proteins | sample 1540111 | NCBI WGS metagenome assembly OERT01 (sample SAMEA3891235, study PRJEB23780) | metagenome | biome: terrestrial biome; feature: animal house; material: water of meat washing | place: Italy | collected 2015-05-12
GTACATCTGGAGTTCAGCGTCCCATTCGCCTCATACAGCCCCTCTTGGTTGGGTTGGTACATTTGCTCTCACAAAGCCATTTCTTTCTGCGTTTTGATATATGCCATCCATGACATATGGGAATCCTTTAATGTATTATAACAAAATGCCCTTGAAGTGTTTACTTTATATCTGCACCTAACTCAGGTAGATACCATTTGTTGAACACGATAAAGTCCATTGCAAGCATCTCAAATTCAATGCCTGCATACTCATCAGGAGTCATTTTCCTGATGCCTGAAAAGTTAGTAAACTCTTCTAAACCCATATCAAGCAATGAAGGAGGAACAAGTGAACGATGATTATCATACAGCTCGTCAAACAGCTCTTGCGTTTCCTTCAAGTGCGGATGCGCGACTTGATATGCTTTATCCTTGCGGCCCATCAATACCCACGCGGTATGAGCGCCTGGGTGAAAGCCATACAGAACCCAGAGCTTAATTGCATCTGTTATGTTCTGTTCTGTTCTATCGCCTATCATGCTATGAACTCCTCGTCATTTTCATTAACATGAAATATATCACCACATGCAATGGGATCAGTTACTACGCATTGGAACTCATGTTCAGGTGTAATGCGAACCATAACATTACTTCCGCCGATATCAGGTATCATACCCCAGTTTGGTTCCCATTCAGAGCACAGAGTATAGAGCATACTGTGAACTTCCAACAGTTCTAAACACTGAGCAGTATTAAGCTGGCCCCAGTTGTATGGAATACGCTTCTTATAATTTTGAAAGAGTTTAGAGATGAGATCAGCATCCCCAATTGCATCTATCATAAAGTTATCGTCGATGCCCATCAACGCACCAAACATGTGCTTTACTTTATCTTGATATTCACGATTGAGCTCGTAGTAATCAAACAAGCGCTCGGACACGGAGATGTTGAACGGATAGTCATTCTTATCTTGCAGTTCGTGCATTTCATACACAACTGGATAGATGCTGTATGCTTGTTTGTTCTTAATGTAGTCCACAAAGATGGGATAACCATCATTGCACACATCAGCTGTTGTGATCTTGATGACCTTGGTGTCATCTTCTGGATGCTTGTACACTGTGCTGAAATGACCACGGCCTAACGGCTTCAGGTTGCACTTGTACTTCTGTACCCCACTACGCATGATGTCATTGATGATAGTTTGAACTACATTGTCCATAATGAATGCCTAATTATGTGTTTAACTCCGCAAATTATTACATACGCACAAGAAATTTACAAGCGTTTTTTATAAATATTCTTGTATTAAAAAACGAGGGATAATTTATGTATCGGTATCTACTTATGCTAGTTCTATCATGTTCTGCGTATGCAGAGTGTGATGCGATGTTTATTAATAATGAACGTCCTGAACTAGATGACTCTGGAGTCGAGATATGTTTCGATGAGTTTGCTGTTCTGTACTCTAGCGAGTACAAGGCGCCAATATATGCCGTTCAAGTATTGACACCTCTCCAAATAGCTGGCGCTGAATCTATTAATAGAGATGATGCGTTCCATTCAGAACCTAAAGCCAATAATGAAGTCAAGCCATCTGACTATAGGCATTCTGGATATGATAAAGGCCACCTGGCACCAGCAGGTGATATGAGTAATACAGACGCGCAATACCAAAGTTTCAGTATGGCAAACATGGTCCCACAAACACCTCAGAATAATAGAGATGTATGGAGACGCATTGAATCAAATGTGAGAGATATTGCAGAGTCATTAAAGCAAGGTGAGAAATTATATGTCGTGACTGGGGCAGTGTTTAGCTCTAATGATATGAATGGTATTCGTATACCTCAGTATCTATATAAAGCTATCTACTCGCCTAGTTCAGGCAGTGTGGGAGTATTTGTGGCGATGAACGACGCATCTAAAGCGTGTTCCGTTATGAGTTTAGAAGCATTTACGGAAATGAGTGGGATTGTACCGTTTCCGGATATTCCATCAGGAATGCTGCAAAAAATAGCTGTAAGTAGCACAAAATAACACAAAATACTCTAATTTAAACCCGCTTTTTAGCGGGTTTTTGCTTTTGTGTGTAGTAACGCATTAATATAAAAACGCGCTACAATAGCGCGTTTTATTTAGAGTTGAATGCCTAAGCGCCACCAAACGTTTCGTACACGTTCAATCTCGTTCTCAACATGAGCAACGAACGCTGAAGGCGGATCATACTCTTTGTTGTTCAGGATAGCATCCAGATCGGCAACGTACTGCTTATCGTGTTCGTAGTACACTGATACTTTGTCAGGATCAAACCCATCAACGTTAGCAAGAGTCTTCTTGTACGAATCATCTTCCAGATGTTCCATGTGACAGGCTCGCAGGCGAGCATCCCACAGATATTCCTTACCATCTTGTAGTGCATAGTGAGTCTTACGCTTGCAATGCTCAACATAAGATACGAGATTGGTAGTTACCCGAGGGCTAAAGCGACCAAGATCAAACTCGTTGTACAAAGTGATACCAATACCAATGTACGGTTTATTGTGCATCACAGTACCAGCAGCTACATCATAACGACAACCAAGTTCATCATTGTCATGGATTGAGCGATCCGTCTCGATACGATGATAGAATACTTGAATGCGTTTGATGCACTGATTGTAAGTTTGGCCAGTAATTTCTGCCACCATATTGCGAAGATCAATACTAATGTCAGTGATGGTGGAAGTTGGCAGCTTGGTAGTGATATTGGGGAACCCCAGCACTACATCATACTGATTGTCAGTGGCCATTTCAACGAACCGAGCAACATCGCGATCTTGAATGATCTTGTCAACGTACTTGGACATAATTATTCGGGAGTACTTCATAATCTCATCGCCTTTCACAAGGAGAGATTTATGAACACTCATAGCTTCTTTCATTACATTATCCATCTGGACCTCCTAGTGAGACAATGATATCATTGATATCCTTTACTGTTCGTTCGGCAATATCAACTTCTGAGTAGTGGAACATTTGATAGTCAGCGTTGCCGCAGAGCTTATTCATTTTGATCCAGGCGTTAACTGGCCTGTCGGTGACGCGAATAAAAATATCCGGGTATGGAGTTTCGCGTCCGCAATAGAACAAGAACGTGTCTTGTTGAAGTGAGTTGCGCATAGTGTACCTTTCAGTTGTTAAATAAGGCCCCATTGGAGCCTTGAATGCTTTTAGATCTGTATGCCAAGATCAGGGCCAAACTCAATCAGACCATCAGCAATGATCTCTGCATAACGCTTTTCAGCACTGACGTGAATAGTAGTTTTGGCAGATACTAGACCTTCATTGTCCTGCGCTAGCTCAGGAGATTCAACGCCACCAATGGCAGTCAGCAGATCACGAATGTACTGCATGACCTCTTCATCAGTACGAGGCACCTTCATGTAGCTATCTCTTGATACATGAACCTCCCATGCGTTCTCCATTGCATTGTCACACAGAATGCCTTTCTGGTGCAGGTAATCAAATACGCCAAACAGATGTTCATCCCGCACATCATCATACGGAACGTAGTCATCATTCAACTTGTCAGTGTAACCCACCCACAAAGTGATGCCGGAGTCATAATGAGCAGTTTTGCCATTGCCGTAGTCGCAGTCCATTTCAGGTTCATATTCAAACCACCAAGTGAATGCTGAAATAGGCAAACACGGACCAACATACTCTTCAGATACATACACGTTGTCACCCAGTTGTGATACGTGCGTATTCTCGTCACAGGACTTGCACTTGAAGATGCGCCATTCAAGTTTCTGCTCAGGAATGACATTGCCATCAACATCGAGCTTAGTCTTGAACGACTGCTTGTGAATGCGAGAGAAGTTTTTCTTTCCAGTGGCACCACATGCGCAACACTCAAGTGTGCTTACGATATCAGCAGTGGCCATTATTGATCACCGAATTCAGCTTTCAGCTCTTGATACAGTGCATAACGGCTCTGACGGACTCGTTCTGCAACTTTAGCTGTATCTTCTTCCCGTTGTGCGTGATACGCAACTAGGTTGGCGAGCTGCTCCGTTACGGTTTTCTGGATCATCTCAACAACGCCATCAGCACTAATGTTGTCGATATCGAAGTCGTGGCTAAATGCAGGGTCTTCTTTGCCAGTTTGATAGAACTCAAGGCTGAGAACCATATCGCTCAGATCGAGGCGAACGTCGTAACAATCAGTAATATAATACCGACGGATGAGTGCATCAGTAAACGACTTTGCAGTATCACCCCACTCTTTATGCAATGCATCAATTGCATTAATAATCAGTTTAGCTTCATCATTTGAGATCATACTCGTACCTTACTGTAGAAATTAATGAAGGCCCTACTATGAGGGCCTTCTAACTGTTACTCGCTGCGAGGACGCATAGCAGGGAACAGGATCACGTCACGAATGCTCGGCGCATTGGAGAGGATCATTGCCAGGCGGTCGATACCGATACCTTCACCAGCGGTGGGCGGCAAGCCGTATTCCATCGCCAGAATGTAGTCCGCATCGTAGTGCATGGCTTCATCGTCGCCAGATTCACGCTCAGCAAGTTGCTGCTTGAAGCGGCGGTCTTGGTCTTCCGGATCGTTCAGCTCGGAGTATGCGTTAGCAATTTCACGAGCGCCGATGAACAGCTCGAAACGATCAGTTACGGACGGATCTTCATCATTGGAGCGTGCTAGCGGAGAAGTTTCTGCCGGGTGCTTGATGATGAAGGTTGGCTGGATCAGGCAGTGCTCGGCCAGCTCTTCGAAGATCTCGATTTGCAGGCGGCCCAGACCCCAGTGCGGCATGTACTTGATGTTATGAGCATCACAAGTACTGCGAGCAGCTTCCAGAGTGTTCAGTTGGTCCATAGTCAGTTCGGTATACTTGACAGTGGCCTCTGCCGGAGTCAAGCGATCAAACGGGGCACCAAAGTCGTACAGGTGATCACCATAAGGTACCATAGTAGTACCCAGAATGTCCATTGCCAGAGTACGGAACAGATCTTCGGTCTTATCCATCAGATCATTGTAGTCAGCGTATGCTTGATAGAACTCGAGCATAGTGAATTCCGGATTGTGGCGAGCAGACAGACCTTCGTTACGGAAGTTACGGTTGATCTCAAACACGCGCTCCATGCCACCAACTACTAGACGCTTCAGGTAGAGCTCAGGCGCGATACGCATGAACATCTGTTGATCCAAAGCGTTGTGGTGAGTGATGAACGGCAGAGCAGTAGTACCACCAGGGATCGGATGCATCATCGGGGTCTCAACCTCAACGAAGCGATCGGCTTCCAGGTACCGGCGGATGCCGCTGATGACCTTGGAGCGAACTTGGAATACCCGGCGGGACTCCTCATTGGTGATCAGATCCAGGTAACGCTGACGATACTTCATTTCGGTATCTTGGATACCTGCATGTTTCTCGGGCAGCGGACGCAGTGCTTTGGTGAGCATACGTACCAGAGAGCAGTCCAGCGACAGCTCACCAGTGTTGGTGCGATACGGAGTACCAGACACACCAATGATGTCACCCACGTCGAACTTCAGAACATCATCAAAGTTCTGTACCTTGTTCTTCTGAAGAACCAGCTGAAGTTGGCCAGCCATGTCCTGAATAACCAGGAACATGATTTTACCCATAGCGCGTTTGGACATGATCCGACCGGCCAGCGTAACTTCTGCGAATTTTTCAGTATCGGCCTGTTCTTTAGAAACATTGCCGTATTGAGTGTGGAAATCCGTAGTGAGCATATCCCGACGGAAGTCGTTCGGGAACGCATTGCCCTGAGTACGGAGTTCAGCGAGCTTTTGTCGGCGAACGTCCATCTCAGACATATGAGTCGTTTGATTCATGTTTATCTCCTTGAGAGGTTTCTTGGGTAAATTTGGCAGATAACCTGCCGCGCTATTAAATTGGAGCGTTATTGCTGCCCCCTATACTTTACTATAACAATTTAAACTAGAGTTGTTTATGCGTTTCTGTATAGCGAACTCCAAATAAGAAAGGGAGCAGATGCTCCCTATACTTTATTATAACAACTTGCTTGTGAGTTGTTTTACTTTTTCATTACCAGATGAGAGAATTGCTCTTCCAGATACAGAACATCTGCACCAGTAACTTGAATCCATTTACGAGTGATATCAGACATGTGGCGCCGCAGAGCATTTACCAGCGAGACATTGTTCGTGGCCAGAGTAGCAGCAGCCTTCATCGCCATATATTCAATGGCGTCCTTTTGCATCTGAACTTCGATGTTGTTGAGCAGAGTGAGTTCGTGGCTTGCCTTTATGGGAGTGACCTCTTGTTTGGTAAGGGGAAGACCAATAACGTCTTCAGGTTCAACAGTTGACATAGGAACATCAACTTTCACAACAGTGCCTTTGCGTTCAGAAATGCCTTGCGCAGTTAGCTGCATCATGACTTCCGTGTTCACTTCGTTGACGCGAGTGTAGTTGCTGCGAGATGCAGAATAATTAGTAGTCTTGTCGTTATACAATTCTACCATAGTGGTCAGCGCTGACCCTTTGTAGGTTTCAATGTACTCACCCAAGCGAGCATTGGCACGGCTGCTCACCATGTGCATAATAGCCTTCCGAGTATCAGAAGTGCCAATGTAGTGAACGCTACCAGCAGGCATACCAAAGTACTGACCAGTCTGACGTGAAGCATAAGCAAAGCACTTCTGCAACTGGCGCTGGAATTGACCAGCAACATGCTTGGTGTGATGATGCTTCATATAGTTGTTCCATGGCCGCGGGTGCAGCTTGATGCCTTTGGTGGTGGTGCAGCTCATAGCTATGCCAGGCACACCACTGCAACGACCGCCGATATCAGCAACAGAAGAGCCGATGGTCAGAGTGTACTCATCTTCAGCGCGCCCTTCCAGATCAAAGAACAGATGCGGCCAGCGCGAGCCGTAGTGATGCTTCAGTGACTCAACGAGACGGCAAACAAAGTTAACGTGTTCAGTCATTGCGAGATTTACGACCATGATAGTCTCCTTATGAGATAGGATCGGTAATTACCAACTGGTCCCCACGCATCATAAAGTTCCGAGCGTAGCAGTCCCAGCGATAGCGTTGATTAGTTGTAATCATATGCTTGCGCAAGTTGAGCAAGCTGTTCAGATGGTCCATAGTCCATCCCTTAGTTTTGTTCGCAATCATGAACTGAGCGTGTTCATACACTGGCTTGATGTCCAGCGTTTCATCGTAGCGCTCAAGGATCTCACGCAGAGCGACATACAAAGCATGATTGCCGTATTCTTCCAGGCGCTCTATCTTGGCGATCGACAAGATGCCATTTTCATAGATCTCATACACCTTGATGAAGTTTGTATCTTCGTTGCGATATCCGTATTGTGCTGCTTTGAACCAGTTATCAAACTGATGGAAGCTAACACGAATGACTTTATCAGCTTCATCTGGCAGCTCGAACACTGCACCAAATCCACCAGAACCCAAACATACCAGATCGGGCGCAACAGCGGCAACCAGGCTAGCAGGTTGGCGATTGGGGTTCTCCTTAACGATGCGCTGTTTGTGTTCTTCTTTGATGTCGGAAAGCAGTTTGTTCAGATCCATGATACTTCTCTCTATTAATGTGGAGCCCGAAGGCTCCTAAACTTCAGACGGCGGCAGCAGCCCACTGTTCAAATACAGCATCTTGTTCCATCAGGATCTTCTCTTCTGGAGTAAGATTTGCCATGTGCATTGCAACGATGTTATCGTGAGAGATGTTGAACTCACGCAGTGCATTCTCTACCAGAACTTCGCGAACAGTTTGTCCGATATTCAGACGGCAGTGTTCATTGAAGCGGCGCAAAGCACCAGTGAAGTCCTGATCAAAATTGGCATGAACTTCAACGACGTTGCTCTGGATGATCTTCACAACAAACTCATGCTTGGGCATGAAAGCATTGGTGTTGTACTGATAGGTAACGCTACCACGAAAATCTTTCTGGGCGTACTCAATGATGGTCAACATGACTGTAACTCCATTTGTTAATTTATGCGCGTATTATATAACGTGTTTTATAATACGCGCAAGCATTTTTTATGCTACTTCTTCGTTTTCTTCCAGCTCACGCTTTGCTTTATCGGCAGCGTTCTGAGCGGCTTGAGCGGCATATTCCAGATACTCTTTACGCCATTCGCGCGCAATTTTCTCTGCTTCAACTTCCCACGGCCACTCTTCGTACGGCATCAAACGAGTGCTAAACGCACGACCCATCCACATGTGAAGTTGACCTTCGATGCCGTCCCCGATAGTGGAGTAAGACAAACGCTTTTCAAACATCTGCTTTGCATGAACCATTTCGTGAAACAGCGTGTGGCAACCTTGCTCGGCAGTTTGGTTGATGTTGATGTGGATTTCCACTTCAGCAGGAGACATACCTTCTTGTGGAACATGACCACTCCGCGCCATACCGTACACTTTAGTCAAAATGTCGCTATCAGCTGAACGATACTCGTCCGGGATCTCACGGAACACAACATTGATTGACTTAGGGCGCATAATGAGACGCATCTTGTGACACAAGACCCACTCCATCGCGTTGTGAATTGACAACGACAGTGCTTCGTCTACATCTTTCGGAGATTGCCACTCACAGTCCCAAGAATGAATGCACGGATTAGACATTTGATTTACTCCACTGGTTAATGTTTTTTGCTTTGTTGCGCGTATTGTATAGCGTTACACAGATACGCGCAAGCATTATTTTAAACTACGGCAGAAAAATCATTGCATACAATGAAAGTTTGCTGCCCTTCAGTGCTACGGTGAAACTTTTTACGTTTGAACTCGTCGTTACCCCACAGCGCATACATACCAGGGATCGGATTGCCTCGCGCATCTTTGGCCTGACGTTCTTCTACGAAGTTTACGTTGCCAGAGTTAATGAGGGCCATCCGGATCACAGAACGGTGAGCCAGGTTGTCAGGGTAGTTGCCAATGAAATGATGCATGATAATCTCCAGTTTTGTTAAGCGCAACAGCGCAGTTTATTCAGTTATATTACGCGCTGTAACGCGCTATCCTTAAGAGCAACGTGTAGCTAATACAGTTGCACACGTTAAAAATAACGCGCTGCAAACGTGTTACAGCGCGAATTGTGTTATTACCAGTTCAACATCTGTGGTTTGAGCAGAGTGTTCTTGGTCATTTTGCGCCACATAGACGGCATAGTAAGCATAAACTCTGCAATCATGAGCGGTGTACGCAAACTAAGTGCTGGGAACTGATTCAGATGGCCGTGGATGAATTCCACAATCTCTTCTTGTTGTTCGTGAGTAAGCCCGCGCTGCACAAGCATGTCGCTGTTACGGATCACTCGGCGAACATGCAGGAAGATAGTACGCACATCGTGAATGGCCAGGTCAATCAGCACTGAACGAGAAATCAGAGCGTTCAAGTGAGGAGCCTTTTTAGTGCCACGAGATATCTCAGCGTATGCGTTCACGTTGGTGAGGAAGATTACCTTACCCTTGAACTCAAAGGAGTTCGGAATACCTTTATCTTCCAGTGCCTTTGAAGCAGTACGCCAGTCGATAGTGCGGCGCTTAGTGGTGTCGAGCGCTTTCTTGAGGATGTTCAGAGAGTCTTCTTCATCCCAGACTTCCACGTCATCCAGCACCAGAATGGAGCCTTCATTGCGGCAAGCCCACAGAGCCTGATACAAGCCACTCGGCGAGCAGCGACCACCAACTTCCATCCAGTGCTGACCTTGTTTGCGCTCGTAATCTTCCAAGATGCGCTCAACGTTCCAAGTCTTACCAATACCAGCAGCACCAGTAATGATAACACTGTTCAGACGGGACACGATCATTGCGTGAATAAGTGCATCCATAACTTCAAAACGTTCCGCGATAAGCTCTTCAGCTTGCGCTTCCGAGAGCTTAGAG
>OERT01000404.1_pt1 | contig 9837 bp, 10 predicted proteins | sample 1540111 | NCBI WGS metagenome assembly OERT01 (sample SAMEA3891235, study PRJEB23780) | metagenome | biome: terrestrial biome; feature: animal house; material: water of meat washing | place: Italy | collected 2015-05-12
AACATGGTCACCAAAAAAACCTAAACTCAGCCATTAAAAAAAGCACCGTTTCAGGTGCTTTTTATCTGTATATTTGAACTCTTATAAGCCCAGTTCACGCCACATATTTTCAATGGTGGTTGAAGGCACAGCACCATTCACTTTAAAGCCATTTGAGAAAATAACCACAGGCGTCCCTTGTAAACCTAGACTACGACCGAGTTCAATGTTGCGCTCAATTGGATTGGCACACGGTTTTTTCGACGTTGGCTGAGTCCCTTTTGCAATCAAATTTTTCCATGCGAGGGCAGGGTCTGCTTCACAAAACACTTGTTTCGACGGTGCAATCGATTGCGCCTTAATGGCATAAATAAAGGTATAGATGGTCACATCATTCAGTTTATTCAGCTCAGCCTCTAACTGCTTACAGTAAGGACAGTTTGGGTCTGAAAAAACCGCCAATTGGCGTTTGCCGTTGCCTTTAACGCTTTTAATGGCATCTTTTAGCGGCAGCTTGTTCCAATCAAGCGAGTTTTGTTGCACATATAAGGCAGCACTTAAATTTTTCTGATCTTTTAAACGTACCATCGAACCTGCAATCACATGCTCAGCCGCTTCGCCTAAATACACAATTTCGCCATCTAAAGATCCGCTATAAATGCCCGACATTTCTGTTTTTTGAATATTTTGAACATTAATATTTGGATAATTCTTTTTTAAGTTGGCTTGAACACTTTCTACGCTGGCCATACTCATGCTTGCAATTGCACTTGTGAGTAGTGCCAAACCCAGTTTTTTTATCATCACTTTTTGCTCTTTCAATCGGAGAACCACGGCGCTAGTGTAGAGCGTATTATTCAAGCATTGAATCATTTTTTCCACGGCTTTACCGAAACCCAACACGCCTTGCTTATGAACTGGCCAAAGTTTCACGTGGAACAGTTAGAGCCTTGCTATTAATTTCCACCGAGACATGAACAATTTCCTCATGAATCGAGAGCATTGCCCGCACGCGATCCGCAGTTAAGTCTACCGTCGTTTCTAAAGCCAAAATGCAGGAAAACTTGCCTTTGCCTACTTTCCAAACATGTAAATCGGTCAAGGTCGTATGCGGTAGTTCTGCCAACACTTCGCGAATTTCATCCACCACATGATGATCCATTTCAGCATCTAACAAGGTTTTTCCCGTTTCTTGCATTAAGCTCAATGCCCATTTGGCTACCAGTATTGATCCCACGATTCCAAGGGCAGCATCGAGAAAATCCCAGCCCAAATATTTACCAAAAATCAGCGCGATAATGGCAAAAATGGAAGTCACTGCGTCTGCCACTACATGCATAAATGCAGCTTTCTGATTTAAATCATGATGATGGCTATGTACTTCTGATGCATGATCATGAGCGTGATGGTGATGGTGATGGTGATGGTGATGGTGATGGTGATGGTGATGGTGATGGTGACCATCGTGCAGCAACCATGCACAGATTAAATTCACCAATAAGCCTAAAATCGCAATTGGAATCGCTTCGTTATAATGAATTTGTACAGGCGAGAATAGACGCTGAATCGAGTGAAAAGCCATAAAACCTGCTACTACCATCAGCAAAATAGCACTGCTGTAACCTGCAAGAATTTCAATTTTCCATGTGCCGAAACTAAAGCGCTGATCATGGGCATAATGCCGTGCAGCACGATAAGCAAAATAAGCCAAACCCAGTGCCAACATATGCGAACTCATATGCCAACCATCCGCCAGCAAAGCCATTGATTGGAAAATCCATCCACCAATCACTTCTAATAACATCATGACTGCCGTTAAAATGGTCGCCATTAAAATCCGTTTTTGTGCCAGTGGATTACCGTCATCAAAATGATGCGTATGCTGACGTGATGGGGTATTTTGCATTTAAAATCATTCACCAATATACTCCCCCTTAGTATATTTATTTTTGGAGCAATGTGTTGAGTCATTTGCATGAAGATAAAAAAATTTTAAACCGTGTGAAACGCTTACAAGGGCAGGTCAACGCCGTTGAACTCTCGATTACACATCCCGATGCCAGTTGTATCGATGTTTTACAACAAGTCGCTGCTATTAAAGGCGCGGTCAATGGGCTGATGAATGAACTCGTTGAAGCACACTTACGCCATCATGTATTAGCACAAGCTGAACAGGTCAATGAAGAGGAGTTGGCTGAGTTCTTAAAACTGCTGAAACGCTATGGCTAAGTTTTATTGCGTTCTTTTTCAAGTTTTTAGTTGACCATTTTTTCCACAAACCGATACACTGTTGCTCTCTATCCTTTTTCTCTTGGGCATCAAAATATTCTTGTTTTGACCGAGAGAGCCGCATGGCATTTGCATGACAACAAGCACTTCTTGGCGTCCATTTTGTATGGTCAGCCTCGCCTTAATGATGGGAACGATGGGGACTGCCTTAGCCAGTCCACTTTACCCGCTGTATCAAGCCTTATGGCATCTGGTGCCGAGTCAGATCACCTATATTTTTGTGGCTTATATGTTTGGTTGTCTCGCTACTTTACTGTTTCTTGGCCGGACCAGTAATAGCATTGGCTATTTACGCACCTTACAAGTGGGTTTGGTGTTTATTAGCATCGGGTTGGTGATTTCCGCTTATGCTTCTGATGCTCTCATTTTATCTTTGGGGCGCTTTATTATTGGTATTGCATCTGGTTTGATGACCACTTCGGCCTTACTGGGACTGATGTATACCGTGCCCAAAAGCCATCAACAGATTGCGCCGCAGCTCAGTTCGATTATTACCGCAGTAGGTTTTGGCTTAGGCCCGCTGATTGGTGGCCTGATAGCTCAATTTTCAGAATACCCTTTGGTCAGCCCTTATCTACCGGTCATTCTTGGTGCTGTACTGTGTTTCTTTGGTTTATTTTGGGTTGAGTCTCCCACATTTACCGCACAGCCCTTTAGTATTGCCCCAAAGCTACTCCGACCAGAAGTGCAATATCATCAGTTGTTTTTGATCGTTGGATTTACCGCATTTAGTGCCTTTGCCGCGTTTAGTTTATTTGCATCCTTATCACCTTCATTTGTGCGGGATATTTTGCCGTGGCACGGCCCCCTCATTAGCGGTTCAGCCATTACCAGTATTTTAATTGTCTCTGCCGTGGTGCAGTATTTTGCCAGAAGTATTCCTGCTTATAAGTGCCTCAACTATGGCTTAATTACCTTGATTGCAAGCTTAGGCATTTTGGCGCTGTGTATGCTATTTCAACTGAGTGCATTTTTCTTTATCAGTGATTTTCTCGTTGGTGTCGGACATGGCCTGACCTTGATTGGTTCCTTTGGTCTCATTCATGCCATGACCACCTTAGAGAATCGTGCTGCAGTGATGTCGACTTATCTTTTTATTGGTTATTTGGGTACGATTGTACCCATTGTAGCTGTGGGTTATTTGGCAGATCACTTTGGATTAAGCTTCGGGGTCATTAGCTTTTGCATTGCCATCGCTTTATTGTGTTTTTATCTGTGGTTTGCGCATAAAAGCAGTATACGTCTAGCTTCTGCATAGAAAGAGTGAAGTCAAAATCATTTGGATTTAGATCGTTCTTCAGATGCCATTTTTCAGTCTACTCTTGCTATAACTTAGGTTCTTTTCTTGTTGGCATGAGCTAAGTCCGTATGTTCATTTAAATACTGGCTTAGATGTTCTAAAAAGTAGGACACTCTTGGTGAGTGCTCGAGCCGATCCATATAAATCGCATAGATATCGGCAGGGGGCGTCTCATAGTCCTGCAAAACTTGGACTAAACGACCACTTTTTAAATACTTGGCCACGTCCCATTCAGCACGCATTAAAATTCCATGACCATCGAGTGCCCAACCAATGGTGACTTGGCCATCATTGCTACTCAATTTTCCATGCACTTTAACTGTCTCTTCCTTATCCCCTTGAGTTAAACGCCAGTTCGCATATGCCGCATCATTTTGTCTTAACACAATGCATTGGTGCAGGGTCAGTTCGCGTGGCGTAAGTGGCATCCCAGCTTGTGCCAAATAACGCGGAGAAGCACATAGAAGCCGTCGATTGGCCGCAATTTTTTTCGCAATTAGTCGTGAGTCTGGTACCTGCCCAAAGTGAATCGAGACATCAATCGCATCATTCGGCAGATGAATCGGACGATCGGTCAGATGTAACTGGACTTCAATATCTGGAAATTTTCGCGCAAAGTCTGAAATCGCAGGAGCAATGTAGGTTCGACCAAAACCAAACGGGGCATTGACCCGCAGCAAGCCCTTAGGCGTGGTGCGACTCCGCGCCACTTGCTGTTCCATTTCTTCAATTTCTTTCAAGATTCGCGAAGCATTCTCAAAATAAATTTCGCCTTCATTGGTCAAACTGATGCGTCTGGTGGTCCGATTCAACAACCGAACCCCTAAACGCTCTTCCATTTGTGTCAGACGTCGGGACACAGCAGGGGGCGTTAAATTCAACTCACGCGCTGTTGCAACCAGACTGCCCTGTTTTATTAGTAAACAAAAAAATGCTAATTCGGTATCTGAGCTCATGATTATTCAGTTTTTTGCAAGAGTGATTTAACTTTATATCGATTCATCGGTTTTGCAAAGTCTCTAATATCCCTATCACGTTACCCCCCAAACAACATATCTCACCCAAGCAAGGAAACTTGAGTGAGTCATAAAGTCCACCGTGTAAGGACAACGGTGCACAAACGGGGAGCTGTTTCGCCAAACTCGATTGCGGTGTGACTTCAACCCAATCGGGAGGTAATCGCTACTGATATGGAGATAAACCATGGACATGGATATCGAGAAACGGACGCTACGCAAAATCACTTGGCGTATTGTGCCGTTTATCATGATTTTATATTTAATTGCCTATATTGATCGGGTCAATATTGGTTTTGCTGCCATTACCATGAAAGAAGATTTGGGCTTTACCGCTTCGATTCTCGGTTTTGGCGCAGGAATTTTCTTTTTGGGCTATTTCCTCTTTGAAGTTCCCTCCAACATTATTTTGCACAAAGTTGGCGCTCGCATTTGGATTGCACGGGTCATGGTGACTTGGGGCATTATTGCTGGCGGGATGGCCTTTGTCGAAAGCTCAACCAGCTTTTATGTTATGCGATTTTTACTCGGTGTCGCCGAAGCAGGCTTTTTCCCCGGCATTATTTTGTATTTAAGCTACTGGTTCCCTGCACGAAACCGAGCAGGGGTAATTGCCCTATTTATGGCTGCCGCCCCTATAGCCACGGCGATTGGTTCTCCTATTTCAGCAGCATTACTGGAAATGCACGGCATCATGGGCTTAGCAGGTTGGCAGTGGATGTTCCTGATTGAAGCTATTCCTGCGGTGATCCTAGGCGTCGTAGTGTTTTTCTACATGACAGATCGACCTGAAAAAGCCGCGTGGTTAAAACCCGATGAGCGTGAATGGTTGGTTAAAACCATGCAAGCAGAAGATGCCAATAAAGGGGGGCAACAGCATCACAGTATTTTACGCGGACTCGCCAATCCACGTGTGCTTGCTCTGGCACTCATTTATTTCGGTACCTCAGCGGGGCTGTATACCCTTGGCATTTGGGCGCCTCAAATCATTAAAGAACTGGGTGTCAGCTCAATGACCGTCGGTCTATTGAACGCTATTCCTCCTATTATCTCTGTGGTTGCCATGATTCTGTGGTCTCGCCACTCCGACAAAACCAATGAACGCACATGGCATGTAGCCTTGGCTTGTTTAACCGCAGCTGTGGGGCTCGCGATTGCAGCCAGTACTGGCAGTATGTTTGGCCTGATTGCCGCATTAACCATTGTCAACGTCGGCATCAGTTGCTCTAAACCGCCACTGTGGAGCATGCCAACCATGTTTCTATCGGGCGCCGCCGCAGCGACAGGCATCGCAACCATTAACTCGATTGGGAACTTAGGTGGCTTTGCGGGTCCAGCCATGATCGGTTGGGTTAAAGATCAAACTGGAAGCTTTGCAGGCGGTTTGTATTTCGTCGCAGGTCTGCTGATTTTATCTACCGTCCTGACCCTCGTTTTAAGTTTTACTCAAAAAAACAAAGCCAATTCGGCTGAATTGAGTAATTCATGATCTTCATTTTTACCTTATTCGATATTCGAGCGAATTGAACGCTTAACAAGGAGCCTCCCATGGACAAAGAACTTGCCGTACAGTCCCTCACGGACACCATGGCCAAATTTACAGCCTATATTGGCAAACGTTTACCCAAAGATGTCAAAAGCAAACTGATTGAGCTGAAAACCTTGGAAACCAACCCATTGGCCAAGTCAATTTATGATTCGATGGATGAAAACCAAGAAGCAGCAGATCGATTGAATCGTCCCAGCTGCCAAGACACAGGTGTGATTCAATATTTTGTTGAAGCGGGTGCACATTTCCCACTGTTGGGCGAATTGCAGGAAATTTTACGTGAAGCGACCGAAGAGGCGACCCGTACAGGCCCCTTGCGCCACAATGCAGTTGAAACCTTTGATGAGAAAAACACCGGCACCAATACGGGCACTCAAATTCCGTGGCTAGACTGGCGCATCGTCCCTGAACAGGATACCTGTACCATCGATGTCTATATGGCAGGTGGCGGGTGTACCTTGCCAGGTGCAGCTAAAGTTTTGATGCCAGGTCAAGGCTACGAAGGTGTAGCTGAGTTCGTGATGGATGTGATTACCGAGCGTGGTGTGAATGCTTGCCCGCCGTTACTGGTCGGTGTCGGGGTGTCCACTTCAGTTGAAACCGCTGCACGCTTGTCCAAACTGGCCATTATGCGCCCCGTAGACTCAAGAAGTGATAACCCTCGTGCTGCACTGATGGAAGACTTGCTGGAACAAGGCTTGAATGAAATTGGCATTGGCCCACAGGGCTTAACAGGCAATAACAGCGTCATGGGCGTCAATATTGAGTCTTCGGCTCGTCACCCATCCACCATTGGCGTGGCAGTCAACACCGGTTGCTGGGCACACCGCCGTGGCAAAATTAAAATTAACCCCGATATGTCTTATGAAATTCTGTCACACGAAGGAGTTGTGCTATGAAAAAAGTACTGACCACCCCATTACGTGATGAAGACTTAGCCGATCTTAAAATTGGTGACGTGGTATATCTAACTGGACGTTTAGTTACTTGTCGTGATGTGGCACATCGCCGCTTAATTGAACAAGGTCGACAACTTCCCGTGAATTTAGAAGGCGGTGCGATTTTCCATGCTGGCCCAATCGTGCGTAAAAAGGATGATGGCGGTTTTGAAATGGTCTCCATTGGGCCCACCACCAGTATGCGTATGGAAAAATTTGAACGCGAATTTATCAAACAAACTGGGGTGAAACTGATTGTGGGTAAAGGTGGCATGGGCCCTGAGACTGTCGCAGGCTGTCAGGAGCACAAAGCAGTCCATGCGATTTTCCCTGGAGGATGTGCGGTACTGGCAGCCACTCAAGTCGAGGAAATTGAAGGCGCTGAATGGCAAGACCTCGGGATGCCTGAAACCTTATGGATTAACCGCGTCAAGGTATTTGGCCCGCTGATCATCTCGATTGATACCCATGGCAATAATCTTATTCAGCAAAATAAAACCCAGTTCCAAGCCAAAAAGAAACCAGTGCTGGATCGGATCAGTAAAGAACTGAGTTTTATTAAATAGTGCTTTACAGACAGCACCTCAAACGATCCTGTTTGGTGTTGTCTATCTCTCTTTATTTTAACTCTAAGCCTGCATTTGGTCAGACACATCACAGCCAAATCAGGCATTTCTCTTCACTTGTGTCCCTATTCACCACAACGTCTCGACGTTTAATCCATACTTCTTTCAGTAGACTACGGACATTGCAATCGATGTAACGAGATCAAGCTCATGATGGATCATGTAACCATAAAAAAACCGCTCTATATTCCCTATGCAGCTCATTCACTTTTAGAACTGCCGTTGTTGAATAAAGGAGCTGCATTTTCAATACAAGAACGCAATACCTTCAATTTACACGGCCTGATTCCACACGTGATTGAAACCATTGAGGAACAAAGTCGCCGCTCCTATCAGCAGTATTTATCTTTTAATGATGACATCAACAAACATATCTATTTACGCAATATCCAAGATACCAACGAAACTCTGTTTTACCATCTGCTCAAACATCACTTAAGTGAAATGATGCCGATCATTTACACCCCAAATAACACACTATAATTCATCTTATTCCAACCCATTTCAAAAGCATTCGAAAATAATTCAATATTTCTATAATTTACAGTATTTTAATTAAATTTATTTTTTATACCCATTGCATGACATTTCAAGTTGCATTAAGTTTATTCAGAAGTTATGTGTACATGAATGTGTACATATTTAATATTATTTTTTCTGATTCAAAATTTTGTACACAGGTGTGAAATGCCACTTACGGACACATGGCTTAAAAAGAATTTAGGTAAGGCTAGGGCTGAGCAACATATCGAACCTGATAGGGATGGCTTGAGTGTACGTGTCTCACCTAAAGGCAAGATCACTTTTCAAATGCGCTTCAGATATGAGGGTAAGCAAGCTCGCCTAGACTTAGGCTCTTACCCAAACCTTACATTATTGCAAGCTAGGCAAGAGTTGCAAAAAATGAAAGGTGTTCTAGAGGCAGGACATGATCCAAGAGTACATAAAAAATTAGAAGTTCATAAGTTGACTAATGCACTAACTTTTAAGGAGCTCTATTTAGAATGGCATGAAAAATACTGCAGGGCGAATAAGAAAAATGCACAACAACAATTGCGGTCTTTTGAGCTGTATGTCTTTCCTAAATATGGATCTTTGCCAGCAAATCAAATCACACTACATATGTGGTTAGAGTTACTAGAAGACCATTTTGAGAAGTCTGCATCAATTACTGATCGACTATTAACAAATACAAAACAGTGTTTAGACTGGGGTGTAAATCGTAGGCTGATTGAGAATAACCCGATACGTCATATAACAGGCAAACGTGATCTTAATATTAAAAAGAATAAAGTAGACCGAATTCTTGAAGATAATGAGGTAGCACTAATCTGGAAAATTTGTGATAAATCTAGAATGGCATTGAAGAATGCGCTGTTTATCAAAATCTGTCTCTTCTATGCGAATAGGTATAGTGAACTGAGGATGGCGAAAAAAACAGACTTCGATTTTGAACGCAAAATTTGGACTGTGCCACCTGAAAATCATAAAACAGGTAAGTATACGAATCGACCTCTTCTTAGACCGATTTTGCCTGAGATTGAACCTTTCATTAAGCAAGCTATGGAGCTGAATAATTCCATCTATATGTTTGTGAATAATGGGACTAGAGAGATGTTTGGGCAAAATGGCCCAGGTAAGCTTCCGTATAATGTCATGCAATATGCAAGAAGACAATATGGTGTTGAGATGAAGCATTGGTCTATGCATGATTTAAGACGTACCGCTCGTACTCATTTTAGTCGTTTCACATCGCGTGATATTGCAGAGTTAATGATTGGCCATACCATGCCTGGAGAGCAAGGGACTTATGATTATCACGATTATCAAAAAGAGATGGGTATAGCTTATAAGCAATGGTGGGAAAAATTGGAAAGCCTAACTAGTTAGGCTTTCGTTATTTCTGAAAAATTTAGCTTCCCATATTTCTATTTGTTTTCGGTCCCAAAGACTTGTAGAGCCCTTTACTGCTTTTATCGGTTGAGGGAATGGCTCTGCAAACATTTTTTGGGTTGGCTGTTGCCATCTCCATAATGTAGCAGCTGCTTTGATATTAAATCTTTCACGCACTTGTTTGGACGTCAGGTACGACATTTTTAATTACCAATGAAATAAATTGAAATCATTGTAAATAAGCTGT
>OERT01000409.1_pt1 | contig 9811 bp, 6 predicted proteins | sample 1540111 | NCBI WGS metagenome assembly OERT01 (sample SAMEA3891235, study PRJEB23780) | metagenome | biome: terrestrial biome; feature: animal house; material: water of meat washing | place: Italy | collected 2015-05-12
TCGTTGCACCGAAAACCCTATAAATGACGATGCTGCTGCAAGCAGTGGCGTTATTCTCAGCGATACACTGGAGTATACCCATACCTCAAACGGGCTACCTCTTAATTGCCAGTGGAGGGAGAGATCTTGGGCGAGGGGGAGTAGGGGGCGACAGAAGCGTGAAAAACCACATCTTTTTTACCGAAGTTATGTACTCATTTAGGATGATGATAAATTTCAGGCATCAATAATGACACCTTTTCCTTTGATTTATATCAACTTACCTCCAGCTGTAAACCCTAATGTGGCAGGCATCGAAACAAGTATCAGAGGTGTCTATGAGTCACTCATCTGCCCCGGAAAGGGCATCTGGAGCTGTAATTACCGAATGGCGGCCGGAAGATCCCGCCTTCTGGCAGCAGCGTGGTCATCGAATCGCCAGCCGTAACCTGTGGATTTCCGTCCCTTGCTTGCTGCTGGCGTTTTGCGTGTGGATGTTATTTAGCGCCGTGGCGGTGAACTTACCGAAAGTCGGTTTTAATTTTACGACCGATCAGCTATTTATGTTGACTGCGCTGCCTTCGGTTTCTGGCGCGTTATTACGTGTTCCATACTCCTTTATGGTTCCTATCTTCGGTGGTCGTCGCTGGACGGCGTTCAGCACCGGTATTCTGATTATTCCTTGCGTCTGGCTGGGTTTTGCCGTGCAGGATACCTCCACGCCTTATAGCGTCTTCATCATCATCTCTCTGCTGTGCGGCTTTGCTGGCGCGAACTTCGCATCCAGTATGGCAAACATCAGCTTCTTCTTTCCGAAACAGAAGCAGGGTGGCGCGCTGGGTCTGAATGGTGGTCTGGGAAACATGGGCGTCAGCGTCATGCAGTTGGTTGCTCCGCTGGTGGTATCACTGTCGATTTTCGCAGTATTTGGTAGCCAGGGCGTCAAACAGCCGGATGGGACTGAGCTGTATCTGGCGAATGCGTCCTGGATATGGGTGCCGTTCCTTGCCATCTTCACCATTGCGGCGTGGTTTGGCATGAACGATCTTGCTACCTCGAAAGCCTCCATCAAGGAGCAGTTGCCGGTACTCAAACGGGGTCATCTGTGGATTATGAGCCTGCTGTATCTGGCAACCTTCGGCTCCTTTATCGGCTTCTCCGCGGGCTTTGCGATGCTGTCAAAAACGCAGTTCCCGGATGTTCAGATTCTGCAATACGCTTTCTTCGGGCCGTTTATTGGTGCGCTGGCGCGTTCTGCAGGTGGTGCATTATCTGACCGTCTGGGCGGAACTCGTGTCACGCTGGTGAACTTTATTCTGATGGCGATTTTCAGCGGCCTGCTGTTCCTGACCTTACCGACTGACGGGCAGGGCGGAAGCTTCATGGCGTTCTTCGCGGTCTTCCTGGCGCTGTTCCTGACAGCTGGGCTGGGTAGTGGTTCCACTTTCCAGATGATTTCAGTGATCTTCCGTAAACTGACAATGGATCGCGTGAAAGCAGAAGGGGGTTCTGACGAACGTGCGATGAGTGAAGCGGCAACCGACACGGCGGCGGCGCTGGGTTTCATCTCTGCGATTGGCGCGATTGGTGGCTTCTTTATCCCGAAAGCGTTTGGTAGCTCGCTGGCATTAACGGGTTCGCCAGTTGGCGCAATGAAAGTATTTTTGATTTTCTATATCGCCTGCGTAGTGATTACCTGGGCGGTATATGGTCGGCATTCTAAAAAATAAACCGTTACTCGTCATACTTCGGGTTACATGTGCTGCGGCTGCGTTCATTCACCCCAGTCACTTACTTTAGTAAGCTCCTGGGATTCATTCACTTGCCGCCTTCCTGTAAACCGAATTATATAGAGTAAAATATTTGATTATCCTTTGCGCGGCATGATGTCGCGCTTTTTTTATGCGTTATTTAGTTACAACATACTAATGTTATATGGTTTATTTCGCCGGATTTCATTAAGAGCCATTAATATGTTACCCATGGGGAATACTCCTTAATACCCATCTGCATAAAAATCTTAATAGTTTAAATAACTACAGGTATAAAACGTCTTAATTTACAGTCTGTTATGTGGTGGCTGTTAATTATCCTAAAGGGGTATCTTAGGAATTTACTTTATTTTTCATCCCCATCACTCTTGATCGTTATCAATTCCCACGCTGTTTCAGAGCGTTACCTTGCCCTTAAACATTAGCAATGTCGATTTATCAGAGGGCCGACAGGCTCCCACAGGAGAAAACCGATGAGTAAATTCCTGGACCGGTTTCGCTACTTCAAACAGAAGGGTGAAACCTTTGCCGATGGGCATGGCCAGCTTCTCAATACCAACCGTGACTGGGAGGATGGATATCGCCAGCGTTGGCAGCATGACAAAATCGTCCGCTCTACCCACGGGGTAAACTGCACCGGCTCCTGCAGCTGGAAAATCTACGTCAAAAACGGTCTGGTCACCTGGGAAACCCAGCAGACTGACTATCCGCGTACCCGTCCGGATCTGCCAAACCATGAACCTCGCGGCTGCCCGCGCGGTGCCAGCTACTCCTGGTATCTTTACAGTGCCAACCGCCTGAAATACCCGATGATGCGCAAACGCCTGATGAAAATGTGGCGTGAAGCGAAGGCGCTGCATAGCGATCCGGTTGAGGCATGGGCTTCTATCATTGAAGACGCCGATAAAGCGAAAAGCTTTAAGCAGGCGCGTGGACGCGGTGGTTTTGTTCGTTCTTCCTGGCAGGAGGTGAACGAACTGATCGCCGCATCTAACGTTTACACCATCAAAAACTACGGCCCGGACCGTGTCGCTGGCTTCTCGCCAATTCCGGCAATGTCGATGGTTTCTTACGCATCGGGTGCACGCTATCTCTCGCTGATTGGCGGTACTTGCTTAAGCTTCTACGACTGGTACTGCGACTTGCCTCCTGCGTCTCCGCAAACCTGGGGCGAGCAAACTGACGTACCGGAATCTGCTGACTGGTACAACTCCAGCTACATCATCGCCTGGGGTTCAAACGTGCCGCAGACGCGTACCCCGGATGCTCACTTCTTTACTGAAGTGCGTTACAAAGGGACCAAAACTGTTGCCGTCACACCAGACTACGCTGAAATCGCCAAACTGTGCGATCTGTGGCTGGCACCGAAACAGGGCACCGATGCGGCAATGGCGCTGGCGATGGGCCACGTAATGCTGCGTGAATTCCACCTCGACAACCCAAGCCAGTATTTCACCGACTATGTGCGTCGCTACACCGACATGCCGATGCTGGTGATGCTGGAAGAACGCGACGGTTACTACGCTGCAGGTCGTATGCTGCGCGCTGCTGATCTGGTTGATGCGCTGGGCCAGGAAAACAATCCGGAATGGAAAACTGTCGCCTTTAATACCAATGGCGAAATGGTTGCGCCGAACGGTTCTATTGGCTTCCGCTGGGGCGAGAAGGGCAAATGGAATCTTGAGCAGCGCGACGGCAAAACTGGCGAAGAAACCGAGCTGCAACTGAGCCTGCTGGGTAGCCAGGATGAGATCGCTGAGGTAGGCTTCCCGTACTTTGGTGGCGACGGCACGGAACACTTCAACAAAGTGGAACTGGAAAACGTGCTGCTGCACAAACTGCCGGTGAAACGCCTGCAACTGGCTGATGGCAGCACCGCCCTGGTGACCACCGTTTATGATCTGACGCTGGCAAACTACGGTCTGGAACGTGGCCTGAACGACGTTAACTGTGCAACCAGCTACGATGACGTGAAAGCGTACACGCCAGCGTGGGCAGAAAAAATTACAGGCGTATCACGTTCTCAGATTGTGCGCATCGCCCGTGAATTTGCGGATAACGCAGATAAAACGCACGGTCGTTCGATGATTATCGTCGGTGCGGGGCTGAACCACTGGTATCACCTCGATATGAACTATCGTGGTCTGATCAACATGCTGATTTTCTGCGGCTGTGTCGGTCAGAGCGGGGGCGGCTGGGCGCACTATGTAGGTCAGGAAAAACTGCGTCCGCAAACCGGCTGGCAGCCGCTGGCGTTTGCCCTTGACTGGCAGCGTCCGGCGCGTCACATGAACAGCACTTCTTATTTCTATAACCACTCCAGCCAGTGGCGTTATGAAACCGTCACGGCGGAAGAGTTGCTGTCGCCGATGGCGGATAAATCCCGTTATACCGGACACTTGATCGACTTTAACGTCCGTGCGGAACGCATGGGCTGGCTGCCGTCTGCACCGCAGTTAGGCACTAACCCGCTGACTATCGCTGGCGAAGCGGAAAAAGCCGGGATGAATCCGGTGGACTATACGGTGAAATCCCTGAAAGAGGGTTCCATCCGTTTTGCGGCAGAACAACCAGAAAACGGTAAAAACCACCCGCGCAACCTGTTCATCTGGCGTTCTAACCTGCTCGGTTCTTCCGGTAAAGGTCATGAGTTTATGCTCAAGTACCTGCTGGGGACGGAGCACGGTATCCAGGGTAAAGATCTGGGGCAACAGGGCGGCGTGAAGCCGGAAGAAGTGGACTGGCAGGACAATGGTCTGGAAGGCAAGCTGGATCTGGTGGTTACGCTGGACTTCCGTCTGTCGAGCACCTGTCTCTATTCCGACATCATTTTGCCGACGGCGACCTGGTACGAAAAAGACGACATGAATACTTCGGATATGCATCCGTTTATTCACCCGCTGTCTGCGGCGGTCGATCCGGCCTGGGAAGCGAAAAGCGACTGGGAAATCTACAAAGCCATCGCGAAGAAATTCTCCGAAGTGTGCGTCGGCCATCTGGGTAAAGAAACCGACATCGTCACGCTGCCTATCCAGCATGACTCTGCCGCTGAACTGGCGCAGCCGCTGGATGTGAAAGACTGGAAAAAAGGCGAATGCGACCTGATCCCAGGCAAAACTGCACCGCACATTATGGTCGTAGAGCGCGATTATCCGGCAACTTACGAACGCTTTACCTCTATCGGCCCGCTGATGGAGAAAATCGGTAATGGCGGTAAAGGGATTGCCTGGAACACCCAGAGCGAGATGGATCTGCTGCGTAAGCTCAACTACACCAAAGCGGAAGGTCCGGCGAAAGGCCAGCCGATGCTGAACACCGCAATTGATGCGGCAGAGATGATCCTGACACTGGCACCGGAAACCAACGGTCAGGTAGCCGTGAAAGCCTGGGCTGCCCTGAGCGAATTTACCGGTCGTGACCATACGCATCTGGCGCTGAATAAAGAAGACGAGAAGATCCGCTTCCGCGATATTCAGGCACAGCCGCGCAAAATTATCTCCAGCCCGACCTGGTCTGGCTTGGAAGATGAGCACGTGTCCTATAACGCGGGCTATACCAACGTTCACGAGCTGATCCCATGGCGTACGCTCTCTGGTCGTCAGCAACTGTATCAGGATCACCAGTGGATGCGTGATTTCGGTGAAAGCCTGCTGGTTTATCGTCCGCCGATCGACACCCGTTCGGTGAAAGAAGTGATAGGCCAGAAATCCAACGGCAACCCGGAAAAAGCGCTCAACTTCCTGACGCCGCACCAGAAATGGGGCATTCACTCAACCTACAGTGAAAACCTGCTAATGCTGACGCTCTCTCGCGGTGGACCGATTGTCTGGATCAGCGAAACAGATGCCCGAGAACTGACCATTGTCGATAACGACTGGGTGGAAGTATTCAACGCCAACGGCGCGCTGACTGCCCGCGCGGTGGTCAGCCAACGTGTACCGCCGGGCATGACCATGATGTATCACGCCCAGGAACGCATTATGAATATTCCTGGTTCGGAAGTAACTGGCATGCGCGGCGGCATTCATAACTCGGTCACCCGCGTTTGCCCGAAACCAACGCATATGATTGGCGGTTACGCGCAGCTGGCCTGGGGCTTTAACTACTACGGCACCGTCGGCTCGAACCGCGACGAATTCATCATGATCCGCAAGATGAAGAACGTTAACTGGCTGGATGATGAAGGTCGCGATCAGGTACAGGAGGCGAAAAAATGAAAATCCGTTCACAAGTCGGCATGGTGCTTAACCTCGACAAATGTATCGGCTGCCATACCTGTTCGGTGACCTGTAAAAACGTCTGGACCGGGCGCGAAGGCATGGAGTACGCATGGTTTAACAACGTCGAAACCAAACCGGGCATTGGTTATCCGAAAAACTGGGAAGATCAGGAAGAGTGGCAAGGCGGCTGGGTGCGTGATGTGAATGGCAAGATCCGCCCGCGTCTGGGCAGCAAGATGGGCGTAATAACCAAAATCTTCGCCAACCCGGTGGTGCCGCAGATTGATGATTACTACGAACCTTTCACCTTCGACTACGAACATTTGCATAGCGCACCGGAAGGCAAACATATCCCTACTGCTCGCCCGCGTTCACTGATTGACGGCAAACGGATGGACAAAGTGATCTGGGGGCCAAACTGGGAAGAACTGCTGGGCGGCGAGTTTGAAAAACGTGCCCGCGACCGCAACTTCGAGGCCATGCAAAAGGAGATGTACGGGCAGTTTGAAAACACCTTCATGATGTACCTGCCGCGCCTGTGCGAACACTGCCTCAATCCCAGTTGCGTGGCGACCTGCCCAAGCGGCGCTATCTACAAACGCGAAGAAGACGGCATTGTGCTGATTGATCAGGATAAATGCCGTGGCTGGCGTTTGTGCATTAGCGGTTGTCCGTACAAAAAAATCTACTTCAACTGGAAAAGCGGCAAGTCAGAAAAATGCATCTTCTGTTACCCACGAATTGAGTCCGGTCAACCGACCGTGTGCTCAGAAACCTGCGTGGGTCGCATCCGGTATCTGGGCGTGCTGCTTTACGACGCCGACCGCATTGAGGAAGCGGCAAGCACCGAGCGCGAAGTTGACCTCTATGAGCGCCAGTGCGAAGTGTTCCTCGATCCACACGATCCCTCAGTGATCGAGGAAGCCCTGAAACAAGGTATTCCACAAAACGTGATTGAAGCTGCCCAGCGTTCGCCTGTCTACAAAATGGCGATGGACTGGAAACTGGCGCTACCGCTGCACCCTGAATATCGCACCCTGCCGATGGTCTGGTACGTTCCTCCGCTGTCGCCGATTCAGTCCTACGCAGATGCGGGCGGTTTGCCGAAAAGCGAAGGCGTGCTGCCCGCCATCGAAAGCCTGCGTATTCCGGTGCAATATCTCGCCAATATGTTGAGTGCCGGCGATACCGGTCCGGTACTGCGGGCGCTGAAACGGATGATGGCGATGCGCCACTATATGCGTTCACAAACCGTGGAAGGCGTTACTGATACTCGTGCCATCGACGAAGTAGGCCTGAGCGTCGCCCAGGTCGAAGAAATGTATCGCTATCTCGCCATTGCCAACTATGAAGATCGTTTTGTCATCCCGACGAGCCATCGGGAAATGGCGGGCGATGCCTTCGCAGAACGCAACGGCTGCGGTTTTACCTTTGGCGACGGTTGTCACGGCTCGGACAGCAAATTCAACCTGTTCAACAGTAGCCGTATCGATGCCATCAACATCACCGAAGTGCGCGACAAAGCGGAGGGCGAATAATGCAGATCCTCAAAGTGATCGGCCTGTTGATGGAGTATCCGGACGAGCTGTTGTGGGAATGCAAGGAGGACGCGCTGGCGTTGATCCGCCGCGACGCACCGATTCTTACGGATTTTACCCGCAACCTGCTCAACGCGCCGCTGCTGGATAAACAGGCCGAATGGTGTGAAGTGTTTGACCGCGGGCGCACCACGTCGCTGCTGCTGTTCGAACATGTTCATGCCGAGTCCCGCGATCGCGGCCAGGCAATGGTGGACCTGCTGGCGGAGTATGAAAAGGTCGGCCTGCAGCTGGATTGTCGGGAACTGCCCGATTATCTACCGCTGTATCTGGAGTATTTAAGCGTACTGCCTGACGATCAGGCGAAAGAAGGATTGCTCAACGTCGCACCAATTCTGGCGCTGCTGGGGGGGCGTTTGAAACAGCGTGATACGCCGTGGTATCAACTGTTTGACGCCCTGCTACTGCTTGCCGGAAGCCCTCTTTCAAGTGACAGTGTCACTAAACAGGTTGGCACGGAAACCCGCGACGATACCCGACAGGCGCTGGATGCCGTCTGGGAAGAGGAACAGGTGAAGTTTATTGAAGATAACGCCACGGCGTGTGACAGCTCGCCGCTTAATCAATATCAGCGACGCTTTAGCCAGGATGTCGCGCCGCAATATGTCGACATCAGTGCGGGAGGTGGGAAATGATTCAGTATCTGAACGTCTTTTTTTACGATATCTACCCGTACATTTGTGCGACGGTGTTTTTCCTCGGCAGCTGGCTGCGCTACGACTACGGGCAGTACACCTGGCGCGCCTCCTCAAGTCAAATGCTCGATAAACGCGGGATGGTGATATGGTCGAATCTGTTCCATATCGGCATTTTGGGGATTTTCTTCGGGCACTTGTTCGGCATGTTAACGCCGCACTGGATGTACGCGTGGTTTTTGCCAGTGGCAGCGAAACAACTAATGGCGATGGTGCTCGGCGGTATTTGCGGTGTGTTGACATTGATTGGCGGCGCAGGACTGCTGTGGCGCAGGCTGACAAATCAGCGCGTGCGTGCCACTTCCACTACGCCGGATATCATCATCATGAGCATTTTGCTGATCCAGTGTCTGTTGGGGCTAAGTACCATACCGTTTTCAGCACAGTATCCTGATGGTAGCGAAATGATGAAGCTGGTGGGTTGGGCGCAAAGCATTGTCACTTTCCGTGGTGGATCGTCAGAAATGCTTAACGGCGTAGCGTTCGTTTTCCGCCTGCATCTGGTATTGGGAATGACCATCTTCCTGCTCTTCCCGTTCACCCGACTGGTGCATGTGTGGAGCGCGCCGTTTGAGTACTTTACTCGTCGGTATCAGATTGTGCGTTCGCGGCGTTAATTCTCACGCGGGCCGGACAGCCCTTCGCTCTCCGGCCACTTGCAGGCTATGATAGTTCTCCAGCCACAGGAGAACATTAATGAAACCGCAGGTTTACCACGTCGATGCTTTTACCTCTCAACCGTTTCGCGGCAATTCTGCCGGTGTTGTTTTCCCCGCCGATAATCTTAGCGAAGCGCAAATGCAGCTTATCGCCCGCGAATTAGGTCATTCGGAAACTGCTTTTCTGCTGCACAGCGACGACAGCGATGTGCGCATCCGCTACTTTACGCCAACGGTTGAAGTTCCGATTTGTGGTCACGCGACAGTAGCTGCGCACTATGTACGTGCAAAGGTGTTAGGTTTAGGAAATTGCACGGTCTGGCAAACATCGCTGGCAGGAAAACATCGCGTGACTATCTAAAAGCACAACGATGATTATCGTATTTCGCTGGAACAAGGTACGCCGGGCTTTGAGCCACCGCTGGAAGGTGAAACACGTGCGGCGATTATCAACGCGCTTCATCTCACTGAGGACGATATTCTGCCAGGCTTGCCAATTCAGGTGGCAACAACAGGACACTCAAAAGTGATGATCCCACTGAAACCGGAAGTGGATATCGACGCCCTTTCGCCTGATCTTGCTGCGCTGAGCGCTATCAGCAAACAGATTGGCTGCAATGGTTTCTTCCCGTTCCAGATCCGCCCAGGCAAAAACGAAACCGATGGTCGCATGTTCTCGCCTGCGATTGGTATTGTGGAAGATCCGGTGACTGGCAATGCCAATGGCCCGATGGGTGCATGGTTGGTACATCACAACGTATTGCCCCACGATGGCAACGTGTTGCGTGTTAAAGGCCATCAGGGGCGCGCATTGGGGCGTGACGGCGTGATTGAAGTGACGGTGACAATTCGTGATAACCAACCGGAAAAAGTCACAATTTCTGGCGC
>OERT01000411.1_pt1 | contig 9786 bp, 8 predicted proteins | sample 1540111 | NCBI WGS metagenome assembly OERT01 (sample SAMEA3891235, study PRJEB23780) | metagenome | biome: terrestrial biome; feature: animal house; material: water of meat washing | place: Italy | collected 2015-05-12
GTGGTGGTGAGCAGGTAGGTAAAATCCCACGTATTCAAAGAGAGTTTGCTGATTGTCTACCTGATACAAAGTTGTAAAGTTCAATAAGAAGTGTCGTAAAGGGCCGCCTGCCCCATGTTTTAGTCGAGTAGCGTGCCTCAGCCCAATCATGAGCACAACTGCTGTATATGCTCAGCCACTTATCCTTGTTTCCAGATAAAAATCAGGGAGCCATAGCTCCCTAATCGCGACACACGGGGTGATTAACTAGCCGATAGCTGGCGTTTGTTGCCAGTTGGCTTGCTGCGGACGGCCTTGAGATCGGCGTTGATAGCGCCAGGCCAGCAGTAGCGGCATACCGAGCAGCAGCTGGGCGGCCAGCGGGATCTCCTCGATGGGGGCGGCCAGTGCACCTTCCGGAATAATGCCCCCCTCAATTTCGGCCGCCAGTTTGAGCTCCAGCGCATTGCCAAAGTCGGCGAAGGTGGTGGCATTGATCACAAACGCATCCTGACCGCCCGCCACGTTCTCCACATACCACTCTTGCAGCACCCCATCGGCATAGTCCTGACCTATGGTGATGCCGTTGATGGTATCGATGCCGGAGGCGAGCAGTTGATCCCGCACGGTAGAGGTATCCAGCCCGTTGTTCTGGATACCGTCACCCGACACATCCATCACCTGGCGGGCGGCGGTGTAGTTGTTGGTATCAAACTGCTGGGCACCAAAGGCCATGGCCGAACCGGGGGCCGTCATCCCCGCATAGGGGCGTACCAGGGCATCCAGGGTGGCGGCGAAGTTGTTGATGGAGGTCATGTCGTAGAGGTGGAACCAGTCAGTCATCACGCTCTGCTGGGTCGAGCCGCTCCACATCACCATCTGTACCGCAATGGACCCCAGCTTGTCGCCACTGGTGTCGAGGATGGCGCTCTGTACATCCTGACTGTAAAAGGCGTCCACATAGCCCTGTAATTGCAGATTGAATTCCGATGAACTGACGCTGCCCGACACATCCATCAGCAGTTGCAGTTCGGTATCGACTTCGGTCAAGGCGTATGCGGGGGAGGTTACCAACAACATCCCCAGCAGCCCTGCCAACGGTTTGAGTTTCATTGCCCACTCCTTCTCCTTGGCGCTAGTGCCAGCAGGGGGAATGAATAAAGCGTGCCAGCTTTGTTGCATCCTCTGACTTGGCTTGATCCGGGTGAGGCCGGGCAGGCATGGAACTTGCGAGAACTTGCGACAGAGGTCAAAAGCGCTGATAACCGGCAGGAGTTGCGATGGAGATCCGTCCCTGGCAGTGGGCACCCAACTGGCTGCTACTTGGTTTGGCCAATCAGTGGGGCATGGTGTGGCTCAATATGGGCCACTTCAACCTGCTGGTGGTGTTGCTGATTGCTATCTGGTGGCAAATTGCATCGCGGGTTGCACCGAGCTGGCGCCCGCATCCACTGGCGCTCGCCCTCTTTATCCTGCTGATCCTGATCCCCAGCGCCAGTTGCAAGGCGCTGGCTTGTCTGTTGCTGGTGGCCTCGCTATGGCGCCGTCATCAGAGTGGCGATGAGCGGGCGGTGTTGCAGATTGTGCTCGCCTTTACCGTGGCGGTGTTGTGGGGGCAGCAGGTGTTTGCCCTGCTCTCCGGCCCTGTGCTGGCGCTCGATGCCTGGGGGGTGGGCCAGTGGTTGCAACTGCTGGGCTGGGAGACTCGCCTTGATGGCAATCGCATCGAGCGGTTGGGGGGCCATGCCCTGATTGTGCTCAAGGGGTGCTCCTCGTTTTCTCAACTCTATCTGGTGGTGCTCTCCTGGCTGGTCTCCTGCTGCTGGCTGGCGCCGGAGCGCCCCCTCTACCGGCAGTGGCCCATGTTGCTGCTGGTTTGCCTGCTCTATATCGGGGCCAATCAGCTGCGGTTGGTGCTGATGAGCCTGGATCTGCGCTGGTATGGCTGGCTGCATACCGGCTCGCTGGCCCAGCTCTACCAGTGGGCCATCATGTTGCTGGTGATGACCATCCTCTTTATCCGGGGGCGCCGTGATGCGTCTGTCTAAGGGATATCTGCGGTTGGTGGCGTTATCAGAGCCGGGTGGTCAATATGATGCTGCTGGTGATGACCATCCTGTTTCTAAGGGGGCGCCATGATGCGTCTATCTAGGGGATATCTGTTGCTGTTGCTGGTGGCGCTGCTCAGTGCTGCCGCCATGGGCTGGCGTTATCAGAACCGGGCAGTTAACGAGGGGGCCAAGCCCATGCTGATGGAGCTGGTCCAGTTGGGATGGCGCTTGCGGGTGGCTACGCCAGTATTGGGCGGCACCTATGTCAGCTATCAGCTGGCCCATCCCCGCTGTGACGGCCTGCTGCAGGCCATGCTGGTGGCGCCGGATCGGGAGGCGATGTCAGTGACGCTGGCGAGTGAAGGGATGAGTCAGGGGGTGATGTTTTTAGGCGAGCTGCACCAGAGCCCGCCGCTGCTCTCGTACCGTCTTACCCAGGGTTGGCGCAAATTGTGGGGGCTGGCCCCTTATCCCCTCTATCGGGTGGCCTTGCCGACCACCTGCCTCGGCCTTATTGCGCCGCCGCTGGGGTGACCGACCCCGATTCACCGTTTGGCAGAATGCGGATCAGCAAGGTATTGGGGGCCAGCATGGGGTCATAGCGGGGCTCCAGTTCAATGGCGCGAGCTCCCAGCAAGCGGGTGAGTGCGGTCAGCCGCACGCTCGCCATCCGCGCACTCTCCAGCATGTCGGTTTGCAGCCCGGGGCCGCTTACCAGCGCAATCCGGGCCGGATCCTTGCGTCCCAAAAACTGATGCAACTGCTGCTCCTGATCCGCTGGCAGTTGTGTCTCCGCTTGCTGGTACTGCAGTTGCAGCTGGGGCTGTTCGGCCATTTGCTGTTCCCGCAACTGGTTGAGGATCGGCAGGGTCTCATTGACCGGCTCCTGACGGGCGCAACCGGTGAGGAGCAGCAGCGGCAGCATCAGGGGCAACAGGCGGCGCAGGGCGCTGTCTTTGGCTGTGGAGCGGGGAGTCTGGTTGGCCATACGCAGTCACTTCAGGAGGATGAGTTGGCACCAGTTTGCAATGTTTTCAATCCCTTGGCCAGTTGTTCAATCTCGCGGCGCCACTGGATCCAGGCGGCAGAGGGCAGTTGCTCTGCCACCTGCCAGCGGGTCGGCAGCTGATCCCGCAGGCGCTCCAGCAGCAGGGCGGCCTCTACTTGATAGCGGGCCTCCTGCTCCAGCCAGGCGAGCCAGCGCAGATCCTCGATGGCTTGCTGCAACAGCAACAGATCGTGAGAGAGGCGGTGCGCCTCGCAGGCTTGCGGGCCGAGCAGCATAAAGTCGCTCTCCCGCCCGTCGGTGGGGTCATAAGGCAGGGCGGTGGGCATGCGGCCATGCCACTGCAAATAGCCCTCGGCGCCGCTTTGCCACAGATAGAACCCGGCGGCTCTCGGGGTGCCCAGATTGTAAAACCAGGGGGTGACCTTGTGCTGGCGCACCCGCGCCACATCGGCCTTGTCGGCGCCAAAGCCTGCGTTGATCAGGGCAATCTCCACCTCTGCCAGCAGACCAACCTGACCCGGGTGGTTGAAGTGGCCTGCGCGGATCACCGCCGGATCCCGCCGTTTCATCTCCCGCGCCAGGCTGGTGATGGCGGGCAGGGTGGCAAGATCCGGCTCATCAAACAGGCTCCATGCCAGCGGGGGCAAGCCGCTGGCGGTCAGTGCCTGTTGCCGCGCCTGCCACTGATCAAGCTGGCTGGCAGGGTCACTCCCCCAGCGCTTGAGCGGGGTATAGGCCAGCAGGGGCGGCACAAAGCCGAGCCCGGCCGCCTCTCCCATGATCTCCCGCATCCCCGCTTCATCTTGTGGCAGGGCGGGCGAGAGGCCGCTGATCCCGAGTTTGGCGAGCCGCTCCAGATCGCAGCGACTGGCCGCGGCGATCTGCTCTTTTAACGCCTCGGGATTGGGGCTCAGCCAATTCAGATAGGGGGGCGCTTCGACATAGATGCCGACCGGCTTGCTGGCCGCGGGCAGGGTCAGCGGCAGCACCTCGATAGTCAGTGGCAGCTGCACCAGTTGCTGCTGGCTCAGCAGCTGAATATTGCCCAGATAGTGACCGGCAGGCGCATCGCGGGGGACGGTGATCTGCAACACCAGACGCCGAGGTACGCCTGCCAGCAGGGTGAGCCCGGCGATCCCCTCGACCAGCTCCTGATCCGAGGGAGCCAGCAGGGTGCCGCTCGCCTGCGGGCGAACCAGATGCCACTTGCCGTAATAGGGGGTCAGCGCCAGCGGCGATCCTGCCTGCTCAGGGGGCTGGATCACCAGCAAGGGGGCCGGATCGTCGGTGGCGGCGTGGATGGCAAATTCCAGCAGCAGCTGGCTGCCACGGGCGGCCAGCACCGGTTGTGAAGCCTGCTGCAACGCATCGGCCGCAGATAGCGGGGCGATCTGCAGGGTTGGGGCGGCATCCGTAATCGGCGTGAGGCTCAGTTGCTGCGAAGCTGGGGCTGGGGAATAGGGGGCCAGAGTCCACTTTTCCAAAAACAGCTGGCGCTGCTTGGTCAGCACGCTTGCGGTAGCGTCGGCCAATACGGCGAGATCTTTTCCACTATTCGGGAGAGCCTCTTTGCTGGTGCTGGCCGGATAGGGGGCAAGCAGCAGCCCTGCCAGGTATTTGGCATCCGGTGAGTGGCCCACCAGTGTGATAGTGAGCGGGCCGCCGGGGTGGTTCAGGGTGACATGAACGGGGCCGCCCTGTCGTGCCCCGAACAGCTGCCAGGGATCCGGATTTGGCAGTGCCTCGCGGGATTGTCCCGCCAGATAGCGCTGCGTTAGCCACTCCTGCGGTTGCCACTGCTCGGCCCAGATGGGCTCGCCATTGACCAGCACGCTGCGCTCGAAGGGGTGGGGCAGGTACTCCCACTCGCCGGGGTCATCGAGCCAGAGGGTGAGCTGGTAGCGCCCCTTGGCGACCTCCAGCCGTACGCCATCCAGATTGCGCAGCCCATCGCGCACAAGGGCATCGCCGGAGGGGCGCAAGATGGGGGTGGGATGGCCAATCAGCCGGGGATCCCCCGGACTCAGGGGCTCAAAGCCGGTAAAGCGGGGCGCAGCCGCCGCCCCCAGATCCAGCGCAATGGTGCCCGCAGGCAGAGTCAGACCGGGCTCCCAGTACCAGCGGTGAATGGTCATTGAGGGGGCGTTATCGGCCATAAAGAGATAGAGCTTGGTGAGTTTGTCCAGCGCCAGCGCTCTGGGCTGGCTGGTGCGCCACTCGCTCAAGGCAAAGCGCTGGGTGAAGGGGCCGGGGGCGACAATCCGCTCCAGATTGACCCGGCTGCGGTAGTTGACCGAGGCCTCATCGTCGATACGCAGGATCAGGGTTTGCGGGCGGGCGCTGGGGTTATGGCCCTCGATCACCAGTTCATCATCGCTGCCTATTGGCCAGTTGTGGGTGCTCAGATCGAGCCGCTGGGGTGTCTGGTTGCCTGTCAGGGGCAGCGGGGTCTGCCCCTCCAGCCGGGTGGCGGCCATTGCTGCATGGCAGCAGAGCAGGATAACCAGCCAGAGCCCTCTGCTCATCCGGCCAGCCCCTTCAACCAGTTGTTCAGCTCGGCAGCCTTGTGATCCCAGCTTTGCAGGGCAACCTGCTGTTGGCGTGTGTGGCGCCCTTCGCTGCGGGTGAGCCCCTCCCAGCCACTCTCCTGAAACCAGCCCGGATTGGGTTGATCAAAGGCGGCCCGGTTGATGGCCTGGGCCAGGCTCTCCCCATCGTGGGGGAGCTGGATCTGATCCCGATAGCCATCGAGGGCCGGAAAATCGGTGCTGACGATGGGTCGCCCTGCGGCCAGATATTCGCGCAATTTCAATGGATTGCAGGCACGGATCTGGGCGTTGTCGACAAAGGGCAGCAGGCTCACCTGCCAGTGCTGGGCATAGGCCGCCAGCGTGTGATGGGGACGGGGCCCCAGCAGATGGATATTGGGGAGCCCCTTGAGGGGGGAGATATCGGTCTGGACCGGGCCAATCAGCACCAGATCCCAGTGGGGCAGGGCGGCCGCCGTCTCTGCCAGCAGGGGGATATCAATCCAGTCGCTCAGGCTGCCGTAAAATCCGGCAATGGGACGGCCGGAGGGGAGATCCGCCGGGCGCTCTCTGGGGGGCATAAACAGCTCGAGATCCACGCCGTGGCTGAGGAGCCGGGTTTTATGGGGGGGAAAGCGGCTGGCCAGCGCGGGGCTGGCGGCCAGAATGAGATCCGCTTTTTCCACCAGTCGGGCTTCGCAGTGAGCGATGGCCTGATGATCCACCCCCGCCAGCGCCGAGAAGTCATCGCCGCAGTAGTAGATCACCGCCCGCTCTTCGAGCTTGCCAATCAGATCGACGGCGCTGGGCAGGGAGATCCAGAGCAAGGGGCGATCCAGCTCGGGCAACTGGCGCCGGATCTGCGCCGCCAGCCAGTGGCCATTGATCTTGCCCGCCAGCCGACTGCCCGGCAGTGGCAAGGCGAGCGGCGGCAGAACCCGGGGGCTGCTGACCTCTGATGGCGCAACCGACTGGCCGCCAGCATGGCGCGCGCCGCGCAGCACCGCCCCCAGTTTGCGGACGATGCGGGTGAGATCATGAAGGGTAAAGCGGGGACAGCGCATGCCGATGGAGTTGACCCAGAGCACTTGATAATCGGGCAACAGACGCTTGATCAGGTGTTGGGTGCTGGAGGGGTGCTGGCCCCAATCCTCGCCCAGCACCACCAGTTGCGGCAGTGAGTGTGGTTTCATGCAAAGGTCTCCGAAGCGTGTGCGAGGTCGCTGTGATCCTGTGGCTGCAAGGGGCGCAGTACGGTGGCCGGTACACCCGCTGCCAGCACACCTGCGGGCAGATCCCGGGTGACGACGCTGCCAGCGGCGACAATGGTGCCGGCGCCTATAGTGACACCGGCCATCACCATCACCCCGGTGCCAAGCCAGACATCCTGCTCCAGCACAATGGCCCCCACCTGTTCATCGCGATCCGGCAGGCCCCGGGCGCGATCGCGGGCGTTGACCGGGTGCCCCGGGTAGCCCGCCAGAAAGGCACGCCCTGCAATCCGGACGTTATCCCCCAGCACTATCTTGCTGCCCACCGCCAGGGTGGTCTGCCAGCCAATCCCGACATTGCGGCCAATGACCAGCCTTGGTGTCTGGCTCGATGCCCGGCCGCTGATGGTCATGGCGGCGCTGAGGCGGCAGTCGGCACCAATTTCGATGGTGACCGGACCGCTGATATAGGGGATGCCGCCATAGAGATAGAGGCGCGGGGCGGGGGCCGTGAGGCGAGATTGAAACAAGGGGGTCCACCAAAGGGTGCGGGTCAGGGTCGCCAGCGCGTTGCTGCCCAGCAGATAGAGCCGATAAAGCAGCCGATGCAGGGGAGGGATCACGGGGAATGACCAGTGGCGGGCACTTTTGGCCAGTCGCCATACCCGGCGAGCCAGTGGCGTTTCCCCCTGTTTGGCCCAGCTTTTCATCCGGTGCAGGTTGATGGTGTTCATGGCGACCTCTCCCTCTGGTGCAGTCCGTTGCTCGCTAAGCAGAAAGCAGGGATCGGGCCAACAGGACGACCCCAGTGTGATCGGGCCAAATGGGGCTAAGAGGAGGGGCAGATTGCGCCGGTCGGTGCAATTTGCAGCCAGCGTTGTGCAAAACGCAAATGCCAGTCTCATTCTGGGCTTGTTCAGGCCGGTTAAGCCGCACAGAGGGGCTATCGCTTCAGGGCGGGAGTGAGTGGCGTGGGCTTTGCATTAGCGGTAGCTGACCCGGAGCAGGATGCTTCTGGTGGCTGGGAGGCCCTATGAAACTTGGTGTGAACCAGATTGCCATGCTCTATTACGCCGGCGGCTTGCTCCTGATGAAGGGGATCTCCCTGCTGATGCTGCCGGTGTTGACCCATCAGCTGCTGCCTCGTGAATACGGCCAGCTGGAGGTGCTGCTGACCCTCATCAATCTGGGTTCCCTTATTTTGGGCTTCGGGCTGGTGGATGCCCTCTACCGCTTTGCCGGATTGGCGAAAGATGAGCAGGAGCGCCAGCAGGTGGTGGCCCGCATGTTTGGTCTGGTCTGGCTGATCGCCCTGGCCAGTCTGGTGCTGCTCTGGCTGCTGGCACCTGTGGTGCAAGCCTGGCTGCCGGTGGAAACCCGCCTTGCGGATGTGCGCTGGGTGCTCTGCGCCCTGCCGTTTGAAGGGGTGATCGGCGTGCCGCTGGCATGGCTGCGGATGCGCAATCAGGCGCGGCTCTTTTTCGTGGCGACCGCAGGCAAGGCGGTGATCCAGTCGGTGCTGACCGGCTGGTGGCTCTGGCTCGGCTGGGGCGTGAGCGGGGTGCTGGCCTCCGGCACCCTGACCTGTGTTGCACTGGCGCTGCTGCTGAGCCTCTGGCAGTGGCGAGATAGCGGGATCCGCTTTGACTGGCAGCACTATCGGCCGCTGCTGCGCTATGGATTGCCCCTGGTGGTGAGCGGGCTGGCAGGCTTTGCCCTGAGCGGACTGGATCGCTGGCTGCTGGCCGATGTGGTGGGGGAGGCGCTGCTTGCCTACTACGCCGTAGCGGGCAAGCTGGCGCTGGCGGTGGGGTTGTTGCTGCAACCCTTTGCCCTCTGGTGGTATCCCCGCCGTTTCATGCTGCTGCGCGAGCCGGATGGACTGCGACTCAATGCCCACTACAGCGTGATGGGGTCGGTACTGGGGTTTGTCACCGCGGGGATTGTCGGGCTCACCGCCCCCTTGCTCATTCGCTGGCTGACCCCGGAGAGCTATCACGGGGCGATCGCCTATATTCCGCTGCTGGTGCTGGGTATGGCGGTGCGCAATGTTTCGGACTTGCTCAATGTCGGCTGCTTTAGCGGCGAGAAGAGCAATGCCCAGATGGTGATCAATCTGGGCTGCAGCGCCCTTGGGGTCGCAGGCTTTCTGCTCGCCATCCCCCCCTTCGGGGTCGCCGGGGTGATCTGGACCCTGCTGCTGGTCTATCTGGTGCGGGCGCTGGCCTTTTATCTGGTGAGCCAGCGGTTGCTGCCGCTGCCGTATCGCCTCTCGACCCTCTGGGCCAGTTCGCTCGGGGCGCTGGCGATGGTCTGGCTCGGCCAATGGTGGGCAGGATCATGGCTCGTCTAACGCCAGCCATCTGGGCAAGCGCCATCTGTCTGGTGCTGGCCCTGCTCTGGTGGCGGCTGCCCCATCCCTTGCTGCTGCCGGTGCTCGGCCTTGCCATTCCCGCCATCTGGTTTGCCCTGCGCTGGCCCTTCTTGATGGTGCTGGGGTTTGTCACCTTCTCCTTCTTTCGGCTGCATGAGGTGTTCCCCCAGCTCTATCCCCTCAAGATCCCGCTGCTCTTCTCGCTGGCCGCCATCGGCGCGCTGGTCTGGCACATTTTGCTGACCGGCCGGATCAAGCCCTACTGGAGTCCAGCCCTGAGCTGGCTGACGGCCTTCTTTGTGATGGTCTCCATCGGTGTGCTGTTTGCCAGCAACCGGGGCGAGGCGATCGCCACCTGGACCGGCAGCTACAGCAAGATCTATCTGATGACCCTGGCCACCGCCTGGCTGGTGCGCACCCCGGGGGATTTTGCGCTGGCGGTGCGCACCTTTGTGGTGGCGGGCTGTCTGGTGGCGCTGGTGGCCCTCTACAACAAGGCGAGCGGGATCGGGCTGGTGGAGGGCACCCGGGTGACCATAGGGCGCGAGCTGGGCTCTGTGCTGGGGGATCCCAACGATCTGGCGTTGGTGCTGCTCTTTCCTGCCGGTTTTTCGCTGAGCTTGCTGCTCAATCA
>OERT01000417.1_pt1 | contig 9736 bp, 10 predicted proteins | sample 1540111 | NCBI WGS metagenome assembly OERT01 (sample SAMEA3891235, study PRJEB23780) | metagenome | biome: terrestrial biome; feature: animal house; material: water of meat washing | place: Italy | collected 2015-05-12
GGAGCCGGTACATACCGGCAATTTTTGGTTCACACACCACGCATCTAAAGATAAAGGCTCCAAAGCCTTATCCTATAAGGGATACAGCGATTTTTCATCTATCTGGAAAGCGTTTACGCTTTTAGCATGATTTTTATTATTTTTCATAGGTTTAGCTGTAAACACGTTTTGTTGCAAATAAAGTGCAATATTTACTTACAAAACAATAGGATAGCTTGTAATCACCTTTGTTTACGCTTTTATATGAATTTCTCTTTTTATATTAGATATTTAACCTGTAATCATTAAAACTTAACACAGTGTTTACTTATATTTGATAGTTACTTTTTAGAAATTAGGTGCTTAGATTGAAAACAAATTGTAGGAGTTTTTCATGAACAGTACTCGAACCGTTGCCGTCAGATTAGACAATCAGGTCGCACAAGAATATGAGCGTTTGGCTCAGTTGAAGGGCGATAAATTAGGGACTTATCTGCGGGATCTTCTGACCAGTAATTTACAGATGGCCAGTATTGAACGGCAGGCCAGTCGGATTGAAACATTGGTGAATGATTTTGAAAAGCAGATTAATTATTCCCTCGATAAGTTTACTGAAGCCAATTATTTAAATGAAAAATTCTTTGAAGACTTTGGCCATATATATATGTTTCAAATTGGGATACTGATGCATCTAAAAGTCGATCGAGGAGACATCCAAGGAATGCAAACAAAAGGAAATGCATATGCCCAAAAGAATTATTTTGAGGGGAAAAAGCCATGAGCAATATTATTCAACTCTCTAAACCATGTGCTTTCTGTGATTCAAGGGAAAACGTACAGCTTTTTGCAGGGCTGATGCTTTGTGGGAATTGTCAGGAAAATATCCGGATTACTAATCCTGGCATGTTTGAGGCCAATGATCAGATTGAACAAAAAGCCCAGGATTAACCTGGGCTGCGTATAAGAGATTTTATGTTAAATATTTTTCACAAGATCTATGCTTTTCCCTAAATTTACGTCTATCTCTCTTTTTTTTGATAAATTTTTAATTCAGGAGTTTTTTCTTCTAAAACAGTAACTAAAGGTGATAGATCATAAAGATTTCTACCTTTATATTTTTCATTTTCTCGTGATGTTCTTTTTCTCTTGATTAGGCCTTTTAATTCCAAACCAGCCAAAGTCCGTTGTACTGTACGAGTAGATATTCCTACTCTATAAGCAATAGCCTGTTGTGAAGGAAAAGGATATTGGTCCTTTTCCCACCAATGAACAAGTAGGTTTAATAAAATATTAATTTCAATAGATGATAGTGCTAATTCTTTTTGAGCAAAAATCAAGCTAGTTGGAATAGGAACAAAACCTAATTTTAAGGTTTCTTTTCCCCATTTATTATCAATTTGATATTTATTCATAACAAAAAAAATCAAAATCCTATTTATATAATTTAAACATTCGTATAAATATATATCATACGACAAATTTGTCGTCATTGATAGTGACAAATTTGTCTTATAGGATCCTCCATAGAAGACTAAATTTTTCTTAGTTATAAGGTTATTAATGAATACTATTGCTACTAGAACAGTGCAAACATTGAAATATAGAACTGATTTTATTCAGTCTATTTCTATGCCTGAATTGCAAGAGTCTTTTGAGTTAAGAGCTTTACAGAATAGGAAAAGAAATAAGCATTTCATTCTAATTTTTCAAAATTTCTTTTTATCTAAAGAAGATTGGGATGATGAAAAAGTTGTTGCTGAAATATCTGTAAGAGATAGCAAAGTGCGCTTTAATATTAGAATTTCGGATCAATATCCTGAACTTGCTCATTATGAAAAAGTTTTAGAGAAAAAAATTAATGCTATTATTGCTCCAAAGTTAGAGCTTTATAACTGAGATAATTTTGGCGCCCCATATTACATTTGAAGAGTTTGGTAAAAAACTCGAGTCTTTACCTATCTATTTTGATCAGAACCAACCTATTGAAAGTAAATATTTCTTCAATAGAACGGATAGTTTTATCTATAAATTAACAGAATTTAAGGCACTTCCAGGTTCGGAATATTCTGGTTGTATTGAATTAAGATGCTGTTTTTTTAACGAAATGGCTCAAGATAGTGCTCAATGTGTTGCTGAAGATATCCTGACACAAACTAACGATGCATTTTTGGCTGCTCAAGAGGCATTAGATGTCGGTTTAGATATCGAAAATGAAGAGTTTGTAGGTATCTATTTATTTAAAGATATTATTATAAAAGATAGTAACGGTGACTTGATTGGTAAACAAATTAAAGCGGCCCGTATTGATGATGATTATGGCGGTGCTAAGGTAACTAAGAAAGTTTATTCTTATATTGCAAACAAGTACAAAGTATTAGTTTGCGATAATACCCAAACTCCAGATGGACATAGTTTATGGGCATATGGTGTTAGTAAATGGGGTAAATTAAAGATCTATAATGTAATAAGTCAAGAGTTTGTAGGCTTGTATGATTACAAAGAAATGGATCCAGACGTGAAACCGTGGTCAGTTCCATATAGCTATCCTATGCAGGATGAGAATAGGTACAAGAAACCATTCTGTGAGATAACAGACTTACATTATCATCATTTGGTATTAGTCGTTATTGCCTCAGAGATTATTTTTGATTGTTAATACTAGTAAGAATATATAGATTTTCTAAAATTAACATAATACACGTTATACGAAATTTTTGAATTTTTCATATAATGATCAATAATTTATCTGAAAAAATAATGGGGTTCAGCGTACTGTCATGGTTTCTTTGTGATTATTCACATTTTGCGCACAATATTTGATCAGTTTTTCATGACTTTGATTAGTACACTGAAACAAGCTTCTTAGCCAAAGATTTTTCTCTTTGGTTGGCTAAACCAATTGGTTTTTGAGTAGCTAAATTTGATCTTTTAATACACTTTCAACCATTTGATCACTATGAATTCGACCATCTTTTAAACTAATAATGCGATTAACCGAAACTATTGTTTCTGGACGATGTGCAATAATAATTCTAGTTATATTTAATGATTTAATCATGTCATTAATCTCTTTTTCTTTTGCTACATCTAAGTGGCTTGTTGCTTCATCTAAGAATAGAATTTTAGGTTTTTGATATAAAGCACGAGCAATCAGAATTCTTTGTTTTTGTCCTCCTGAAAGTATATTTCCCATATCTCCAACTAAAGTCTGATATCCCATGGGCATTGCTTGGATTTCATCATGAATAGCAGCCATTTTTGCACATTTTTCGAGCCATTCTCTATTAATATCTTGCTCAAAAAAGGTGATATTTTCTTGAATAGATCCAGCGAACATTACATCATCCTGCGCGACGTAACCACTTAACTTTCTTAAATTATTGGAGCCAATATTTTTCATACTTTTTCCACCAACCTTAATATCACCATCAACAGGAATTAGATTTCCTAATATGATATTCATCAATGTTGTTTTACCACAACCTGTTGGGCCGATCAGTGCTATAGATTGTCCCGTAGGGATATCAAAACTTATATCGTTTATAATTAATGATTCATCTTCTGAGTACTTAAACTTTAAATTACTAATACTAATATTTGTATTTGAAATATCTTCATAAATTTCACTTCCAGAAATACTAGATATAGTATTTTCTTTATCTGTAAGAACAATATCTGCTAGACGTTCTCCATGTAAACTTAGCATTTTTAACTCAACATACTTATCGATTAAAGAACTTACTCTTCCACTAAACTGACTTCTATAAGCCAGAAATGCTATCAGTACCCCAACAGTGAATTCCCCTTCAATTACTAGGCTAGCTCCGAGCCAAATAATAATGATATTTTGTAAGCCAAATAGTAATGAATTCACAAAACCAAACATAAGATTTAATTTTTGTGTGGTGAGTCCTGCATTAATTTGATCTACAAATAAAGCTAACCATGTTGATTGCCGAAAGTCATTCTTCTCGAATTGTTTAATTGTTTTGATACCACGCATGGTTTCCATGAAATGGGTATTTTGTTTTGCTGCATATACAATTTGATCTTCTGTAGCTCTTCTTAAAGGTGCATACCAAATCCACCGAATAATTGCATATAGAAACATCGTAATGACTGCAATCCAAGCAAGTTTAGGACTATAGATAAACATTAGGATTAATGTAAAAACTGTCATCATCCCATCTAGAATTGCTGTAAGAAAAGAAGTTGTTAATGTTCGCTGAATTGAATCGATCGAACCAAATCTTGAGATAATGTCACCTAGATGACGTTTTTGAAAATAGCTCGTTGGTAAGTTAATAAGGTGATTAAAGATATTGGCTTTCCACTGTATGTTAAGAGTAGTCGCCATATACATTACAATCCATGATTGTAGAAGACCTATTAAACTCCCCATTATCATTAGTATTCCAAAGCCAATTGCTAAGGTTGTTAATAGGTTTGAGTCAGCTGAAACTATTGCATGATCGATGACCCACTGCATGAAAAATGGACTGACTAAAGCAAAAATTTCTAATACTAAAGCTAAAATAAGGATTTGACCTAAAGACTTCCATATACCTCTAATCTCTTGAAAAAGTTTAGAAATTTGAATACGTGTTTTCTCTTTTTTTTCTTGAAAGTCGGAGTTTGGCCACAACTCCAAAGCAATTCCAGTAAAGTGATTGGATGCTTCATCAACGCTTAAAGTTTTTTCTCCTGATGCTGGATCTATGATTGTAACCTTATTCATAGAAACATTTTTTAAGACTACGAAATGATTGAGATCCCAATGAAGTACGCATGGTAGTTTTAAATTATGTAACTCATCGAGCTCAAGTCTTAGCGGTCTTGATATAAGGTTTAACTTATTTGATATCTTTATAAGAGTATTGAGCGTAACCCCTTTTTGAGATATAGGATACTTTTGTCTCAATGTTAAGAGATCAGAGTCATATCCATAGTAGCCAACAACCATAGCTAAGCATGCTAAGCCACATTCAGCAGATTCCGTTTGCAGTATTACAGGTACTTTTCGACCCAATCGTAGAGAAAGACGGGCAAGATATTCCATAATTAAAACTTTCCTGTAACACTAAATAATGGCTCGATAGCCCATTCATATAATCTACGTGTTTCTTGTAAAGCATCTCCTTCAAGCCTCATACCCGCCTGAAGGGACATATCTCTACCATATGCCTTTATATGCTGTTTCTCTAGTTTTGCCCTTATTAGGTAAACAGGCTCGTTATTTGTTTGTTGTTCAAGGGAAATCGTTCCTATGGTTTTCAAGTCTTGGGTAGCTAATGCTGTCTTTGCAACAGATATTACTTCTGCTTGAGCATGTCCAAACTTTTGGTAAGGATATGCTTGATAACGTAATAGAACTTTATCTCCTTCTTCTATGAAACCGATTGCTCTACTAGGAACATATAGTTGAGCTATGAGTTTTGTATCGTTTGGCAAAATAGTTAGTAAAGGCTTCGATAGATCAATAAATTGGCCTAATTCAGCATTAACTGTACTGATAACTCCTGAGGCATTAGCCTTGATAATAATTTTCTCTCTTAATTGTATTTCTAAAAGCTCTTGAGTATTTTCTGAAAGTAAGCGCTCTAGTTGCTCAATTTCATTTTGTTGACTGTTGTCTAAACTGGCTAAAGTTATCAATTGATCTTCAAGCTGTTTTTCTAAAGTTATTTTTTCTCTTTGAAGTGAATTGTGTTGAGAGATTTCACTGAGAAGATCATTTTTTCTCTGTTCATAATCCTCACTTGATACGGCATTTTCTTGTAAAGCTCGTTCATAGCGTAATTGATTGGCTTTCCCTAAATCGACACGTATTTTTTGATTTTGAATTAAAATACTTATCTTTCCCAAATTTGCTTCTAATAATTTTATTTGGTTAATCATTGAGTCTCTTGCACTTAAATGCAGTAGATGTAAACGATTCTTTTCTGCTCTAATTGAATCTTCTTTTAGTTTAGTTTGTTTTTTTAGATCTGCAGAAATATCTCCATTTTCTCCGTAACTTGTTGTAGAGACTACATATAAAATATCGCCTTTTTTAACAGATTTTCCTTCATAAGCATTTTTCTCAACAATAATTCCTTGTTGAGTACTATAAACTTGAATTAATCCTGATTCTGGGACTAATTGTCCTTGTACGGTACTACGCTTTGTATAGCTTCCAAATATAGAAAAAATTAATATAATCAAACCAATAGCAAGTGAAAAAAATGTCAAAAATGTGAAACTAAAAGGACGGGATAGAATAATATTTCCCATCCATTTAGTCTGTTTGGCATCAAGGACTTCTTGACGAAATAACTTTAAACTCATATTTAAAATTACTTCACTAGTCCAATAATATTTTCTATAGATAAACTAAATAATAGTTTATTTATTTTAGATTCTGATTGTTCACTGAAATGTGAAATTATATTTCTCACGAGTGTAAAAGGATTATTATAGATGTACTTGATTAGATCAAAGCTTATGTTATCTACACTAACTTTATTACCATTAATGATTAAGGTATTTTCGTTGAATAAATATAGAGTGTTTGCATTTAGACAAAGTTTTTGATCTTCAGGTAATTTGTTAACCTTACCATTCCCCAAAACATTTAAAGATAAACTAGACGAAACATTATGGTTAAACATATGATTCATCATAAAATTTTCATAAGATTTCTTGTCTTTTATAACTTCAAGTATATGTGAGCTAATATTATTAAGTAATACTTGATCATCTTCAAAATTCGAAAAATTTTTACGGAAATCTAATATGTTTGGAGTGCTATTTTCTAGCCATCTTATATATTCAAATCCATTAGGTGGAAAAGTAGCTACAGCTAAGTGAAATGTTTCTTCATCTAAGGGCAATGGATCATGCCACCATCCTCTAGGAATATACAAGATATCTCCAGCTTCTAAAACTACATCCATATAGATATCTTTAGGTTCTTCTATATTAGGAAAATTCTTTGTTTGCTGCATATAGAGTGGAAAATCAAAGTTTGGCTTTTTTAAAATCCACCGTTTCCTTCCTAATAATTGTACAGCGTATACATCTCTTGTATCCCAATGACTCTTATAAGAAGATCTAGAGCTAAAAGCAGCATAGCTACCAGTAATAGTACGTGACTCTGAATATTGACCAATTTGCCTACTGATAGCATCAACTATAGGTTCATTTTTAATTCTATTCCTGACTAAAGTAGCACCAGTTCGAAGATAATTATATAAGACCGATGTGATACATCTATATTCGGTTACACCTAAATTGTCATAAGACTCGACATATTCTTTTTTAGGTACCTCATAGCCATTCATCAGCTTAAAATCTCTCTGTGCTATATCACCTCTACAGTACAGTTCGTTCACATCATTCCATGTATATCCATTTGTATTCGTTGCATTTTTAAAAATACATGGAGCCTTATATAGGAACTTCTCTTTAAATATTTGTTTTTCAAGTGAAAAATTAACAAGCATGTTTACTCAATCAAAAAGAAAAATTTTGAGGAGACAAATTCTAGTATAAATTATGTGAATTTCATATATAATTCGTAACAAAAATCATTATCATTCAATATTCAATAAAGGAAGTTAACAATTTATGCGTGAATTATCACTTGAAGAATTAGAAGTTGTGTCAGCAGGATTTGCTGTTCCCGGAGCTGTGGTTGGTGGTATTGGTGCCGGTGCTGCATATATTGCGGGACAAGCTGCTGCTGGAAACTCAGCAGGAGTAGGTGGAACAATGTTAGCTGTTGCTGGTGGGGCATTTGCAGGTTTCTTTGGTGGACCAATGGGAGCTAATGCCGCTATAAATACAATAGGTGCAACAGCAACAGCAGGAGCAGTTATTGGTGGAATATCAGGTTTAAATAGTGGTAGTAGTGGCAGCAGTAGTGGAGGTGGTACTGTTACAGTCACATTTGATCAGGCTGGTGATGATTATTGTGAATCTGGAGATAACTATTAGTGCTAGATAATAATATGGTTGTTGTAGTAATAGTTTTCTTAATTACTCTATTTATTCTTAATATAATAAGATTTTGTTTTTTAAAATTTTTGAACTGGAGTGAACCTAAGTATTTTTATTGGTATCTGTTCGTTTTATCATGGATAGTAGCATTCCTTGTAGGTTGGGTATTTCTTAAGTAAGTTAATGAAAAGTCCATGGGATTAGCTAAATCTATTTAAAATAATAGCTAACACAAAAAGCCCGACATCCTGTCGGGCTTTTTCGTATTTGATGCGTTAGGTATAACTCCTGTCGTACCTGCATTCTCCGTTGCTGTCTTTTCTTATTCTTATCTGGAGCATCCTGCTCTCTATGTCCCCATGATAGGAAATTGATGAAGAATGGCATAGACGCAAAGCACCTGAATGAATGTGCGCCAAAACGTACAAGTCTGGCCATTTTTTATCCCAAGAGTTGTCCGCAGAAATTGGGGATTGTTTAGACCCTGGATGGCTTGATAAATCACAACAATCCGTCATTTCGATTAAACATTGATCGATTTTATTGGCAAGAAGTATCAAACCTGCTCATAAAAAAGCCGACTTGTTTCTAAGTCGGCTTTTTAGTGTTTTTGAAGTCAGTTAAAATTTTCTAACCATATGAAAAAAATAATATTTTAAATTGCGTTTCGTATAAGCTCTATTATGTTAAATGGAGGAAAATTATCTGGAATTCCCTCTAAAAGAAATACTCATAGAATCATCTTTTAGAATAATCTCTGTTTCAGAATTTCCATTAAAAATTAACTTAATTTGAAATAAGAACTGATCCCTTTTCAATATTTTGAGTAATTTTATTTCGTAAATACCTGGATTCTGCTTCTCAACAATTTCGTTTTTTATATCTTCAACATGATGATTCAAAGTATAAATTAACCTTATTTTTTGATTGCTGTGTTTTGCTCGAACTCTACTGATTGAACTCTTTAAGCTTTTTTTAAAGCCCTTTGCTTTTGTTCCTAGCAAAACAGGTATCGTTGAATAACACTTATTAGATGATGACTGATAAGTATAATTAATTCCTAACTTACGCGCATTTTCAATTTCTTCATCAGTTAAACGATCACCGCTTAATTCCTTCAACTCCCTATAAGCTATTTGGTTGGGGAATTCTTCGGATAAAGTATCTAGGTAGCCGCTATTATTCCAAATATCTTCATCTTCGTGATTTTTAATAGCCAAAAAAATAATACAATCATCTTTAACTAATGCTATGGCTAATTCTTTACTTCTTTTTATGACAGACTTTTGATTTTTTTCATAAATTTCTAGTTCTGAGCCTAGATGAAAATGAACTAGATCTTCAAAGTTGAATAAATCATCAACATAGTTTGTATCAAAAATACGATTGCTTAAATAGATATTAATATCTAATCCTTCAGTTATTTTTGTTTTAAGAATTTCATAACTTTTTTTAAGTTTTTCTGGAACATAAAAAGTTGATGCTTCTAGAACTTTACGTGGTTTAGGGTGAATACTTCGTTCGATGAAGTTCATATATTGAAAAAAACATAAGTCATCATCAAGGTAATGAAGATTTTCATCAATCAGATATTGTTTGAAAATTTCATTAATGTCTTTTTCTAAATTCTTTTTTATAACAATATTTAAAGGCACAGAATATCCCTTTTTTACTATTCAATTTATCTAAAATTAACATAATACACCTTATACGAAATGCTTGTGTTAGAACCCATTTAAAGTGTCTATATTCTCACCAATAAAAATGTCTAGTTTAT
>OERT01000418.1_pt1 | contig 9718 bp, 9 predicted proteins | sample 1540111 | NCBI WGS metagenome assembly OERT01 (sample SAMEA3891235, study PRJEB23780) | metagenome | biome: terrestrial biome; feature: animal house; material: water of meat washing | place: Italy | collected 2015-05-12
CACGCCCGACGCCGGAAATAATCGACATCGGCGTTGCCAGACCCAGCGCACATGGGCAGGCAATAATCAGGACGGTGGTGGCGATTACCAGCGTATAGACAATCTGCGGTGCCGGACCAAAGAAATACCAGATTGCCGCACTGACAAGCGCAATAACCACCACTACAGGCACAAATACGGCTGAGATTTTATCCGCCAGCTGACCGATTTCTGGCTTACTGCTCTGGGCCTGGCGCACCATGCGAATGATTCGTGACAGCGTAGTATGGCTGCCAACCGCACTGGCACGAAACAGCACACTGCCGTCCTGTACCACTGTCCCGGCATGGACGCTTTCGCCTTCGCCTTTTTGCTGTGGGATTGGTTCGCCCGTCAGCATCGCTTCATCCAGCCATGCTTCGCCCTGGGTAATCTCGCCATCTACCGGCACGCGATCGCCGGTCGTCAGGCGCAGCAACATACCTGGCTGCACTTCCGCCAGAGGCACGCTTTTTTCACCTTCGTCAGTAACCAGGCGTGCCGTCGGCGGGGTTAAATCGAGTAACTTTTCCAGCGCCTTAGAAGAACGCTGGCGTGCGCGCGCTTCCAGCATATGGCCGAGATTGATCAGACCGATAATCATCGCGCTGGCTTCGTAATAAAGATGTCGCGCTTCCATCGGGAACCACTGCGGCCACAGGTTGACGCTCATCGAATAGAGCCACGCCACGCCAGTACCCAGCGCCACCAGCGTATCCATCGTCGCCGCACCGTTCAGCAGGCTTTTCCATGCACTGCGGTAAAAATGGCCGCCGGCGAAAACCATCACTGCCAGGGTTATCAGGCCGATAACCAACCACAGGCTGCGGTTGTCAGCGGTGACCATCATGTTATCGCCGATCATCCCCCAGACCATCACCGGGATACCCACCGCCAGTGCGACAATTGCCTGCCAGCGGAAGCGCTTCATCGTAGCTACGGCGGTTTCTTGCTGGCGCTCGCGGCGTTTAGCGTCATCTTCAATCGCTTCCGCGCCGTAGCCCGCTTTTTCCACCGCCTGCACTAAATCTTGTGGGGAGGCACTGCCCATCACCAGCGCAGTACGCTCCGCCAGGTTTACCCGTGCCTGAGTGACGCCCGGTACGCTTTGCAGCGCATTTTGTACGCGGGTGACACAGCTGGCGCAGCTCATGCCGCTCAGCAGCAACTGCTGGCTGTCATCGTCATCGGCGGTCGCTGCCGGAAGCGCCTCAGAAACCGCTGTCAGTGCTTCCGACGGGATTGATGACTCCGCCAGCGGTTTAGCCTTTGGGTGGCTTACAGATGCGTCATAACCCGCTTGTTTGATGGTTTCGATCAGCTGTTCTGCACTGGCAGTCCCGGTAACGTGCGCTTCAGTGATAGACACATCCGCTTGTTCCACATCCGGGCGCTGTTCGAGACTTTCTTTCACGCGTTTAACGCAGTGACCGCAGGACAGGCCGTCCAGGGTCAGGTCGATAGTTTGTGACATAAAACACTCCTTTAAGACAGTTTTGACTGGCTGTGATAAAGGTTAAACCTTCCAGCAAGGGGAAGGTCAAGAAATTAATAAACCAGGCGAGTAAAAGTCCGTAAAGATTAAAAAATTGGCTCAATTTGCATCAGGATTAGACATTTATCTCTTTGTTTTCCTGTAGTTAAGTTGCGGGTGCTAAGTTAAATCAGGATGCCTGAAAATCGGCACCGGGGTGAGGAATTACCTCCCGCATCTATAAAAAGGAGTTAACAAAAGATGTTAGATGCAAACAAATTACAGCAGGCAGTGGATCAGGCTTACACCCAATTTCACTCACTTAACGGCGGTCAAAATGCCGACTACATTCCCTTTCTGGCGAATGTGCCTGGTCAACTGGCGGCAGTGGCTATCGTGACCTGCGATGGCAAGGTCTATAGTGCGGGTGACAGTGATTACCGCTTTGCGCTGGAATCCATCTCGAAAGTCTGTACGTTAGCCCTTGCGTTAGAAGATGTCGGCCCGCAGGCGGTACAGGACAAAGTTGGCGCTGACCCGACCGGATTGCCCTTTAACTCAGTTATCGCCTTAGAGTTGCATGGCGGCAAACCGCTTTCGCCACTGGTAAATGCTGGCGCCATTGCCACCACCAGCCTGATTAACGCTGAAAATGTTGAACAACGCTGGCAGCTTATTTTACATATCCAACAGCAACTGGCTGGCGAGCAGGTAGCGCTCTCTGACGAAGTCAACCAGTCGGAACAAACAACCAACTTCCATAACCGGGCCATTGCCTGGCTGCTGTACTCCGCCGGATATCTCTATTGTGATGCAATGGAAGCCTGTGACGTGTACACCCGTCAGTGCTCCACGCTCCTCAATACTGTTGAACTGGCAACACTTGGCGCGACGCTGGCGGCGGGGGGTGTGAATCCGCTGACGCATAAACGCGTTCTTCAGGCCGACAACGTGCCGTACATTCTGGCCGAAATGATGATGGAAGGGCTGTATGGTCGCTCCGGTGACTGGGCGTATCGCGTTGGTTTACCGGGCAAAAGCGGTGTAGGTGGCGGTATTCTGGCGGTCGTCCCTGGCGTGATGGGAATTGCCGCGTTCTCACCACCGCTGGACGAAGAAGGCAACAGTGTTCGCGGTCAAAAAATGGTGGCATCGGTCGCTAAGCAACTCGGCTATAACGTGTTTAAGGGCTGATCATGATGAACACGGAAGGTAATAACGGTAACAAACCCCTCGGTCTATGGAACGTCGTTTCCATCGGCATTGGGGCAATGGTGGGGGCGGGGATCTTCGCGCTGCTGGGGCAGGCTGCATTGCTAATGGAAGCCTCGACCTGGGTCGCCTTTGCTTTTGGCGGTATTGTGGCGATGTTTTCCGGTTATGCCTATGCGCGTCTGGGGGCGAGCTATCCCAGCAATGGCGGTATTATCGACTTCTTTCGTCGCGGATTAGGCAACGGCGTCTTTTCGCTGGCGCTCTCGTTACTGTACCTGTTGACGCTGGCGGTGAGCATCGCCATGGTCGCCCGTGCTTTTGGCGCTTATGCCGTGCAGTTTTTGCATGAAGGCAGCCAGGAGGAGCACCTTATTTTGCTCTACGCGTTGGGGATCATTGCGGTGATGACGCTTTTCAACTCCTTAAGCAACCATGCGGTAGGGCGGCTGGAAGTGATCCTCGTCGGCATTAAAATGATGATCCTGTTATTGCTGATTATTGCCGGTGTCTGGTCGCTGCAACCGGCGCATATTTCCGTCTCTGCGCCCCCCAGCTCCGGTGCGTTCTTCTCCTGTATTGGGATAACTTTCCTTGCCTATGCGGGCTTTGGCATGATGGCGAACGCGGCGGATAAAGTGAAAGATCCGCAGGTCATTATGCCACGGGCGTTTCTGGTGGCGATTGGCGTTACCACGTTGCTTTATATCTCGCTGGCACTGGTTTTGCTTAGCGATGTATCGGCATTAGAGTTAGAAAAATATGCCGATACCGCCGTAGCGCAGGCTGCTTCTCCGCTGCTCGGACATGTGGGTTATGTGATCGTCGTCATCGGCGCTTTACTGGCGACGGCTTCAGCCATTAACGCGAACCTGTTCGCCGTGTTTAACATCATGGACAACATGGGCAGCGAACGCGAACTGCCGAAGCTAATGAATAAATCCCTGTGGCGGCAGAGTACCTGGGGCAACATCATTGTCGTGGTGTTGATTATGCTGATGACGGCGGCACTGAATTTAGGCTCACTCGCCAGCGTTGCCAGCGCCACCTTTTTGATTTGCTACCTGGCGGTGTTTGTGGTGGCGATCCGCCTGCGTCATGATATTCACGCCTCGTTGCCGATTCTTATCGTTGGTACGTTGGTGATGTTGTTGGTGATCGTTGGCTTTATCTACAGTCTGTGGTCCCAGGGTAGCCGTGCGTTGATATGGATTATTGGCTCACTCTTACTCAGCCTTATTGTGGCAATGGTCATGAAGCGCAATAAAACCGTATAACATCTCTCTGTGCGCAGTACTTCCTGTATTATTGTGGTGGCGGTCGATATTCGCACTGGCAAAAAAACGTGCTTGAATATCTGTTGAAACCCTTTAACAAAGCACAGGAGGCGTTGCGCGAACGATGAACATCAGCGATGTAGCAAAAATTACCGGCCTGACCAGCAAAGCCATTCGCTTCTATGAAGAGAAGGGGCTGGTGACGCCGCCGATGCGCAGCGAAAACGGTTATCGCACCTACACGCAGCAGCATCTCAACGAACTGACCTTACTGCGCCAGGCACGGCAGGTGGGCTTTAACCTGGAAGAGAGCGGCGAGCTGGTGAATCTGTTTAACGACCCGCAGCGTCACAGCGCCGATGTAAAACGGCGCACCCTGGAGAAAGTGGCGGAGATCGAACGACACATTGAGGAGCTGCAATCCATGCGCGACCAGCTGCTGGCACTGGCGAATGCCTGCCCTGGCGATGACAGCGCCGACTGCCCGATTATCGAAAATCTCTCCGGCTGCTGTCATCATCGGGCAGGGGGATTAAGACGAGACGGCTCGGATATGTAGGGTTATCCCTTCTATCGCAATGACTTCAACATGCGTACCTGCACCGAGATCCTCGCTGGCGCTGACAGGCCATGAACTGTCACCGACGCGCATATGACCGCGCCCGTTGACCAGCGGAGATTCCAGCACAAAACGTCGGCCAATCAGCTGCTGCCCGCGCTGGTTTAAATGACTATCGCTGTGCTTTTGTTCGCGCCCCCGCCGCGACAACCATTTCCACCACAGCCAGGCGGCGAGCAGCGTCAGGATGGCAAACATTACCCCTTGCCACTCCCAACCCAGCGGCACCAGCCAGACCACCAGGCCGGTAATCACCGCTGCCACGCCGCTCCACAACAAATAACCATTTCCGCCCAGCATCTCGGCTGCCAGCAGCAAACCGCCGAGACTGAGCCAGAAAATATGTGGATGAACGACCATTAACTCCATCATGGCTGAGTCCGTTTGTTGGCGCTGTCTTTCACCAGCTCGGCAATCCCGGCAATCGACCCCATCAGGCTGCTGGCCTCTAATGGCATCATCACTACTTTGCTGTTACTGGAGGAACCGATCTGCTGTAACGCTTCGGTGTATTTCTGCGCTACGAAGTAGTTCACCGCCTGAATATCACCGGAGGCGATAGCTTCAGACACCATTTTGGTGGCGCGGGCTTCTGCTTCGGCGGAACGTTCACGCGCTTCAGCCTGTAAAAACGCCGACTGACGTTCGCCTTCCGCTTTCAGGATTTGCGACTGTTTTTCACCTTCGGCTTTGAGGATTTCCGCCTGACGGATCCCTTCCGCTTCAAGAATGTAAGCGCGTTTGGTACGTTCCGCTTTCATCTGCGCGTTCATTGAAGAGATAAGCTCTGCCGGTGGGCGCACGTCGCGAATTTCAATACGGGTGACTTTAATCCCCCACGGGTTGGTGGCTTCATCGACAATACGCAGCAGGCGTGAGTTGATGCTGTCGCGCTGAGAGAGCATTTCGTCAAGTTCCATTGAACCCAACACGGTACGGATGTTAGTCATGGTCAGGTTGATGATCGCCAGCTCCAGATTGCTGACTTCATAAGCCGCGCGCGGCGCGTCAATCACCTGAATAAAGCACACGGCGTCGATGGTAACGTTGGCGTTATCTTTCGAGATAACTTCCTGGGAAGGGATATCGAGCACTTGCTCCATCATATTGATCTTGCGACCAATGCGATCCATAAACGGCACCACCAGACTGAGCCCCGGCTGTAACGTTTTGGTATAGCGACCAAAGCGTTCTACTGTCCACTGATAGCCCTGCGGTACGATTTTGACACCCGCGCCGACAATGACCAGCGCGACAAAAATGAGAATCGGGATAAAGATAAGCATCGGAAAAACCTCCTGTTGTACCGTCCATAATCAGCAAAATTGCTGCTTGATTAAACAAATTATACCTGATTACTGAAAGAGAGTTCCCCCTTATTCCTGCGAAGGATAAACTGTTTTTAGTAAAAATCAGAAAAAGGGAACAGCGATGCAGGAAAATAGTCCTTTGCTTCAGCTACAAAACGTAGGATATCTGGCGGGTGATGCGAAGATTCTTAATAACATCAATTTTTCGCTGCGTGCTGGCGAATTTAAGTTAATTACCGGTCCTTCCGGTTGTGGCAAAAGTACGCTGCTAAAAATAGTTGCTTCATTGATCAGCCCAACCAGCGGAACGTTACTGTTTGAAGGTGAGGATGTCAGCACACTAAAGCCAGAAATCTACCGCCAGCAAGTCTCTTACTGCGCCCAGACACCGACGCTGTTTGGCGATACGGTATACGATAATCTGATCTTTCCCTGGCAGATCCGTAACCAGCAGCCTGACCCGGCCATTTTTCTCGATTTTCTCGAACGCTTCGCTTTGCCGGACAGCATTTTGACGAAGAATATCGCCGAGCTATCTGGTGGTGAAAAACAACGCATCTCATTGATTCGTAACCTGCAATTTATGCCGAAGGTTTTATTGCTGGATGAAATAACCAGTGCGCTGGATGAAAGTAATAAACATAACGTTAATGAGATGATCCATCGTTATGTGCGCGAGCAAAATATTGCCGTGCTGTGGGTGACACACGATAAAGACGAAATTAATCATGCGGATAAAGTGATTACACTGCAACCGCATGCCGGAGAAATGCAGGAAGCACGCTATGAACTCGCATAATATTACTAACGAATCATTGGCACTGGCATTAATGCTGGTGGTGGTGGCAATCTTAATTAGCCATAAAGAAAAACTGGCGCTGGAGAAAGATATTCTCTGGAGCGTCGGGCGAGCGATAATTCAGCTGATTATTGTCGGCTATGTGCTGAAGTATATTTTCAGCGTGGATGATGCCAGCCTGACATTATTGATGGTGTTATTTATCTGCTTTAATGCGGCGTGGAACGCGCAAAAACGCAGTAAATATATTGCTAAAGCTTTTATCTCATCGTTTATTGCCATTACGGTCGGGGCGGGAATTACCCTGGCGGTGCTGATTCTCTCAGGGTCGATTGAATTTATCCCGATGCAGGTGATCCCTATCGCCGGGATGATTGCCGGTAACGCCATGGTAGCGGTGGGGTTGTGTTACAACAATTTAGGGCAACGGGTCATTAGCGAACAGCAACAGATTCAGGAGAAACTGAGTCTTGGTGCGACGCCGAAGCAGGCTTCAGCGATATTGATTCGCGACAGTATTCGCGCGGCTTTAATTCCGACGGTCGATTCAGCAAAAACGGTTGGCTTAGTGAGTTTACCAGGAATGATGTCCGGGCTGATATTTGCCGGGATTGATCCGGTGAAGGCGATTAAATATCAGATTATGGTGACCTTTATGCTGCTCTCAACCGCCAGCTTGTCGACCATTATTGCCTGCTATTTAACCTATCGTAAGTTTTATAATTCGCGCCACCAGTTGGTGGTGACGCAATTGAAGAAGAAATGATGCGATGCCGGATGCGCAGCATCGCATCCGGCGTTGTGGTTCATGTGCCGATCAACGGAATATCAATACAACAATGCATACAGCTGGCGGCGATACTTCGACGCCAGTGCATCACCCGTACCCAGCGCAGCGAGGATCTCCTGGAACGTTTTACGCGTCTGACCGTCTGCGGCGGTGAGATCTTTACGCAGATGCCCGAACAGCAACTCCAGCGCCTCTTCATTGCGCCCAACCTGGTGCAGTTGCAGAGCCAGTTGCGTCGCCAGTGCGGCATCTTCTGGATTCTCCGCCACCTGCTGTTGCAACTGTTGAATTTCCGGCGTATCAGCCGCCTGCTTCAGCAGTTCGATTTGCGCCACCAGCCCCTGGTAGCGGGTGTCCTGATCCTGCAACGGAATGGTTTTCAGCACCGCTTCCGCATCTTCAGAACGGTTCAGCGCAATCAGCGTTTCTGCCAGCAGCAGGCCGATCTCCCCGTTCTGATTCGACAACTGCCAGGCGTCTTTCAGCAATGGCAGGGCATCGGTGTAATTGCCTTCCTGCATCAGTTGCATCGCCTGCTGCGCTTTCAGCTCTTCTTCGCGCGGCAGCACTTTATCCAGCAGGGCGCGGATCGCCTCTTCCGGTTGCGGCCCCTGGAAGCCATCTACCGGTTGCCCGTTCTGGAACAGATACACGGTCGGAATCGCACGCAGACCAAACTGCGCGGCAATCATCTGCTCCGCGTCGCAGTCCAGCTTCGCCAGAATAAATTGCCCGTTGTACTGCGCCGCGAGGCTTTCCAGAATTGGGGTTAACTGCAAACAGTGCTGGCTACGTTCAGACCAAAAATAGAACAGCACCGGAGTGGTCATCGACTGTTCAAGAACCTGTTGCAGGTTAGATTCGTTAATGTTGACAATATTTTCTACGGACATGGAGTCGCTCTCTGTTGTCGATATTTTCTTTGACATGGGGGCTTAAGCGCGCGCTTCAACTCACCCCTGCAATATTTTGTCCATCACGCGCCCCGGCAGCAGGCGCTTAAGCACCATTACTGCCCAGGTCACCAGCGTTACCGGATAGCGCATCTTCGGCTTCTCGCTAATAAAAGCATGGCGTACTTTGTCCACCACCGCTTCCGGTCCCAACGTAAAGCGGGCGGCGATGCCGGGATTTTCGACTGGTTTATCACTTTGCGTCTGGTTGACGTTGTCGGTGAAGCGAGTACGAATGGGACCGGGTTCGATCAGGCTGACTTTAATTCCGCTGTGGCGCAGCTCCATGCGCAGTGCGTCTGACCACGCCTCCAGCGCATATTTACTGGCCGCGTAAGCGCCACGACCCGGCGTGGAGATTAATCCCATCACCGATGATGTCATCACAATACGCCCTTCACCGTGCGGTAACATCGCGGGTAACAGGCGCATGGTGAGCTGGTGTGCGCCGAAAAAGTTGGCGGAAAACTGCTGTTCCATCTGCGCACGGCTGATGGTGGAAAGGGGGCCATACATGCCGAATCCGGCATTGTTAAAGATCCCATACAGACAATTATCGGTCAGGGCGATCACTTCGTCGGCTGCGCGATCAACACTTTCTGGTGAATCCAGATCGATCAACACGCCGGTAAATCCCATGCTGTTCATGCGCTCAACATCATCCGGTTTCCGGCAACCTGCCAGCACATGAAAACCCTGGCGTTTTAATTCGAGCGCGCTTTCCAGGCCAATTCCACTGGAACATCCGGTAATTAAGACCGATTTTTGCATAACTTTACCTGTCAGGATCTCCGTTGCTTTATGAGTCATGATTTACTAAAGGCTGCAACTGCTTCGCCATCCAGTCGGCAATAAACGGCTGGGCGTCGCGGTTGGGATGAATACCGTCATCCTGCATCCATTGTGGCTTGAGGTAGACCTCTTCCATAAAAAAGGGCAGCAGCGGAACATCAAACTCTTTGGCGAGTTTGGGGTAAATGGCGCTAAAGGCTTCATTATAACGGCGACCATAGTTTGCAGGCAGACGTATTTGCATTAACAATGGTTCAGCGTTGGCGGCTTTGACATCCTGCAAAATCTGGCGCAGCGTTTGCTCGGTTTGCTGTGGCTGAAAACCACGCAAACCGTCATTGCCGCCCAGTTCAACCAGCACCCAACGCGGCTGATGCTGTTTCAGCAGAGCCGGAAGGCGCGCCAGTCCTTGTTGCGAGGTGTCGCCGCTGATGCTGGCATTAACTACCGACGTTTTACTCTGCCACTTATCAT